>JAEEGG010030344.1_pt1 | contig 10040 bp, 7 predicted proteins | sample 9134161 | NCBI WGS metagenome assembly JAEEGG01 (sample SAMN16246543, study PRJNA631951) | gut metagenome | biome: gut microbiome; feature: rumen; material: CR-attached | host: Bos | place: Iran: Karaj | collected 2018-10 | reverse complement strand
TCTGTCGTTTCTTTTGCGGGGAACGGTCCTCCGGTGAGTTGCTTCAATGACGGATTGCAGGTCAGTACCGGTGCATCTATGGGACACGGGCTGTTTGCTGTCGGCGCAGAGGGGAAAGAGTGTTCCGCCAGGGCAAGGTTCAGTTGCGGCGGTTCGACCTTCGAGTTACGGCTGAAGCCTGAGTACGAGGAGGTTATCAGGGCCGATATCCGGAAAGGGGTCGACCTGTATGGCCACGCTTCGCCCTATTGGGAATATGTCCGCAGCCTGGCATTACGCTACTGGAAGGATTGGGACAGGGCGGATATTTTCGAGCAGGCCGAAGGCAATCACTCGGCGACGGGATTGTAGCAGTGTCCAGAGTCCTTTCGCGAAGGGAAAATGGCGAGAAGTGAAACGAAACTCACTGCGACGGGATTGTGGCGGCGTCCAGAATCCTGTAGCAATGGGGGGCTCATGGTGGGAAAAGGGGGGCTCCCGGTTGGAGGAAAATGGACAGGTGCGGCTGGTCGGAGAATAAGGGCGAACGCTCCTTGTGGGAGGAAAAGGGGCAGGTGCGGCTGATGGAAGGAATTCGGTTCCATCGGGAGCGTTTTGGCCGTTTTTTGCGCCAAATGGAAGGAAAAATCCTCCATCAGGCGCACTCGGCTGCTGCAAATCAGGGGGAGAAAGGAAGGTAAAGGACAAAGGGGCAAGGGGCAAAGGAGAAAGGAAGGCCAGAACCGTTCACAGTCCGGTGGCTGGCAGAATAAAGGTACTTGCACCCGGCAGACCGTGGCCGCCCCCGGCCGCGTGAGGGGGAGGGACCCACAAGCGAAAGCGCAGTGGGAGGGATGAGTTGAGCCAAACGTCCGGTGGACGTTTGGCTCAACTCAGTCTTCCGGGAGCAAGTCCCTTTGTCTGTCAGTCGCCCGCCTGTGCAGATGCTTCTGGTATTTCCGGATTATTTTCTCCTATTCGCGGCACATGGGTGCGCCTGATGGAAGATTTTTGCTTCCATCAGGCGCAAAAAGCGGCTACAATGCTCCTGATGGAACAAATTTTCTTCCATCAGGAGCACTCAGGCTATGGGGTTGCTTCGACTGGGCGGCTGGCTCATAGGGGCTTTGGTGGTTTAATCCGGCGACTTTTGGGGCTATCGAAATCAAAAACTTTTGTATCTTTATCGCTGCATTATTCAACACGATATAATCCTTTGCACGCCGCTATGAAAAAGCAAATTCATAAACAGAGATGCCAGGAAACAACGCCGATGAATCGCCATCGCGCAATTTTCCTGGCAGATCATAGGAATGAGGAGCATCTCGAGTATAGCAAATTGACCCTGTGCTTCTCGGATAAGGGTCCCTACCTGCTGGAGGATGTTTTTACTCCGGGCAGCTCTGCCAGCAACTACGGCGGAGGTACAGTCCGGACCGACCTGCCCAAAGATTTCTACAGAGGCCAGACACCGGAGACCTTTGCAGAGCATTTCGGAGAACGCTTCCGCGAACAGATCCGGCAGAATGCCGAACTCGCCGCCTTCCTCGACGAAGCCAACGGCCGGCAGAAGGATTAAACTCGGCGGATTATGCTAAGTGCCGATTAACGCTTGATGCTCACCGCGATACGATAGAAGGATTCACCGCGCTCATAGTCCAGCACGAGTGTGACCATCTGGACGGCGTCCTCTATACCGACCGCGCTGACTCCCTGTGGACAGTGTCCGATTAGCGGCCCTGCAAAGTTTCCATTGTCTTGTCAAATTAATTGCATACCTTTGCTCCCCGGAATTTCTGTCGCCGTACAGATAATTCCGGTTTTTACATATTCACACAATGGCTACATTCCGTGAAAGGGCGCTCGCCGTGGCGTCCTCACGCAGTTCCGGGAGGTTCTGCGTGGAACAAGGGCCGATTTCGACGTACTTCGGCCAGAATGTGTTCACTGTGGAGACCATGCGGAAATATCTTCCCGCCAAAGCCTTCACAGCAGTATTGGAGGCCCGTCAGAACGGGCTCAAAATCGAAAGGGCTATCGCAGACGAAATTGCCTCGGGCATGAAGACCTGGGCGATGGAGCGCGGAGCAACCCATTTTACCCACCTTTTCCAACCGCTTACCGGCGCGACCGCCGAAAAACACGAAGCATTTGTCGTCCCCGGAGACAACGGGATAGCGATGGAACAGTTCCGCGGCGCGGCACTGGTCCAGCAGGAGCCGGACGCATCAAGTTTCCCCAGCGGAGGCCTCAGGAACACTTTCGAGGCGCGTGGATATACTGCATGGGACTCAACCTCGCCGGTATTCGTCCTGGACGGGACCCTTTGCATTCCCTCCGTTTTCGTGTCTTACAACGGAGAGGCTCTGGACATGAAACTGCCCTCTCTGCGCTCCATTCATTCCATTGACAAAGCCGCTACCCGTGTAGCCGCATATTTCGATCCTTCAGTCACTTCCGTAAAAGTTAACATAGGGCTGGAACAAGAATATTTCCTTGTGGACGAAGCCCTTTACAATTCCCGTCCGGACCTCCAACTCTGCGGCCGCACGGTCATCGGACACACTTCCGCGAAGGACCAGCAACTGGAAGACCACTATTTCGGAGCCATTCCTTCCCGGGTCATCGCTTTCATGAAAGATTTCGAGACCGAGGCTTACAAACTTGGAATCCCGCTCCATACAAGGCATAACGAAGTGGCCCCGGGCCAGTTCGAATGCGCACCAATATTTTCGGAGATCACGCAGGCGATTGACCAAAACATGCTTCTGATGATTGTCATGCAGAAAGTGGCGGAGAAGCACGAACTAAAGGTCATCCTCCACGAGAAGCCTTTCAACGGCATAAACGGCAGCGGGAAGCATTGTAACTGGTCCCTCTGCACGGACGGCGGCGTCAATCTGCTTTCCCCGGGAAAGACAGCCGACGGGAAACTGCGTTTTCTCTCTTTCTACAGCTGTGTGCTCAAGGCCCTAGCCGAGCATAATCACCTGCTCATGGCCTCCGTGTGTTCTCTGGGCAATACCTGGCGGCTTGGCGGAAACGAAGCGCCTCCGGCCATACTGTCAGTCTTTTCAGGTTCCACTCTGGCTAAAGTCTTCGAAGCCATCCTCAAGATGGAAAGCGTGGACTGGGAGTCTGGAGCCAAGAGCATCAGCATAGTCGGGTCAATCCCTGAGATTATTCTTGACAATACAGACCGTAACCGCACCTCTCCTTTCGCTTTCACAGGGAATCGCTTTGAATTCAGGGCGTTGGGCTCTTCGGCCAATCCGGCCAGCGCCACTTTCGTCCTGAACAGCATTGTCTCGGACAGCCTGAGCCTCTTCGCCGACAAGGTGGACAAACTTCTTGCAGATGGCGAGGAAAAGGAAAAAGCCATACTTACAGTTATCCGGGAGTTCCTGGAAGCCGCCAGGCCGATAATGTTTGAAGGGAACGGCTACAGCAGGGAATGGCAGGAAGAATCGGCCAGACGTGGACTTCGTTCCGTCGGTAATGCCGCCGAGGCTTTCCACGCTTTCCAGGAAGATTCATCGGTAAAAGTGCTCACTTCGACGGGCGTTCTCTCGAAAGGAGAAATCGAGGCCCGGGTGGAAGTGATGGAGGAAACTTTCGTGAAAAAACTCCAGATAGAAGCCAGGGTGATGGGAGATATCTGTCTTAACCATATCATCCCTGCAGCCATCTCCTATCAAAACGTGCTGGCCCGGAACCTGAAGGCCTGCAGTGATATTTTCGGAGACGAAGCCCCGTCTCTGAGCAAGGCGGCGGCAAAGAGTTTCCGTGAGATATCCACCCTCGTCAACTCCCTCAGCGACGGCATAACTGATTTGGTGGAAACCAGGAAAAAAGCCAACAGGGTCGAGAACATGTCCGAGAGGGCTATCCGGTACTCCACGGAAGTGATGCAGCGTATGTCAAAAGTCAGGGAAGCGGCGGACCGTCTGGAAATGCTGGTCGACGACGCTTGCTGGCCTCTTCCCAAATACCGTGAACTCTTATCCTTGTAGGCCATGTGTGGAATAGTAGGTTATGTAGGTGAGCGTCAGGCATGTCCTGTCATCATCAAGGGTCTTCACCGTCTGGAATACAGAGGATATGACAGCGCAGGGGTGGCCATAGTCCATCCTGACGGAGTAATCGACATTCACAAGTGCAAAGGCAAGGTTTCCGGCCTGGAAGCATTCCTCGCGGGGAAGGATAGCAGCGGGACCATAGGCATAGGGCACACCCGCTGGGCGACGCATGGCGAGCCGAATGACATAAATGCCCATCCGCACCTTTCCCGTTCCGGGGAAATCGCTCTTATCCATAATGGAATAATAGAGAATTTCCGGGTACTCAGGGATGCCCTTCGGACCAATGGTTTTACTTTCCGCAGCAGCACTGACTCGGAAGTGCTGGTGAATCTGATAGAATATGTCCGCGAATCGGAAAAATGCAGCCTGGAAGAGGCTGTCCGGGTCGCGCTGAAACAGGTTGTCGGGGCCTATGCGATTGCCATTGTGGAAAAGGGAAACACTTCGCGCATCATCGCCGCCAGGAAGAGCAGTCCCATGGCCATAGGAATAGGCGATGGGGAATATTTCCTCTCCTCCGACGCTGCGTCCATCATTGACTACACGCAGGATTTCGTGTACCTGAAAGACAATGAGGTCGCGGTCATTGAGAAGGGTAAGCCTCTGCATATAATGAATCTGGACGGAAAGGACAGCAAGGTCGCCGTGCAGAAATTGAAAATGTCTATTTCCCAACTGGAGAAAGGCGGTTTCGACCATTTCATGCTCAAGGAAATCTATGAGCAGCCGGAAACCCTGGAGGACTGTGTCCGCGGCCGGGTGATTCCCGCCAGCAAGGAAATAGTCCTTTCGGGCGTCCTTAACAACAAAGAGAAGTTCCTCAAAGCCCGGAGAATCATATTCGTTGCATGTGGAACTTCCTGGCACGCATCCCTAATAGGCGAACACCTTATAGAAAATATGTGCCGCATCCCGGTCGAGGTGGAGTACGCTTCGGAATTCCGTTATAGGGATCCCATACTCTACCCGGACGATATTGTGATTGCCGTATCCCAGTCCGGCGAAACTGCCGACACTCTTGCCGCCGTGGATCTGGCCCGTAAGGCCGGGGCATTCATCTATGGAATCTGCAATGTGGTCGGCTCGTCCATTCCCCGGGCGACCGATTCCGGAACTTATATCCACGTAGGCCCGGAGATCGGCGTCGCTTCGACCAAGGCCTTTACCGGCCAGGTGACCGTGATGACCATGCTCGCCCTTCTGGTCGGCCGCCTTCGCGGGACCATAGAAGAGGGCTATTATCACCGTGTCGCGCAAGCCATTCTGGAACTCCCGGCGACCATCCGCGAGGCGCTCAATACGGCGGAGCCGGTTTCGGCCCTTGCCCGCACCTTCACCTATGCCCATAATTTCATCTATCTGGGCCGTGGCTACAATTATCCTACTGCGCTGGAGGGAGCCTTGAAGCTTAAGGAAATATCCTATATCCACGCGGAAGGGCTTCCCGCGGCCGAAATGAAACATGGTCCCATTGCCCTGATCGACTCGGAAATGCCCACTGTGGCTATAGCCACGCTCGACAAAACCTATGAGAAGACGCTGTCCAACATAGAGGAGATAAAGGCCCGTGGTGGGAAAATCATCGCCATTGTTTCCAAAGGCGACGATCTGGTCCGCCGGAGCGCGGATTATTGTATCGAGGTCCCGTCCACAGTAGAATGCCTGATGCCACTAGTCTCCGTAATCCCGCTGCAACTTCTGGCTTATTACATAGCCACTTACAAAGGCCGCAACGTGGATCAGCCCAGGAATCTTGCAAAATCAGTAACCGTTGAATGATGAAATACAGGAATCTTACATCTGAAGAAATCAAAAAACTTGAAGCGGCTGGATGCGTGGCCCGGAACTGGTCTGACGTGCTCACGTCGGCATCGAGCCTGGACCCGGCCCGTATCCGCGGTGTCAATTTTATCGGCCCTGTGCGCATGGGCACTTTTGATAAAGAGTTCTCGCTCCCGGGGAATGTGGTGAAGCCGTCCGGAATCCGCAATGCTACCCTCAGCAACGTGACTGTCGGGGACAACTGTCTGATAGAGAACGTGGCCAATTACATTTCGAATTACGAGATAGGAGAGGACAGTTGCATAGACAACGTGGATTTGATGTTCGTCGAAGGGGAGTGCACTTTCGGCAACGGGGTGGAAGTCTCCGTGATGAATGAAACCGGCGGACGCGAAGTGCGCATTCACGAAAAACTGACGGCCCAGGTGGCTTATATCCTCACGATGTACCGTCACCGCCCGGAACTGACAGCGCAGCTTAACGCGCTGGCGGACGAGTTCGCCAATAGCCGACGGAGCACGTCCGGAAAGATTGCCTCCAATGTGATTATCCGCAATACCCGCTACATCAATGGAGTCAATGTGGGACCCTATGCGGTCATCAGCGGGGCTAGCAGACTGAGGAACGGGACCATCGTGAGCAATGCCTCCGCCCCGGTTTGCATAGGTCACGGGGTGATAGCCGACGATTTCATTATCTGCAGCGGCTCTTCCGTCGAGGACAATACTACCGTCGACAGGTGTTTCATAGGCCAGAGTTGTCATTTCGGCCATGGATACAGCGCTTCCGATTCGCTCTTTTTCTGCAACTGCGTCGGGGAAAACGGCGAAGCCTGTGCCATTTTCGCCGGTCCGTTCACGGTCACTCATCACAAGAGTACGCTTCTGATTGCCGGCATGTTTTCATTCATGAATGCCGGCAGCGGTTCCAATCAGAGCAATCATCTCTACAAACTTGGGCCCATCCATCAGGGAATTCTGGAGCGTGGCTGCAAGACGGCCTCGGATTCCTATATCCTGTGGCCTTCCCGCATCGGCGCTTTTTCTCTTGTCATGGGGCGGCATGCCACCCATTCCGACACGACCAACCTGCCGTTTTCATACCTTATCGAGCAGCAGAATTCGACCTTCCTGGCCCCTGCAGTTAGCCTTCGGAGCGTCGGGACCATACGCGACGCCCAGAAATGGCCGAAGCGGGATGGGCGGAAGGACCCGGACAAACTGGACAACATCAACTATAATCTGCTGAGTCCTTTTACTGTTCAGAAAATGTTGAAAGGCATTCAGTTACTCAAGAATCTGCAATACTCTTCAGGTGAACTCTCGGACGTCTATTCTTATCACAGCACCAAGATCAAGAACAGTTCGCTTACCAACGGGATTCGCCTGTATCGCGTCGCAGTCACCAAATTTCTCGGCAATTCCATAATCAACAGGCTTGGAAAGTTGCGTCCCGGGGCGTCGGACCAGGAAATACGCGAGGCCCTGATTCCGGACACGCCGCACGGCTCCGGCTATTGGGTGGATCTTGGCGGAATGATTGCTCCGAAGGCTCTTGTCGAGGATTTGATGAACAGGATAGAGAAAGGGGAGATATGCGGCGTCGAGGCCATCAATGCCAGCCTGGCCGATATCCATAGGAACTACTATAGTTATGAATGGACATGGGCCTATGACAAATACAAGGACTTTTTCGGGATTGCGCTCGAGACCATCACGGTCGCCGAAGTCATTTCCATCGTCAAGATGTGGAAGGAGGCGGTAATCGGCCTTGACAAGATGCTGTACGAGGATGCCCGCAAAGAATTCAACCTGGCGTCCATGACCGGTTTCGGCGCCGATGGCAGCAAAGAGGACAAGGAGCACGATTTCGAGCAGGTCCGCGGCGACTTTGAATCCAACGCCTTCGTCAAGGCCGTCCTCGATCACATCAAGACCAAAGAAGCCCTCGGCGACGAACTCATCGCCCGGCTATCGGGAGAAAGGAATTAAACTCAAAGCTGCATTTTGTTTGCCGCATTAAAAAAAATGCTATATTTGTAAAGAAAATGTAGAATGCTATGAATTTAAGAGACATTAAGAAAGACATCGAATATGTGGTCGGATCGTTTGTGGACGACTGCACTATTTTCCTTGAGTCCCATCCGGGAAAGAATGCCGCAGAAGTTACTGACCTGATTGAAGAAGCCGTCGATTTGTACAACGACCTGCGCGACCGCGTCGGCAAGCCCGAAGGAGGCAAGAAAGCCTTTTACACCGGCATACGCAAGGAACTTGTAGAAAAAGTCGACGCCCTCTACGATAAACTCAGCGAAGCCGTAAAGAAAGGACTCGGCGAATAATCAACAAAAAAAATCCCGGAGCTCGAAAGCCCCGGGATTCTTTTTTTCTGTCGCGGATCAATTACTTCTTGATAGCGTTGACAGCAGCGTCGGCAGCGGCGTTGACACCCTCGACAGCCTTCTCGGTAGCAGCGTCCTTGATGGCCTCTGCACCTTCCTTGACAGCCTCCTCGACGGTCTTGGCCTCTTCGCACTTCTCTTCGCACTCTTTGGTGCACTCCTTGGTGCACTCGGTCTTAGCCTCTTCAGCGGCTTCCTCGGCCTTCTTGCCGTTGTTGTTACCGCAAGCGACGGCGGCAGCGATCATAGCTACCATCGCGATGGACATAAAAACTTTCTTCATTTTTTTAGATATTAACTAGTTAAACAATAGGTTTCACTTTGTGAAATGCAAATGTAGATGTATTTTTTGATACATCAAAGAAAAATTTTTAAAAATTAGTCTTCGCCCTATTCTTCAAGCCCTTCTCGGCAGGTTGAAAACCTCCAAAGCGCTGATTTCACCGCTTACAATCTGAAAGCGGAGAGCGGTCCGGACCGCGTGCCAACCCTGGACGCCCGCCGCTCCGGGATTGAGATACAGGCAGTTGCAGGACTTGTCGAACTGGACTTTAAGTATATGCGAATGGCCGCATACGAAAATATCAGGATGATAAGTGCGGAGGAGCTTAGCGGCATCGGGATAATAGTGCCCCGGAGAGCCTCCGATGTGGGTCATAAGCACTTTCATTCCTTCACAATCCCAGAAGCGGAAAAGCGGACAATGGTCCAGAAGACGGCGGTCGTCGCAGTTGCCGATTACGCCCTTAAGCGGCTTGAAAGCAGCTATCTCCGCCTCCGTATCCAGTCCTCCCCCGAAATCCCCGGCGTGCCAGATCTCGTCCACCGGCCCCAGGAATTCCCTGAACTCCCGGTCAAATCGTCCGTGCGTATCTGAAATAAGTCCTATGAACATCTATGGCGTTTTTACATTTTTCGGATTACTATATACCGTTCCGGAGCTGGTTTTCAAGTAAGCCTTGACATAATATGTGGTTTTGGATGCGCAGTTGTTCGGCAGGGTTTGGCCTGTGCCTGACAGTTTATGGCCACCAATCCACACCCTCCTGCCATTTGTACTCTGATCGGTAGAGTAATAGAATCCGATTTCATTGACTTCGTCGGCAACCACTCCGCTAGCTTGTACAGAACATTTTATCCAGATGTCCACAGAAGACCTGCCTGCCGAAAGATTTGTAATCTGGATGCTTCCTTTTCCGGAGCCATTCGAAGAGGATGAACCCGAACTGCCCGTGCCATCCTTTTGACATCCAGGAATCAGCATCACGATGGCAAACAAGATAAAGGCAATTACTGTTTTTTTCATATGTAATAACAGGTTAAATGAATTGTGCTCTTTAAGGAGACAAATATACGGAATAAATCAGTTTTTCGAAAAATAAGCCTTTTGACTACGAATATCGTGCTTCTTGCCCCTGTAGGGCAGGAAGCGTGAAATGTAAGTGCCTGGCCTGCATGTACTTACAAATAATCGTCTATGTTGGTTTACATAGACGATTTTACATAATAGGCTGGTACTCAACCACTTGCATTTCACGGACGGCAGTCAGAAAGAGAACTTGTAGCCTATGCCGAGTATGCCGGTAAAAGATTTCTCGATATTGAACGACTTGAGTATCAGGTAGCTGTTGTCATCGTCGTCGCTGCGCCAGGCAGTGTCCACATCGCGGTCCAGACTCCAGTCGAAAAGGCCGTAGAGCTCCAGGGAATGGTGCTTATTGATCTTCCAGTCGGCCCCGAGACCGGCGCGATAACGGTCCATACGGACGACGCCGTAACCGCCGAAGGAATAATTG
>JAEEGG010030342.1_pt1 | contig 10041 bp, 12 predicted proteins | sample 9134161 | NCBI WGS metagenome assembly JAEEGG01 (sample SAMN16246543, study PRJNA631951) | gut metagenome | biome: gut microbiome; feature: rumen; material: CR-attached | host: Bos | place: Iran: Karaj | collected 2018-10 | reverse complement strand
ATGAAAAAAGAACGATGGCGTATAGATAAAAAAGTATATCGCAAATCCGCAAAAACGCAAGGTTTTCGGGGGGATTTGGGGCGCAAAAAAACGGCGTCCGGCAAACGGACGCCGCAGGGGTGAACGAAGGTCAGTTTTTCGTCGACGGAAGCTTCTTCATCAGCGGGACGAGAAGGATGCAGAGAACGACGGCGAGGATCGTGTTCGGGAGCATGTACGTCCCGTTGTAGAGGAGCGAATAGACGGCCGGGGACGTCATCTTCATGTTCATGAATTCCTCGGGCATCCACTGGGCGTAGACGGTCACGCCGCTGATGTAGTGGATGATGAAGCGGCCGACGCAGCCGACGAACGCGGCGACGGGAAGCGCCTTCTCCTTCGCGTTCTTGAAGATCCCGGCGAGGCCGACCATCATGTACGCGATCGAGTAGTCGAGGAGCAGCGAGACCCAGCTGATGGCCGTGCCGCTGCCGATGAAGTACTTCAGCGTACCGAACGCGAGGCCCGCGACGAGGCCCCAGCCGAGGCCCCAGCGGTACGCGAAGACGATCAGCGGGATCATGACGAGGTCGATCGAGCCGCCGAAGCCGCCGAACGACAGTCCGATCGGGATCTTGAGGAACGAGAGGGCGATCGAAAGGGCGACGCAGACGGCGCCCTCGGTCAGCATGCGCGTTTTCTGTTTGTTGTTCATTAAAAAAGCCTCCTTTGTTCAGGAGGGGAGTGGATGCAAAAACGGCATCGGGCCGTATCTGCTCGCTTCCCTACGCCGGCATTATCCGGATCAGGTCTGAGGGTATGATCTCAGCGAATTGCTCCCCTAGCGATATGGATTTACAGACGTGATTGTAAACCCCGCGGCGCGGTCTGTCAAGAGCGCGCCGCATCCGCGGGACGAGATGGACAGACCGCGCGGATTCGGGTATAATAAAACAAAACCGGTAAGGAGATGCTCTCATGAAAAAGAAATATACGGATTTTGCGGTCCGGAAGACCGTGGAACTGCTCACGATCGACAGCCCGACCGGCTTTACGAGGGTCGCGGCGGAATGGGTGAAGGCGGAATTCGAAGCGCTCGGATTCGCGGCGAAGATGACCGAGAAGGGCGGCGTGCTCGTCGACCTCGGCGGCGACGGAGCGAACCCGGAGGGCGCTGTCCTGTTCGAGGCCCACACCGACACGCTCGGCGGGATGGTCGCGGAGATCAAGAAGGACGGCCGGCTGCGGCTCACGAACCTCGGCGGGATGCGCGCGGAGAACGGCGAGACGGAGAACGTCCGGATCTATACCCGCGGCGGCGCCGTCTACGAAGGAACGTTCCAGCTGAAGAACGCGTCGATCCACGTCAACACGAAATACGCCGAAACGAAGCGCGATTTCGACAACTGCGAGGTCGTGCTCGACGAGGACGTGAAGAAGGATGATGACGTCCGGGCGCTCGGCATCGACAACGGCGACATCGTCTGCTTCGAGCCGCGGACGCGCCTGACGAAGAGCGGATATATCAAGAGCCGCTTCCTCGACGACAAGCTTTCGGTCGGGATCCTGCTCGGATTCGCGAAATACGTCGCGGAGGAGAAGGTGAAGCTCCCGCGGAAGGTCTACCTCCACGTCACCGTGTTCGAGGAGACGGGCCACGGCGGCTCCGCGTCCGTTCCGGAAGGCGTCCGCGAGGCGATATCGGTCGACATGGGCTGCGTCGGCGATGGGCTCGCCTGCACGGAGCGCCAGGTCTCGATCTGCGTCAAGGACAGCGGCGGCCCGTACCACTACGACGTCGTGACGAAGCTCGTCAACGCGGCGAAGGCGGAAAAGGCCGACTACGCGCTCGACGTCTATCCCGCCTACGGCAGCGACGTCGAGGCGACGCTCCGCGCGGGCAACGACGTCCGCCACGGCCTGATCGGCGCGGGCGTCTACGCTTCCCACGGCTACGAGCGCTCCCACGTCGACGGCGTCGCGAATACGCTGAAGGTCCTCGCGGGCTTCGTCCGGCTATGATCGTCCGGAACCGGAGAAGGCCGCGCCGGATCCGCGCGGTCCTGATCGACATCGACGACACGCTCCTCGATTTCGGATCGAGCTCGGTCGACGCGTACGATTACGCGCTCGAACGGACGGGCTACGAGCTTCCGCCCGACGCGTTCCAAACGTTCCGGCGGATCAACGTCGGCCTCTGGGAGGCCGTCGAGAAGGGCGAGATGACGAAGGCGGAGCTCCACGCGACGCGCTGGAACACGATCTTCGCGGCGCTCGGGCTGAACGAGCTCGACGGCAAACGGTTCGAGGACGCGTTCTACGGGCGCCTCTCCGTGACGGCGTTCCCGATCGAAGGCGCGAAGGAGACCCTCGCGTATCTCGCGTCGAAATACAGGCTCTACGCGGCGTCCAACGCCTCTCACGACCAGCAGCAGGCGCGCCTCCGGAAGGCGGGCCTCGACGGCTTCTTCACGGACATCTTCGTCTCGGGAACGCTCGGCGCGAACAAGCCGACGAAGGCGTTCTTCGACGCGTGCTTCGGGCGGATGGACCCGCGGCCGCTCCCGAAGGAGACGGCGCTGATCGGCGACTCGATCTCGGCCGACGTCTCCGGCGGAAACGCGTACGGCCTCTACACGGTCTGGTACAACCACAACAGGCTGCCCGATCCGGCCGACCCGGCGCTCGCGCCGTCCGTGAAAGTCGATTCGCTTTTCGATATCTCCAAAGTACTCTGAACCATACCCTCCAGGAGGAATCCCATGAAAAAATCCCTGTTGCTCATCCCGGCGGCGCTCGGCGCCGCGTTTGTCGGCGGCGGTCTCGTTCTTCTCGAAAAGACGTGCGGCCGGTTCCAGAAACCCGACTTCTTCGATCCCGACGTCCTGGACCGCGAAGCGCCCTATAAGAAAGAGGAGTCGCTCGCGGCGCGCGACTGGCTCTTCCGCCAGCCGACCGAGGAGATGACGGTGACGTCGTTCGACGGCCTGAAGCTGTGGGGGATGCTCGTCCCGGCGGAGAACGCGAAGGGAACGGTGCTCTGCATGCACGGCTGGCACGGCGACTGGAAGAGCAACTGGCTCTGCTACATCCGCTTCTTCCACGACCGCGGCTACAACGTCGTCGTGACGAACGAGCGCGCCCACGGGAGATCCGAAGGCCGCTTCATCACCTACGGCGTCCGCGAGCGGAAGGACGTCGCGACGTGGGTCGAATGGATCGCGGACCGCTTCGGGAAGGACCATCCGATCTTCCTCGCGGGGATCTCGATGGGCTCCGCGACGGTCCAGATGGCGTCGGCGCTCGACCTTCCGGGCAACGTCCGCGGGATCTACGCGGACTGCGGCTACACGTCTCCCTACGCGATCATGAAAAGCGTCATCGAATCGTTTGGCTTCCCGCCGGAGACGCGGAAATACAAGCTGCCGGCGCGCCCGCTCCTCGCGTATCTCAACGTCTTCACGAAGCTGTTCGCGGGCTTCGGGCTGAAGGACTGCTCGACGCTCGAGGCGCTTCCCGAAACGAAATACCCCGTCCTCTTCGTGCACGGCCTCGCGGACGACTTCGTTCCTTCGTACATGAGCGAGGAGGGCTACGCCGCCTGCGCGTCGGAGAAGGAACTCATCCTCGTGCCGGACGCGGTCCACACGCGGGCCTGGTTCGTCGACCGTCCGCGCGTCTCCGAGGCGCTCGGCGCGTTCCTCGACAAATACACGAAATAAGGCGGAGGGCGCGATGGACCGGATCCTGATCGACGGGCGTGAAAAGAGCTGCGGCGCCGTCGTCTTCACCGAGACGGACGGCGCGATCCGCTATCTGATCGTGCGCGGCACGAGCGGCAACTACAGCTTCCCGAAGGGCCACATCGAGGCCGGGGAGGATGAGTTCGAAACGGCCGCGCGCGAGATCTTCGAGGAGACGGGGCTCCGGCCGGCGTTCCTCGACGGATTCCGCATGACCGAAGCGTACCGCGTGAAGAACGGCCGGATGAAGGACGTCGTCTATTTCCTCGCGCGCTTCGGCGGCGAGCCGGTCGCGCCGCCCGCGGACGAGATCCCCGAATACGGGCTCTGGCCGTTCGAGGAGGCGTACGCGAAGCTGCCGCGCGAGAGCGCGAAGGCGATCCTCCGGGCGGCCGACGAGTATCTGAACGGACTGAAAGATGGAGAAAGAACGTTCCTCAAGATCGAATAGCGTGCTGATCGTCCGCACCGCGCTTTTCGCGGCGGGGATCGCGATCGCCATATACGGCTTTTCCGTGATCACGGTCATCGGAACGGGCCACTGGTTCCAGTTCACGCCGATCCTGATCGGCGCGGGCTTCGTTCTGCTCGGGCTGCTCGTGCCGTTCCTGGCGCGTTACCGGGTGCTCGCCTGGATCGTGCTCGTCGCGATCGCCGCGGTCCTTCTGAACGTCGGCGTGTTCGAGGCGAAACTCATCCGCGAAGCCCGCACGGAACCCGTTGACGACGCGGACTGGGTCATCATCCTCGGCGCGAAGGTCAACATCTCGACGCCGTCGCTCTCGCTCGCCAACCGCTGCCGGGCGGCCGTCGCGTATCTCAACGAAAACCCGCGGACGCGCGCCGTCGCGACGGGCGGAAAGGGAGCCGACGAGTGGATCGCCGAATCGTACGCGACGAAGGTCTACCTCATGAGCGAGGGGATCGATTCCGCGCGCGTTCTGACCGAGGAAAAGAGCACATCGACGCAGGAGAATTTCCGGTTCGCGCGCGAGGCGATCGAAGCGGCCGGCGGCTCGGCGGACGACTCCGTCGTGATCGTCACGTCCGCGTTCCACGTCTACCGCGCGAAGAAGCTGGCCGCGGCGGCGGGCTTTTCCAACGTTTCCGCGAAGGGCTCGAAGGACCTCCCGCTGCTCGTGCCCTATTACTATTTCCGCGAATACGCCGCGAACCTGTTCGGAACGGTCGCGGGCCATTTCTGATCCCGTGCGGACGGAACGGAGGAAAGGAGCGAACGATGCTCTGGAATGCGAAAAACGGCCGCGCAAAGCTCGGCGGTACGGAGATGGAATACGTCTCGTTCGGCGCGGGGAAGAAAGCGTTCGTGATCCTGCCCGGGCTGTCGGACGGTCTCGCGACGGTCGGCGGAAAGGCGCTGCTGCTCGCAAAGCCGTATAAGATCTTTTTCGACAAGTACACGGTGTACATGTTCAGCCGCAAGAACGCGATGCCCGAGGGATATTCGATCCGCGACATGGCGGCGGACCAGGCCGAGGCGATGCGGTCGCTCGGGATCACAAACGCCGCGGTGATGGGCGTTTCTCAGGGCGGCATGATCGCCCAGTGCCTCGCGATCGACAGCCCGGAGCTCGTCGAAAAGCTCGTGATCGCCGTCTCCGCGCCGTGCGCGAACGACGTGATCCGCGCGCGCCTTGCGGACTGGCTCGCGTTCGCGGAGAAAGGCGACCACAAACAGCTGATGATCGACACCGCGGAGAACAGCTACTCGCCCGAAAAGCTGAAACAGTACCGGAAACTGTATCCGGTCATCGGGTCGGTCGGAAAGCCGTCCGATTACACGCGCTTCCGCCGGAACGCCGAGGCGATCCTCGGATTTGACGCGACTGCGGAACTCGAAAAGATCGCCTGCCCGACGCTGATCATCGGCGGCGAGGAGGACCGGATCGTCGGAGCGGACGCGTCGCGCGAGCTCCACCGCCGGATCGCGGGGAGCGAACTGTATCTGTACCCCGACCTCGGCCACGCGGCGTACGAGGAGGCGAAAGATTTCAACCCGCGCGTTCTGCGGTTCCTGGAGGGAAAATGAAATGAAAGAGTTTGATTTATTGGTATGAGGAGGGACTAACGATGCAAAAAAGAACGTCAGGCACAGTCGTATCCGTCAAAAAACAGTGGTGGCTGAAGGTCAACACGAAGGTGATCCGGACGGCCGGGCCGCTGGACGGCGCGACGTTTCCCCACGTCGTGAAGGTAAGATATACCGTGGACGGGCAGGAATATGAGAAACGCAAGTGGATCGGGGCGGGCCAGCCCGTTCCGGGCGAAGGCGACACGGTCCAGCTCGTTTTTGACGACGAGAATCCCGAGGACGTCAGCATCGTCTTTTAGCATCTTCGGCACAACGGAACGTGTTCGCTATTTCACGGAAACGGATGGATTGGAGGGAATCGCCATGAAGAAGTTCACAACGGTCGTCGCGATGGTGGTCGTTCTCGTCATTGCGCTGTCCGGCTGCGCGGGCAACGGAGGCAATACGGGCAAGACCGATACGCCGCAGGGCCAGCAGACCCAGGAACAGCAGCCGCAGAGCCAGCAGACGCAGGAACAGCAGGAGAATACGGGACCGCAGCAGCAGGAGGCCGGAAAGCCCGCGGAACAGGAGGCCGGAAAGCCTGCCGACACGACGCAGGCGGCCGATCCGACGCAGCCGCTCCGGCCGACGCCGTCCCATCAGGATACGCTGGAGGACAGACTCCCGTGGGGCCTGGATTTCGGCGGGGGCTTCGAGTACCGCGACCTGGACGTGAACGGCAAGTTCCGCCGGATCGCCGCGCAGTATGAAATGAAGATCGACGATATCGACAATGATCCCTGCTACACGTATTACTACGTCGACATCCACGGCGATGATCTCTGGGCCCAGGTCGTCGCGGCCGGAAGGGCGCTTCTGGGCGACTCGATAACGTCGTATCTGAGGGAGTACAAGGCGGAAGACAAGCTGGAATACGCCGGATTCGAGATCTTTGAATCCGATTTCAAGGCGTCCACGTTCAAGGGAAAGGACAAGGATTACATCGTGTTCTCCATCCCCGCGAACTGGGAACCGGACACGGCCACTTTTGTCATCGCGAACGACGAGGGTAAACTGCTCGCCGACGCGGTGATCGACAAATCGCGCCAGGTCACGCTGAAGGGCGACGATACGGAACGGTATATGGATTCCGCGGGCAACGCGAACTACTTCAGCTTCAACGAAGACGAGATCACGTATCTGGTCGTCTCCCAGAGGGTCGACGGCGTTACGTATCTGAAGGAATTCAGGCTGGACATCGACGGCGACACCATCACTTCGACTGAGACCGGCAAGACCTACACGACGACCGACACGGTTCCGGACGTGCCGGGCATTTCCGTCTACTACTGAGGGAACATAGATGAAAAAGATCGTGATCATAGCGATATGCCTGGCGATGGTATTGTCGTTGGCGGGCTGCGCGAAGGGAGGCTCCGGTATGGGATTGTTCAGCGGTGAGAAAACGGTAGGGAAGCAGATCCGGAAGGGCGACATCACCGATTTCTTCTACACATACTCCAACATCAACTACAACGCGTTCTACCAGCGCTACCGGTTCTACGGCGAGGACGGGAAGTACGTGTTCTTCCACGAGACGCGGGAGCGCAAGGACGAGTACGGCCCGACGACGGAGAAGGACGTCACGAAGACGGGGACCGTCGAGCTGACGGACGACCAGTGGACCGCGTTCTATGAGTATCTGGAAGGCGGGACCGTCGTCAAGCGGTCGGAATCGGCCGCGTCGGGCGACTCCGGCCCGTGGCTCTATCTGTACTGGAAGGGCGACAAGGGCAAGATCCAGGAGTTCACCTTCACCTCGCTCGACAGGCGGGGGGAATTCGAGGAATTCTGCGGATCCCTCGCGGAATAAAACCGACACAAAAAATGACGGAGCGCTGTAACGATCGCGCTCCGTTTCCGTCTTACGGGGTGAACAGGCTTTCAGAAAAGCGCAGACACGAAGGAGGAAACGCGTTGGAGGATCGCACGATCGTCGATCTCTACTGGCAGCGGAGCGAACGCGCCGTCCCCGAGACCGTTGCGAAATACGGTCCGTATTGCCGTGCGATCGCCGAGCGGATCCTCGGGAGCCGCGAGGACGCGGAAGAGTGCGTGAACGACACGTGGCTCGCCGCGTGGAACGCGATCCCGCCCGGGCGGCCGGTCCTGCTCCGCCCCTATCTCGCGAAGATCGCGCGCAACCTCGCGTTCGACCGCTACCGGAGGGAGAACGCGGAGAAGCGCGGCGGCGGGGAACTTCCGCTCGTGCTCGATGAGCTCGCGGAGTGCCTCGCGGACGCGTCCGACACGGAAAAGGCCGTCGAAGCCGAAGAACTCGGCCGCGCCGTCCGCGCGTTCATCCGGGGCCTTCCGGAGCGCGAGGGCAACGTCTTTCTCCGGCGGTACTTTTTCAACGAATCCGCGGAAGCGATCGCGGACCGGTACGGCATGACCGCGGGGAACGTCCGGGCCGTGCTCAGCCGGACGCGCGCAAAGCTGAAAGCCCGCCTGACGGAGGAGGGACTTCTATGAACAGGGAAGATCTGTACCGCGCGATCGGCGCGGTAGACGACGAACTGCTCGAACGGAGCGAATTACAGAACGAATACGGCGAAACGGAACGGAAACCGGTCGAACCGAAGCGCGGACGCGGCGATTCGAAGCGGACGCGCAACGTCTGGCGGATCGCGGTCGCGGCATGCCTCGTTCTCGCCCTCGGGATCGGCGGCGCGGTCTACGCGAACGACGTGCGGGAATACCGCGCGGCGGTGGCGTTCTTCGACGAGAACGGCCTCTCGACGGAGGGCCTTTCCCGCGCGGACGTCAAGGCCGTCTACCGCGACATCACGACCGAGCGCTTCGCGTACGAAAAGACGGCGGAGGTGATCATGAACACGGTCCCCGGGCTTGAGATCGCCCAGAAAGAACCGACGCCGGAGGAGGTCGCCGAGGTATGGAACCGCAACGTCTGGTCGCAGCCTCTCTCCACGAGCGGCGTCACCTACCGCTTTGACCACATCGAAAGGATGGGCGAAGAGGGCTTCACCGTCCTCGACAAGAGCATCGTGACGTGCCTGAAGGACGGCGAAGAACTGTGGACCGCGGAATACCCCGACATCCTTGTGACGTACGGCACCGTCGTCGCGATGGCGGACGGAACGGCGGTGTACGGCCAGTCCTACCGCTGGTCGTCGCAGCAGCCCGTGATCGGGTATCTTTCGCGCGTGAGTGACGACGGCACGATCCTCTGGACGAAGCGCCTCGACCACGGATTCCAGCAGGAAACGATCGCCGGCGTCGTGGACAACGGCGACGGGACGTGGGCGGTCATCAGCCGCGGCGAATACAACGTGATCTGCCTCTCGCAGTTCGACCTCGACGGCAACGAACTCAGTTCCTGCTCGACCGAAGTCAGTACCGGCAACATCTACAACTTCGCCCGCCTCGGCGACGGCTACCTCGTCCAGTACGGCCAGTGGTATCACGACGATACGGCCCGGATCCTCCGGCTCGACAGGGGCGGCAGCGTCCTGAGCGACATCTCCTACGAGGGCGACGACTGCATTTACACGATCACAGACATGATCGAATTCGGCGGCCGCGTCTATCTCTCGACGTACGCCGTGCCGAAGCAGACCGACGAGGGCGGCCGCAACGAAATCGCGAACGTCCTCGATTATGTGTTCGACCGGATGAAGGACGGCCAGAGCGCGAACGGGTCGGATTACGGCGTCCCGAACGATGAACTGACGCGCCGCGTCCGCGACAACTACACGGCGGTCCTGCTCCTCTGCGAGCCGGACGGCGGCGAACCGGAGACGTTCTACGCGGTCAGGGGCTCGCTCGGCGCGGATCTCAGCGTCAACGACGCGGGCGAGCTCGTCTGGGACGTCCAGAGCGTGACGTCGACGTTCTTCTCGCCGTTGACGAGCTCGTTCACGATCGGCGGGACGTGCGAGGTCTTCCGCTACGCCTTCGACGAAGCGGGCCGCCTCGTCCGCCGCACCGACACCGGTGAACAGGTCCCCTACCGCCGCTGAACCATCTGTTAACCGCGATGGGCAGGGTCCGCCGACAACGCTTGCGGAGGAGCGTGGCGATCTTCCCTTCGTGCGAAACGAAATAACGGCAACGAAAACCCAGGGTCACTGCAGCCCTGGGTGTTTTCGTCCGTTATTTGTGAGTGCGAAGTCGAAGATCGCAGCGACGCAGCTCCGCGTTGAACGCAGCCTTCTCCTCTGTGTTTCAAACGGCGGCGAGCGCCTGATCGATGTCGGCGAT
>JAEEGG010030336.1_pt1 | contig 10042 bp, 8 predicted proteins | sample 9134161 | NCBI WGS metagenome assembly JAEEGG01 (sample SAMN16246543, study PRJNA631951) | gut metagenome | biome: gut microbiome; feature: rumen; material: CR-attached | host: Bos | place: Iran: Karaj | collected 2018-10 | reverse complement strand
AAATTAAATACAACTCAAAAATGCGTAAAAAATTCACTTTTTTATTGAAAAAAGTCGTTTAATTGGGAAAAAATAGGGAAATTTGCATTTGAAACGTACTATAATTAAAGATTTCTTAATAAATTGTTATGGCAAATAGGTATCTATTAGGTTTCGATGTCGGTAGCTCGTCAGTGAAGGCATCATTGGTTAACGCCGATAGCGGCAAGTGTGTAGCAACAGCATTCTATCCTGAAAAGGAGGCTCCAATCATGGCTGTCAAGGCTGGTTGGGCTGAGCAGGATCCTCAGATGTGGTGGGATAACGCCAAACTGAGTCTGCAGAAGATTATGAAGGAGAGTGGTGCTACAGCTGAGGAGATTAAGGCTATCGGTATCTCTTACCAGATGCATGGTCTGGTATGTGTGGATAAGGATTTGAAGGCTCTGCGCCCTGCAATCATCTGGTGTGACTCGCGTGCTGTGCCTTATGGTGATAAGGCTTTCAAAGACCTGGGCGCTGACAAGTGTCTGAGTCATCTGCTGAACTCACCTGGTAACTTTACCGCTGCCAAGCTGGCTTGGGTAAAGGAAAATGAGCCTGAATTGTATAGTAAAATATATAAGGTAATGCTGCCTGGTGACTATATCGCCATGCGACTGAGCGGTGTGGCTAACACTACCGTAAGCGGCTTGTCGGAGGGTATGTTCTGGGACTTCAAGAACAATAAGGTGGCTGACTTCCTGATGGATTACTATGGATTTGACGGTTCGCTGATTGCTGATATCGTTCCTACATTTGCTGAGCAGAGCGTGGTAAGCGCTAAGGCTGCTGCAGAGATGGGACTGAAGGCTGGTACTCCTATTACATATAGAGGCGGTGACCAGCCTAACAACGCACTGTCGCTGAACGTGCTGAATCCTGGTGAGATTGCTGCTACTGCTGGTACATCGGGTGTGGTATATGGTGTGCTGGGTGACGTGAACTATGATCCACAGAGCCGTGTGAACACCTTTGCTCATGTGAACCACACTGCCGACCAGACTCGTCTGGGTGTGCTGCTGTGTATCAATGGTACTGGTATCCTGAATGCATGGACTCACCGCAATATCACTCCAGAGATTGGTTATGCTGAGATGAACGATTTGGCTGCAAGTGTGCCTATCGGTAGTGAGGGCGTAACCGTAATCCCATTCGGAAACGGTGCTGAGCGTGTATTGGAGAACAAGGAGATAGGTTGCTCTATCAACGGTCTGAACTTCAACAAGCACAACAAGGCTCACCTGGTTCGTGCTGCCCAGGAAGGTATCGTGTTCTCATTCTGCTATGGTATGGAGATTATGCAGCAGATGGGTATGGACATCAAGAAAATTCATGCTGGTAAGGCAAACATGTTCCTGAGCCCACTGTTCCGCAATACTCTGGCTGGTGTTAGTGGTGCTACTATCGAACTGTATGATACAGACGGTTCAGTAGGTGCTGCCAAGGGAGCTGGTCTGGGTGCTGGAATCTATGCAAATGCTGCCGAGGCTTTTGCTAGTCTGGATAAACTGGAGGTAATTGAGCCGGATGCTGCTCATCGCGCAGAGTACCAGGCTGCTTATGAGGCTTGGAAAGCAACGCTGAAAAAGAATATGTAATAAATAATAACCCTCGCCAATCGGCGAGGGTTTATTATTTATGCTAGACTTGAGCGATACCATTCAAATAGTTTCTTAACTCCATCTTCAATTTCGACTTTGTGTGTCCAACCGAGTGAGTGAAGCTTGGATACGTCGATGAGTTTACGCATTGTGCCATCGGGCTTTGATGTGTCGAACTCTACAGTTCCCTCAAAACCAACTGCTTTTACGACAAGATCGGAAAGCTCACGGATAGTGAGCTCCTTGCCTGTGCCGACATTGATGTGGCAGTTGCGGATCTCGCCAAGTTTGGGGATGGCGCCGCCGCGACCTGCAGAGTGATTACGGTCGACAGCGCCATCGGTGCTAGCTCCGTAGTGAACTGATGAGTATTTCTCGATGCCAATAATGTCGCTAAAGTTAACATTCAGAAGTACGTGGACAGATGCGTCGGCCATATCTTCGGACCAAAGAAACTCGCGAAGTGGAGTGCCTGTGCCCCAAAGTGTTACCTTATTATTCTCAATACCATACTTGGCCAAAAGGTTGAGGACCTTTTGTTTAATTGACAATTGACAATTGACAGTTGACAATCCTTCGCCGGTGACTCCTTCGACGGGACGCTTGTTCAGGTCGATGGCAATCTTATCCCATGCTCCGTCGTGAATCAGCTTGGCCAGGTAGATTTTACGCATCATGGCTGGCATGACGTGTGAGTTCTCTAGATGGAAATTGTCGTTAGGACCATAGAGGTTGGTGGGCATAACGGCGATGTAGTTTGTGCCGTACTGCAAATTGTAGCTCTCGCACATCTTAAGGCCTGCAATCTTAGCAATGGCGTACTCCTCGTTGGTGTACTCCAACGGTGATGTGAGCAGGCAATCTTCCTTCATCGGCTGTGGCGCATTCTTGGGATAAATGCATGTAGAGCCGAGGAAGAGCAGTTTCTTTACACCATGAGCATAGGCCTCGCTGATGACATTGCACTGAATCTTCATGTTCATCATGATAAAGTCGGCGCGATAAAGCGAGTTGGCCATGATGCCACCAACAAATGCTGCTGCGAGTACAACTGCATCGGGGCGCTCTTCATCGAAGAACTGCTTGACAGCTACCTGATCTGTAAGGTCAAGTTCCTTATGAGAACGGCCTACCAGATTGGTGTAGCCTCGCTGGAGCAGATTATTCCAAATAGCGGAACCCACTAGCCCGTGGTGCCCCGCTACATATATCTTACTATCTTTACTCAGCATCGTCCATGTGTGCTTTAAGGAATAGTTTCTTTACGAACTTCATGTCGTGCTGAACCATTATCTTTACGAGTTCCTCGAACGAGGTCTTCTGTGGATTCCATCCCAGTTTAGCCTTGGCTTTGGCAGGATTTCCTAACAGCTGATCAACCTCGGCAGGACGGAAGTACTTCGGGTCAACCTCGACAATGGCTTTGCCGGTCTTCTTGTCGTAACCCTTCTCATCGACACCGTCTCCACGCCATTCGAGTTCAATGCCAACCTCCTTGAAGGCGAGAGTAGCAAACTCGCGAACTGTGTGATACTCGCCGGTGGCAATCACAAAGTCGTCTGGCTCAGGCTGCTGCAAGATGAGCCACATGCACTCGATGTAGTCCTTGGCATATCCCCAGTCGCGAAGTGAATTAAGATTCCCGAGATAGAGCTTGTCCTGATATCCCTGAGCAATACGTGCTGCAGCTAATGTGATCTTGCGGGTAACGAAGGTCTCGCCACGGCGCTCACTCTCATGGTTGAAGAGGATACCGTTGCAGCAGAACATGTTGTATGACTCGCGGTAGTTCTTCATAATCCAGAAACCATAGAGTTTGGCAACTGCGTATGGAGAGCGGGGATAGAATGGGGTCGTCTCAGACTGGGGGACTTCCTGAACCTTACCATAAAGCTCGGATGTGGAAGCCTGATAGATGCGACAGGTCTCTGTAAGACCGCAAATACGAACAGCCTCGAGCAGACGGAGTACGCCATTGGCATCGGTGTCGGCTGTATATTCGGGGACGTCGAATGAAACCTTAACATGGCTTTGAGCAGCGAGGTTGTAGATCTCGGTAGGTTGTACCTTTGAGATGATGCGAATAAGCGATGAAGAGTCGGTCATATCGGCCCAATGAAGATTAACCAGACGTGACTTCTTCATGTCGCGAACCCACTCGTCGAGATAGAGGTGCTCAATTCTTCCTGTATTGAATGACGAAGAACGGCGCATCAGTCCGTGAACTTCATAACCTTTCTCGATTAGAAACTCCGCCAGATATGAACCATCCTGACCTGTAATACCAGTAATTAGCGCTACTTTTTTATCCATATTGTTTTAATTATTTCCAGAGAATTGCTTGATTCGCTGTTCCTCGGACAGTTTGCAGATGAGCAGAGTGTCGTCGTTCTCGGCTACAATATATCCATCAAGTCCCTGGATGACAACCTTCTTTTCCTGAACGGTATGCACGATACAGTTGTGGCTCTCGACGAGACTGATATCCTGACCAATGCTTACATTGCCATAAAGGTCCTTCTTACTTTGCTCGTGGAGTGAGCCCCATGTGCCTAGGTCGCTCCAACCAAAGTCGGACGGGCAAACGAAAATCTCCTCGGCCTTCTCCATGATAGCATAGTCGACAGAGATATTCTCGCATTCGGGGAACAAACGGTTGATTTCTTCCTGCTCCTTGTCGGTGCCATAGATGGGCAACAGCGATTCGAACAGTTTAGCCATAGATGGCTGATAGATGCGGAATGCATTTACAATGGTGTTAACATTCCAGATGAAGATGCCTGCATTCCAGAAGTAGTTGTTCTTCTTGATGTAACCCTGTGCCGTCTCGAGGTTGGGTTTCTCGCGGAAAGAGTCTACTCTGAAAATCTCCTTATTCCTGAGTGAACTTGTGCTAAGGTCGGCCTGAATATAGCCATAGCCTGTCTCTGGGCGGTTGGGTTTCATACCCAATGTCACGATAGCATCGGTTTCGCTAGTGAACTGCATACATTCCTTGATGACACGCTGGAACTCGGTCTTGTCAGTCACAATGTGATCACTTGGTGTAACTACAATGTTGGCTTTTGGGTCTTTCGACTTAATGCGCCAGCTGACATAAGCGATACAAGGTGCTGTGTTTCTGCGGCATGGCTCGCAGAGAATGTTTCCTGCAGGCATATCAGGCAACTGCTTCTTTACGATGTCCTGATACTTCTGGTTGGTTACTACCCAGATGTTCTCTGGCTTAACCAGACTGCCAAATCTTTCTACCGTTAATTGGAGTAATGACTTGCCAACACCGAGAACGTCAATGAACTGCTTGGGATTCTCGGTAGTGCTCATAGGCCAGAAACGGCTTCCTACGCCGCCGGCCATGATAACTAGATGGTTGTTTGTTCTTGCCATAATCGTTGTTTGCTGATAATATTGCGCAAAAATACTAAAAATTATGGAAAACAAGCAACAATTAAGCAAAAAAATGCTCTTTACGCCACCTTTTCTTATTTCTTGTTAAGTTTCCTTTTGATAATGAAATAGATAACGGCCAAAACAATCAGTCCAAGAATGATGAATTTGATGTACTCGGCGTATTCGCTGATCTTGTCGTTCAGCTGATCCTCGGGCACGATGGCATGTAGATACCATCCCAGGATTGCCAGAACGCTATGCCAGCCGCCTGCACCAATGGTGGTGAAAAGCAGGAACTTGCCGTAATGCATACGGGCCAGTCCGGCAGGGATAGAAATAAGGTGACGGATGACTGGAACGAAACGTCCGGTAAGTGTGGCTGCAATGCCGTGATCGTCAAAATATTTTTCGCTTTTCTCTACCTTCTCCTGATTGAGTAGGCACATCTTTCCCCACTTGCTGTTGGCAAACTTGTAGATAACAGGACGACCAACATACAGGGCTACGAAGTAGTTGATGCTGGCACCTATGTCGGCGCCAAGTGTGGCATAAAGTATTACCAGAAATACATTGAGTGAGCCACTGGCTGCATGATAAGCAGCGGGGGTAACTACAAACTCAGATGGTACGGGAACTACTGTGCTCTCTAATAACATCAGAATAAAAATGGTGGGATACCAGCCGAGGGTGTTGAGGATGTTGGTAATAAAATTCATATCTTTAATCGTTCAAATGTTTTAATGCGTAATCATAATAATCTTTGGGATCCATATCTTGAGGGAATAGTACGTTTAATACTATTTTTGCTTCTTTAGGATTGCATTCGCACGCCTTTTGGAGATACTGCAGAAATTCGTCGTCCTTATTGAGGTCATTGCAGCATAGTGCCATATATGAGTAGCCATCTACCCACTTCTCGTCAACATGTTTGAAGAACTCAGTGTACAACTTGTATGCAAAATTCAGATGCATATTGTCTTGGTATGAGACGATGATCTGCAGCTGAATCTTTTGGTTGTTGTCTGACATCTCGAGCGCTTTTCTGAATTCATCGCTTGCTTCCTTGTCCTTCTTGAATGTCAAAAGGAGATGGCCCTTCATTACTTGTATGTTGGCATGGTCGCAGTCCAGCTGTTCTGTCATACTAAGGCACCATAGCGCTTGGTCTAAGTTGTCAATCTTGCTGTAGGCAAAGGCTGTCTCGCAATATATATCTGGCAGATAGACGGAGTCAATAGGAGCTATGCTGATGGCTTTCTTAAACAACTCTAAACTTTCTTCGTACTTGCCTTTGTTTATTAGACATAGTCCTTGGTGATAGAATCCGAATTCGTCGTCGGGCATCTTCTCTGAGTATTTCTGGAAATATACGAGGGCATCGTCGTAATTCTCCATTGTATAGAGGGTGTTTGCCTTTGATACCAAACTATTGGTGTCGTCAGGATTGATGGCGAGGGCATATTCGCTGCTGGTGAGTGCGGAGCTGTAATCTTCATTCATATACTGCACACCAGCCAATGCGTTCCAATACTGGGAAGAGTAGGGGTTCTTGTCGAGCAGTTCGTTGAACAGCTTTTCGCTATCCTTAAACTTGCCTAAGCCAAACAGAGTCTGGGCCATCAGTTCTTTGAAACCATTGGTGTTGCCTCCATCAGTACGAGCAATCCACTCGAAGGCCTTGATGAACTGGGTGTAATCAAGATATAGTTGAACCACCCCCTTGACGAAGTCTTTAAACTCGTCGGTGGGGACGTCTTTTGAATAGTCTAATAGTAATTTGTCAGCACTGTCGATGTCTTCTTTTATTACCAATAGTTCAGCTCGCAGATAAACTGCTTCGAGAGAATCTAAAGGCTCGACTTTCTGAGCGTATTTCTCGGCGGTGTCGTAGTCCTTCGCCTCTATTGCCTCGCGAGCCTTGTATAGCATCGGACCAACAGCCTCAGGGTTGTATTCCATCGCCAAAGAGATGGCTGCATTGGCTTCGTCCATGCGATTGTTGAGATGGTAATAATCGGCGATGTCAGCCAAGTCGTCGGCGTCCATATAGATGCGCTCGCCCGACTTGACTGACTCTTCGTATTGTCGTAGGATTTCCTTAAAACCCTCGCTGTCAAAATACTCGTTTTGTTCGTTCACTTCTTGCTTGTTTACTTTTTCCAAGTGTCCTTCAGGCCAACAGTCTTATTGAATATTGGCTTCTCGGCGGTAGAATCGGTATCAGGAGTGAAGTATCCGATACGCTGGAACTGAAGATAAGTAAGTGGTTTCATATCGGCAGCGTATGGCTCGATGTAGCACTTCTTAATGATATGCAGTGAATCTGGATTGATAATCTCCTTCATAGCTGTAACGGCATCGCAGTTCTTCTCCTCACGGATGGCTGCCATATCGTCGCGTGGGTTCTCGACCTTCCAAAGACGATCGTAGAGACGAACCTCGGCCTCGACTGCGTGCTTGCAACTTACCCAGTGGAGAGTCTTACCCTTAATCTTGCGGTTAGAACCGGGCAGACCGCTGCGTGATTCGGGATCGTAGGTACAGTAGATGGTGGTTACGTTGCCGTTCTCGTCCTCGTCGCAGGGATGGTCTTCGTTACATTTAATAATGTACGCGTTCTTAAGGCGAACCTCTTTGCCTGGAGCCAGACGCATGAACTTCTTCTCGGCTTCCTTCATAAAGTCGTCGCGCTCAATCCAGAGTTCGCGGGTGAACTCAACGGTATGTGTGCCGTCGGCCTCGTTCTCTGGGTTGTTGATGGCGGTGAGCTGTTCAACCTGATCCTCAGGGTAGTTGGTGATAACAACCTTTACAGGATCGAGAACTGCACTGACACGGATGGCGCGTGCATTCAGGTCGTCGCGAACGGCACTCTCGAGCAGGGCCATATCGTTGAGGGCGTCGATTTTTGTGTAACCGATCTTATCGATGAACTTGATGATACTTTCAGGGCTGTAACCGCGACGACGGAATCCGCAGATAGTCGGCATGCGTGGGTCGTCCCAACCGCTTACCATACCATTCTGTACCAGTGCCAGCAGGTTACGCTTTGACATCAGGGTGTAGTTGAGGTTCAGTTTGTTGAACTCGGTCTGACGTGGACGGTTGTCCTCGATGTTGTCGGTCTCACCCTTCCATTCCTTCATCCATGTTACGAACAGATCGTAGAGGGGGCGGTGCTCAACAAACTCGAGTGTACACCATGAGTGGGTAACACCCTCAAGATAGTCGCTCTGACCATGGGTGAAGTCGTACATGGGGTAGGCATTCCACTTGTTGCCAGTGCGGATGTGGGGGATGTTGAGTACACGATAGATGAGTGGGTCGCGGAACAGCATGTTGGGGTGAGCCATGTCGATCTTGGCACGCAATACTAGTGTGCCTGGTTCGCACTTACCGCTATTCATGAACTCGAACAGCTTGAGGTTTTCCTCAACGGGACGATCGCGGTATGGGCTGTTGGTACCTGGGCTAGTGGTAGTACCCTTCTGCTGGGCAATAACCTCGGCGCTCTGTTCGTCGACATAAGCGCGTCCCTGCTTGATGAGCCATACGGCAAAGTCCCAGAGCTCCTGGAAGTAGTCGCTGGCATAGTAGACATTGGCCCACTTAAAGCCCAGCCACTTGATATCGTTCTCGATGCTCTCGATGTATTCTGTATCCTCCTTGATGGGGTTTGTATCGTCGAAACGCAGGTTGCACTGACCGCCATACTTCTTTGCCAGTCCGAAATCGATGGCAATAGCCTTGGCGTGTCCGATGTGCAGGTAGCCATTAGGCTCTGGTGGGAAACGGGTCTGCATTCTGCCACCGTTCTTACCTTCGGCCAGATCATTGATTACCTTCTGCTCAATGAAGCTAACGCTCTTTTTCTCCTCGCTTTCGTTCTTAATAATCTCTTCCATATCTTGTGTTATTTTATTCCTCTTTCGTTTAATGCTTTTGAATATTTTGCCGCGTTCTTCAGGTGCTCCTGATAGGTCTTGGCAAAGTTGTGGGTGCCTGAGAAATCCTCCTTGGCACACATATACAAATAATCGTGGGCTGTGCGATTGAGCACTGCATCGATACCTGCTACTGATGCAATCTTAATTGGTCCCGGGGGTAATCCTGTATTCTTATAGGTATTATAGGGACTGTTGAACTGCAGCATGTTATGATAGATGCGCTTGAGTGCGAAGTCCTTCAGGGCGAACTTGATGGTTGGATCGGCCTGAAGTGGCATGCCAGCGTTGAGACGGTTGATATACATGCCTGCAATCATTGGCTTCTCAGCATTGTTTGCTGTCTCCTCGTCGATGATGCTTGCAATCGTGCAAACTTGTTCCTTGGTAAGACCAAGTGACTCGGCCTTGATGTTGCGCTGGGTATTCCAGAAGTTCTCGTTCTCCTTCTTCATGCGCTTCATCAGATTCTCTATCGAGATGTTCCAATATACCTCGTAGGTGTTGGGAATAAACAGACAGGAGATAGTGGCTGTGTCGTAACCCTGCTGAGCGCAGAACGAAGAATCGCTGAACAGAATGGAAACTGCTACGCTGTCCATCATAAGCTTCTTAGACAGGAAGCCTGCAAGACGATCCATGGTGCGACACTCGGGAATGGTGAGGCGTACGGGATCCTGATGACCATTCTTGAGATTGCGGAACACGCGGATAGTGCTCTGGTCGGGAGATATGGCATAGCGTCCGGTGCGGATGTTGTCGCAATATCCTCCATGGCGCGACATCATCTTGAATGCCATAAGTCCATGGTCAGATGCTATCGGCTCTAACTTAACAAACACAGAATCGAGATTGTCGTTGTCGTCGATATACACGTATCCGGTGGTGTCGAGCTTTGAGAAGCACCCCACAAAATAGTAATATCCGATGGCCATGATTCCCAGAACACAGACGATAATGGGAACCAGATAGCGCCACTTTTTAATCCAATTCATCTTCATAATCTTGAAAAAACGCTGCAAAGTTACAAAAATCTCTTCACTCTTATCGCTAATTTATCATTTTTTTGTATCTTTGCCCTAAAAT
>JAEEGG010030331.1_pt1 | contig 10044 bp, 8 predicted proteins | sample 9134161 | NCBI WGS metagenome assembly JAEEGG01 (sample SAMN16246543, study PRJNA631951) | gut metagenome | biome: gut microbiome; feature: rumen; material: CR-attached | host: Bos | place: Iran: Karaj | collected 2018-10 | reverse complement strand
AGAGACGCGGTAACTGCTACAACTTTGCTATGACGGCAAAGGCACTTTTAGATGCGGCAGGAATCGAGAACATGATCATTAAGAGAGAGCCTTATATCTACCATCCGCACTACTGGAATTACATCAAGATCAACGGCGAATGGTACCACTGTGACTCCACTCCGAGAATCAAATACAACAGCTATTTCTTCATGTATACGACAAAAGAATTAAAGAACTTTTGGCATAACGGCTGGAATGGGTATAATTTTAAGGAGAACAAGTATCCTAAGTCGGCTACTAAGTCGGTACAAAAGAAGATCAATTACGCTGGACACAGCATAAAGAAGTAGTATGAAGAAAACAGTTGACGGCAATAACAATAAGCCAATCGTGCGGAATCAGGATCCGCAGGTTAAAAGACCAGTAAACCACACCGTCAACGCCGCTAATGCTCCTAAGAAAAAGACAACAGTTCAAAGACCTGTGCAGGGAAGACCTCAAGGGCCTTCCGGCAGCATCGTTCAAAGACCTGTTCAAAGATCATCTCAGGCTCCCAATAAAAGACCGGTTCAAAAGCAGGCTCAAAGGCCAGTTAATGCAGGGCAGAGACCTGTACAGAAGAGGCCACCGCAAAGGCCTCCGATGCAGCCTCAAAAGCCGAGAAGCCATGACCATAACATTGCTGCAAAAAAGGCACCGTCAAAGCCTGCTCCGCAGATCAGTCTTGTTAAGCCTTTCATAATCGGTGTCGCTGTTCTGCTGGTCGTGGTCGCAGCAGCTTTTATCTATTCATTCCTGAATAAAGAATGGGAACTTTTGATACCGGAAAACACCATAGAAGCCGGCACGGCAAAGCCTGAGCTTAAGATGTATTTCAAAGACACGCCTGCAATAGAAAGGTTTGTGTCATGCAATCTGAATTTTGACGAAGTAAATACCAGCCTGCCCCAGACTGTTAATTTCAATATCGGAATGTATGGAAAGAATTTTCCCTGCAGGCTTGTGATAAAAGATACGGTTGCACCTACGGGCGACGGCGTGCTGCAGAATACATTTGCAAGCCAGGATGCGCCTGATCCTGCGGCATGTGTAACCAATGTCAAAGATGTAACTGATGTAAATGTTACATGGAAAGAGTTCCCGGATATGTCAGACGGCGGCAAGTTCATGGCATATGCGCTTCTTACTGATGCTGCGGGCAACGAGACTGTCGTAGCGGTTCCTTTTGATGTGACCAAGGACACCACCGCGCCTGTGATCACGGGTTATCAGGATCTTACGGGTTATATCGGTGATACGATCACTTACAGGGGTAACATCCTGATAAAGGACGATTACGATGAAGCTCCTTCGCTTGATATCGACACTTCAGCCGTCAATATAAATAAACCCGGCAGATATGATGTCGTCTATACTGCGACAGATTTTTCGGGCAATCAGACTTCCGTGAAGGTAAAGATCAAGATATCCGAGAAGCCGGCTGGATATGTGGAACCCGATGTTGTATATGCGGAAGCGAAAAAGATCCTTGAACAGATCACCGAACCCGGCATGACTGAAGAAGAGGTTGCTCTCCAGATCGTCTGGTGGTGCAGATATAACATCAGATTCATCCTCAGGACCAGGAGCCGTTCCTGGACGGAAGCTGCATATAATGCGTTTACGAAAAGAACAGGCAACTGCTATTCAACCGCCTGTGCCGTAAGAGCGCTCCTCGATGTGGCCGGTATCGAGAACATGACGATAGAGCGTTATCCGTATCAGACAGCAACACACTTCTGGAATTATGTTAAGATAAACGGCCAGTGGTACCACTGTGATGCCACCTGGCGCCAGAACTACGACAGTTATTTCTTCATGTATACGACAAAGGAACTTCTGAATTTCTGGCATGACGGATGGAACGGTTTCCAGTTCAAGCAGAAAGCTTTCCCTGAAAGTGCGACGGAATCTGTCCAAAAACGCATAGATTATAAGAACCACAAGATTAAAGCTGCCTGATTTATGCTATACTTTTAAAAATATTATTTTCGGGGAGCTTAATTGATGACACCTGTACTTTATCTTGTTATTCCTTGCTATAACGAAGAGCAGGTACTGCCTATCACCAGCGGCAAGTTCAAAGCAAAACTGGACGAGCTTGTTGATGCAGGCAAGATAAGCGGTGACAGCCGTGTAATGTTCGTTAATGACGGCAGCAAAGACACTACATGGGATATCCTTTGCTCCCTTTGCGATGAGAATGAAAGATACTGTGCCATATCGCTCTCGCGCAACAGAGGACATCAGAACGCTCTTATAGCGGGCCTTATGGAAGCCAAGAAGTTTGCCGACATCACCATCTCCATGGATTGTGACGGTCAGGATGACATCAATGCAATAGGTCAGATGGTTGATGAATATGCCAAGGGTAACGAGATCGTTTACGGTGTCAGAAATGACAGATCCACAGATTCCTGGTTCAAGAGGACAACAGCACAGTCTTATTACAAAGTGCTCAAAGCCATGGGAGTTGATATAATCCCGGATCACGCAGATTACAGACTCATGAGTTCAAGAGTTCTCAATGCGCTTGAAGGCTACAGCGAGGTCAATCTCTTCCTGAGAGGCATTATTCCCCAGTTGGGATTCAAGCAGTCGGTAGTGTACTATTCCAGAGCCGAGCGTGAAGCCGGAACCACTCATTATCCTCTGTCCAAGATGATATCTCTTGCTATAGACGGCATAACCTCTTTCTCGGTAAGGCCATTGAGGCTGATCACCGTTTTGGGCCTCATCGTTGCATTTTTGAGTTTTGTCGGTATCATTTATGTTTTGGCATCGGTCATTTCCGGTAATTTCGTCGACGGCTGGGCATCAACCACATGTATCCTCTGCTTTGTTGCGGGAATACAGATGATAAGCCTCGGAGTTATCGGTGAATACATCGGAAAGATCTATCTTGAGACCAAGCAGCGCCCGCGTTACTTTGTGGCAGAGCGCAAGAATATATCGGAGGAATAAACCATGGATATTTTGTACATCGTAATGCCGGCTTATAACGAAGAGGACAATATTCTCGATGTCGTTACTTCATGGTATCCGATCCTTGAGGGTAAGGATCCTGCTTCAAGACTTGTTATCGCAGACAGCGGAAGCCAGGACAGGACTCATGAACTTCTTGAGAATTTCAAGAAGGACCACCCCCAGCTTGAGATCTTGTCTGATACAGGCAAGCAGCATGGTCCTAAGGTAATCGCGCTTTATGATTACGCTATCAACAAGGGTGCTGACTTTATCTTCCAGACAGATTCCGACGGACAGACTCTGCCTTCTGAATTTGATGCATTCTGGCAGATGCGCCACGGATATAAGGGAATCTTCGGACACAGAGTTGTCAGGGGAGACGGTAAGGACAGAGCCTTTGTAGAGAAGGTCGTATGCTTCCTCTTAAAGCTCTACTTCAAGGTTAAGGTTCCGGATGCAAACGCACCTTTCCGTCTCATGGACGCCAAGACGGTTGCGAAGTATCTCCCCAAGCTCGACAAGGATTACAACCTGCCGAACATTATGATGACCACTTACTTTGTACACTACGGCGAGGAGCATGCTTTCCGTGAGGTAACATTCAGACCCCGTCAGGGCGGTACAAACTCCATCAACATAAAGAAGATCGTAAAGATCGGCTGGAAGGCTTTAGGCGACTTCCGCCGTCTAAAGAAGGCAATGTAATGGCGAAGACAAAAGAATCAAGATCAATAACAAAAATCATCACAGCGCTGGTCTTACTGGCGCTCTCTTTTGGCATATTCTGGTTCGTCCAGAGACTCTTTATGCCCAAGTACCAGAAGGGTGTTATCGAAGGCTCTTTTACTGAGGAGTACTACAAGGAAAAGGTCCCTCATGATGTCATTATTTTCGGTGACTGTGATGCATATGAGAGCTATTCACCGGTCAAGATGTATCAGGAATACGGTATCTCTGCATATATCAGAGGTTCAGGCGAACAGTACATCAACCAGACATATTATCTTTTGAAAGATGTTCTTAGGACAGAGACACCCAAGGTCGTTGTATTGTCCATTCATAATATGCAGCACGATGTGCCCCGCAAAGAGGCATATAACAGAATGACACTTGATGGTATGAGATGGTCAAAGGACAAGGTCGATGCCATTAATTCATCCATGACAAAGGGTGAGACATTTGCGTCTTATGTTTTCCCGATCCTCAGATATCATGACAGATGGGACAAGCTTACAAAGACTGATTTCGAGCATGTGTTTACAAAGGACATCACATCTCACAACGGTTACTATATGCGTTGTGATGTTAATCCTATGGGTACGCTCCCAAAGATGCCTCCGAAGATCAGTTACCGCTTCGGTGACAATGCTATGTACTATCTGGACCAGATAAGGCTTCTCTGCGAAGAAAAGGGGATCCAGCTCCTGCTTGTCCGCGCTCCTATCGAGTACGGCTGGTATGAACAGTGGGACAAGAACATCGAAGAATATGCTGCCAAGTACGGCCTTACATACATCAATTTCTGCGATTATGCAGATGATATGGGCATTGATATGAAGAAGGACACTTATGACAAGGGTCTCCACCTCAATATCTATGGTGCTGAGAAGCTCAGTGTGTATTTTGGCAAATATCTGACTGAGAATTATCAGCTCACAGATTACAGGACGGTTCCTGCTGTTGCGGCTGAATATGAGAAGGATATTAAGTTCTATAACTTCATGAGAGATGACCAGTTAAGAGAACTCGAGCAGTATGGTGAACTCAGGAGTTACGGAGCCAACGCCATCGAGAACTGACAATGCCCTTTATATATAATTAGGCATATTACAGTAAATTTTACCGCCGTTTTTCCATATTTTTGTATCATGCGGAATGGATGCTTAGTGTATTATTATTCCAGTGTTTAGACGACTACGATGAACAAAATATGGAGGATTACTACCATGAAGTTTACAAAAGCAGCAGCTCTCGTAATGAGCTTAAGCATAGCCGGCGCAGCTCTTTGCGCTTGTAACAATCAGGCTCAGCCTGTATCTTCAGATGTTAATGTTGTTTCCACACAGGCTCAGAACAGCAATGGTGCTAACCAGACTATTGATGTTGCTGACATTGATAAGAACGCGGCAAACAGCAATTTCAAGTTCACATACAAGGGCGTTGACATCATCTGCAGCGCTGCTTTCGATGAGACAAAGTTCGACAGCAACGAATATGAGATGACACAGCAGGCTTCCTGCGCAGGTCAGGGTCTTGACTATGTTTATGTTTTCAAGGGCGGCTCATTCCAGGTTGTTTCACACCCTGTTGATGACAAGTCCGGCGAGTGCAAGGTTATGTACGTTATGCTCTGCGACGATACAGTACAGACAGCAGAGGGCGTTTATATCGGCAATACAGTTGATCAGGTTAAGGCAGCTTACGGTGAGCCTGAAGCTGAGAAGTCAACAGATGCTATCCTTATCTACACAAAGGGCACATCATTCATTCAGTTCGAAGTTAATGAGAGCAACGTTGTAACAAGCATCGTATATTTTTCAACTGACTTAGCATGACACGCACTGGAAAAAGAAATAAATTCAGCATAATAAGGTTTTTGGGACTGGTATTCATGCCAATAGTCGCAGGAGCCTTATTAGGCTTTGTAGGGGCATATTTCCTATACAACAAGTTCGTTAATAACATTGAGAACAGCGTTGTAAAAGAGGTTACTGTCGAGTACGGCCATCCGGTAACGCTTGAGCAGTTCTTTACGAACATGCCCCCGAATACAAAGTTCATAACAAATATTGATGCGATCGATCCCGGTCAGCTCGCGTCATATGACATTGCCATCGACTGCGGCGGTCACGTTGTTCATTCGATGCTTAATGTCGTTGACCGTACTGCTCCTACAGGAAAGCCCGTTCCGACAAGAATGTATGCCGGTGAGGCACCTGCTCCGGATACGATCGTAAAGGATATCTTCGATCTTACGGCAGTTACATGCACTTATGACAAGGGTGAGCCGAATCTGTCAGAAGGCGGCGACTTCATGATCGGCGTCAGACTTACAGATACATCCGGAAATTCATCTGTTGTTGATGTTCCTTTCCGTATCATCAAGGATACAGAGGCTCCTGCCATCATCGGAACTCATGATATCGATGTAGTCGTAGGCAAGGTTGATTCCATTTCTTACAGAGACGGAATCACGGTTATTGATGACCATGCGCCTAATCCCACTCTTGAGATCGACAATTCCAAGGTCGACCTTAAGAAGATCGGCGATTACGACCTTATCTACAAGGCAACTGATGATGTCGGAAACTCCACAGAGGTTACTGTTAAGGTACATGTAGTTACCACTAAGAGAGCCGGTGAATCCAATGCCACAGTACATGCTTACGAACAGAAAGCATACAAGATGGCAAGAGATATCAACAAGAAGATCCTTAAGTCCTCTGATACAGATGTTGTTAAGGCTATGAAGATCTTCTACTGGGTACATAACAACATTTCGTTTATCATCCGCACTCCAACCTATGAGAACTGGGCTGTTGCTGCGATCAATACTTTCACAAAGCGTTATTCATCCTGCTACGGCACATGGGCTGTCTGCAAGGCGATGCTCGATGTCGAAGGTATTGAGAATGTCTGCATCGTCAGACAGAGAACGAAATCCTATCAGAATTTCCATTACTGGGCGCTGGTTAAGCTTAATGGCGAGTGGTATCACTGCGATGCTCAGAAGTACTTCAACAACTACACGTCGAAGGCTTTCTTCTGCTTCATGATGACAGACAGCGAGATCGCGAATGCGCCTACTAACCATAATTTTGATAAATCCAAGTATCCTGCACGAGCCACGAAATCCGTGCAGAAATACATCGATGTTTACAACGGAAAGATCAAGTCAGGCTTCCCGTATAAGAAGACGAACGGATAATTAACTGACTTATTTGGGGATTATAAAAATGGGAAAGAAAATGTCTAAAAAAGGCTTGTGCATCAGCGCCTGTTTAGCAGTTTTATGCTTAGCGGCGGTTATCGTGGCCTGCAACAAATTCGGTAATTTCAAGAAAGACGTAGTGATCGAGGTCGGTTCGCCGGTCTCGATCGACGTTTTTTTCGACATTGTGCCTGAAGATGCGGCTTTCTTAACTGACGTATCAGGAATCGACACAAAGTCACCTGCTGTATACCAGCTCAGGATCCATCACGACAAAAGAGATGATGACGTTGTCCTCAGGGTGGAGGACCATACTCCGCCTACGGGAAATCCTGTGCCTGTGACTGTATATACAGGCTGGAGGATTCCTGAAGCAAGCGAATGTATCACTGATGCATATGACTTCTCCGGTGTCGCGAAGATCGAGTACAAAGACGGCACTCCTGAATTTACTGCAGACGGTACTTATGATGTCCCTGTTGTACTTACGGATGTCTACGGCAACAGTGCGATCCTTCTTGTTAAATTTACAATGGTCAATGACTCGACAGGCCCTGAAATAGGCGGTCTTCACGACTTCGAAGTACAGGGCAACCCGGGTGCCATCGACTACCTTGAAGGTATAACGGTAACAGATAATTACGACCCTGAGCCGAGAGTCTCATTTGATGATTCCGGTGTTGATTACACCAAGATCGGAACTTACAAGGTCGTATACAAGGCGATGGACAAGGCCGGAAACATCTCGACGGCTGAAGCAAACGTAAAGGTTACGCTTCCGTCGGAAGCAGGATCCAACCAGACAAAGAGCAAGGATAACGGATCTTACTATGTAGGTGACGGAGATCCTTATGCCATCGCGAAAAAGGTCATGAAGGGCCTTTACAGAGGCAACGACGTCGAGACAGCCAGAGCTATTTTTAACTGGGTCCATGACAACCTCTGGTTCAGGATCCTTTCAGGTAAACGTGTCTACGAGCATGCTGCTTACAGAGGCTTTACAAAGCACAGCGGCGACTGCTTCGTTTACTATTCCTGCTGTAAGATGCTCCTGGATCTTGCGGGAATCGAGAACATGAGAGTCGACCGTTACCCTCCGCGTAACGGACAGGTTCATTTCTGGCTTCTCGTTAAGCTGAACGGACAGTGGTATCACTGCGATGCTACTGAAGGCTACAGCGACCATCCGGGCATCTGGTTCATGTGCACAGATAAGCAGATCGCAGACAGATATCACAACTTCAATGGAGCACTTTATCCTGCACGTGCAGGCGGCTCCACGGCATTTGCATCACCGACACCCGTTCCTACGGATGAACCGGAAGCTACTCCGACACCTGTTGTAACAACACCGCCGGAGCCTACAGCTGAACCTTCAAAAGCGCCTACTCCGACGCCTCAGGCAGGTAAGCCTACGCCTACTTCAGCCCCTGTGGCAACGCCCACGGAGAGCCAGCAGCCGCAGGTCACATCCACGCCTGTTCCGACGCCTACAGAGGCGCCGGTTCAGCCGACTTCTGTGCCGGTAACCAAACCGACAGAAGCACCAAAACCCACAACAGAACCCGAACAATAACTTGTATTAAATATTTCTTGACAATTACTCTATACGCTTAAAATAATAAAGTCATGTATAAGATGATCGGAAAAATCGGAGCTTTCATATACTGTGCCGCTATCGTTGTGGCATCAGTTTTGTTCACCATCCGTGATGCTGACAGGAACCTCAGAAAAGAGGTTGTACTCGAGGCTGGATCCAAGATCAAGATCCAGGATTTTTTCGAGAGTTGTCCTTCAGACGCCAAGTTCATGACAGACGTGGCTTCAATCGATACGGCAGAGCCTGCTGTATACCAGCTCAAGGTCTTCTACGACGAGGCTTTTGAGAAGGATGTCATCCTCAGGATCGAAGATCACACAGCTCCCAGAGCAATAGCTCTTCCCAAGTCTCTTTACACGACATGGAAGGCACCTGATGCTGCTGACTGCGTCGGATATCTTTATGACCTTTCCGGCATCGCCAAGGTGGAGTTTGAATCAGAGCCTGTATTCAGGGAAGGCGGAAACTACGATGTACCTGTCGCTGTAACGGATGTATACGGCAATACGGCATCTGTGGCAGTTCCTTTCGAAGTCATCGATGATAAGAAGGCACCCGAGATCAAAGGTGTTCATGCTCTTGAGATGGTCATTGACGATGAAGAGCCTGATTTTTTTGAAAATGTAACTATCACTGACGATCACGATGAAGATCCGGTCATCAAGATCGATGATTCCGAAGTTGATTACGGCAAGGCCGGAACATACATCGTCAAGTATGAAGGTGTCGACAAGGCGGGAAATGTCCAGACTGTTGAGACTGAACTCAAGATCAAGAAGCCTGCAAAGACGGATAAGAAGGCAGCCAGAAAGACAACCGGCACAGCTGTTAACAGTAATAATACAGCAGTTCAGGGAAGCGGTTATACAGGTGGCGGAAGCGGCAAGAAGAGTGAAGCTAAGAGACTTGCCGGCAGGATCATGGCTGGTCTTTGGAGAAAGAACCAGGTCGAGACTGCAAGAGCTATATTTAACTGGGTTCACAGCAATATCTATTACACACATGTAAGAGGAAAGCTTTCTCTTGAAGCTGCTGCTTACAGGGGATTCTCCAGAAGAAGCGGTGACTGCTATGTTTACTATGCATGCTGCAAGATGCTGCTCGATCAGGCAGGCATCCCCAACATGATGGTAAAGAGATATCCCGTTACAAGGAGCAACCATTACTGGAATCTCGTTAAGCTTAACGGACAGTGGTATCACTGTGACGCGACCTGGCCTGAGGGTTACGACAGTTATTTCTTTATGTATACTACAGAGGAACTCCATGATTTCTGGCAGGGAGGATGGAACGGTTTCCAATACAGGGTGAACGAGTATCCTGAAAGTGCAACTGAATCTGTTCAGGACAGGATCGATTATAAGAATCATACGATAAAGGCTGCTTGACTCCGATCTGCCCATCCTCACTTCCTCAAGCAAGTTACTCGTTTATTTGTTATATTCGCTCGCCTTGCTCGCGATATATCAAATGTCTCGCAACCCTTATTTGTCGGAAGTTCGGCATTGGCCAGATCCGGAGCAAG
>JAEEGG010030330.1_pt1 | contig 10044 bp, 7 predicted proteins | sample 9134161 | NCBI WGS metagenome assembly JAEEGG01 (sample SAMN16246543, study PRJNA631951) | gut metagenome | biome: gut microbiome; feature: rumen; material: CR-attached | host: Bos | place: Iran: Karaj | collected 2018-10 | reverse complement strand
GTCGGCGAAGTAGTCGTAGATCTCGTCCACGCGGTCCTCATCCATCACCTCTTCGAGGAAGTAGTCGATGTTCAGCTTCGTACCGCTGTAGACGATGGCTTCCACCTCGTCCAACAGGTCGTCGAAGTCGATGTTCTGGGCCGTGGCAATGTCGTCGAGGGCTATCTGGCGGTCGATGTTCTGGATGATCTTCACCTTCAACAGCGACTTCTTGGCCACCGTCCTGACACGCAGGTCGGCCTGACGCGTGATGTTGTTCTCCTCGCAATAGCGCTTGATGAGGTCGACAAACTCCTTGGCGTAGGGCTGTTTCACCTTGCCCTCGCCGACGCCCTGGATGCTCTTCAGCTCCTCTAACGTCATCGGATATTCCGTGGCCATCTGCTCTAACGAGACGTCCTGGAAGATGACATAAGGCGGACGCTCCAACCGCTTCGACACCTTCTTGCGCAGGTCGGTGAGCATACTGCTCAGCACGGGGTCTAAGGCGCTGGTGCCACCGTCGTGGTCGTCGACCATATCGGGATCGTCGACATACTCGTGGTCCTTGACAATCATGAACGACGTGGGCGACTTCAGGTATCTCTTACCGGCAGCGGTCAACTTCAGCAGACCGTAGTTCTCGACGTCTTTCTTCAGGAAACCGGCAATCAGCGCCTGACGGATGACGGGGTTCCACAGTTTCTCGTCAATGCCCTCACCGGCACCGAAGAGGTCGTGGTCCTGGTGCTTGTGGGCAAGGATCTCCTCGGTCTCGCGGCCGACGATGAAGTCTTCGATATAGTCGGAACGGAAATTCTCCTTGACGGCTTCTATCACCTTGAGCGTCAGCACCAACTGGTCCTTGGCCTCGATCTTCGTCTTCGGGTGCAGACAGTTGTCGCAGTTGCCACAGTTGTCCTTGTCGTAGGTCTCACCGAAATAGTGGAGCAACATCTTACGCCGGCAGACGCTGGTCTCGGCGTAGGCGGCTGTCTCCTGCAGCAACTGGCGCCCGATATCTTGTTCGGCAACGGGCTTCCCCTCCATGAACTTGTCGAGCTTACGGAGGTCTTTATACGAGTAGAAGGCTAAGCAGATGCCCTCGCGACCGTCGCGGCCGGCACGGCCCGTCTCCTGGTAGTAGCCTTCGAGTGATTTCGGGATGTCGTAGTGGATGACGAAGCGCACGTCGGGCTTGTCGATGCCCATACCGAAGGCGATGGTGGCTACGATGACGTCGATGTCCTGCATCAGGAACTGGTCCTGGGTCTGGGCACGGACGTTCGACTCCAGACCGGCATGGTAGGCCAAGGCCTTGATCTCGTTGGCACGCAGGATCTCGGCCAGCTCCTCGACCTTCTTACGTGAGAGACAGTAGATGATACCGCTCTTGCCAGCGTGCTGCTTGATGAACTTGATGATGTCCTTGTCAATATCTTTCGTCTTCGGACGGACCTCGTAGTAGAGGTTCGGACGGTTGAACGACGACTTGAATTCCGTAGCGTCGACGATGCCGAGGTTCTTCTTGATGTCGGTACGCACCTTGTCGGTGGCGGTAGCCGTCAGTGCGATAATCGGCGCCTCGCCTATCTCGTTGATAATCGGACGGATACGGCGGTACTCTGGACGGAAATCATGGCCCCACTCCGAGATACAGTGGGCCTCGTCAATAGCGTAGAACGAGATCTTCACCGTCCGCAGGAACTCCACGTTCTCCTCCTTCGTCAGCGACTCGGGAGCGACATACAGCAGCTTCGTGATACCGGCACGGACGTCGTTCTTCACCTGGTCGATGGCGGTCTTGTTCAACGACGAGTTCAGGTAGTGGGCCGTCCCCTCATGCTCGCTCATCTGCGAGATGACGTCCACCTGGTTCTTCATCAGCGCTATCAGCGGCGAGATGACGATGGCGACGCCCTCTAACAGCAGCGACGGCAACTGGTAGCACAGCGACTTGCCGCCTCCGGTGGGCATCAGCACAAAGGTGTCCTTACCGTCGAGCACGTTCTGCACAATAGCCTTCTGGTCTCCCTTGAAGGTGTCGAAGCCGAAATATTTCTTCAGGGCTTCTTGTAAATTAGTTTTGTTCGTCATATAGGCTTCCTCCTCTTTCCTCCTTTAGATTTCGAGCAACAAAATAAGTCGAGATACGTATATATTAATTACGCTACTTGCAAATGCGACTTGTCGAGCTGCTGCTCGGCATACTCGCGCGTCACTTCAAATTTCTTGACTTTCTTCGACGGCACCTCAAACATCGCATCCATCATGATATTCTCAACGATGGAGCGCAGACCACGGGCACCGAGCTTGTATTCCACAGCCTTGTCAACCATCAGCTCCAAGGCGTCCTGACTGAACGTCAGCGTGATACCGTCCATCTCGAACAGCTTCTCATACTGCTTGATAATAGAGTTCTTCGGCTCTACTAAGATACGCTCTAAGGCCTTACGGTCAAGCGGGTTAAGATAGGTCAACACGGGCAGACGACCGATAATCTCGGGTATCAGACCGAACGACTTCAAGTCCTGCGGCGACACGTACTGCATCAGGTCTTCCTTGTCAATTTTGCGGACATTCTGCACCGAGTTATAACCGACGACATGGGTGTTCAGACGCTGGGCTATCTTACGCTCGATACCGTCGAAGGCACCGCCGCAGATAAACAGGATGTTGCGGGTATCGACATGGATATACTCCTGGTCGGGATGCTTGCGGCCACCCTTCGGCGGCACGTTCACCGTCGTTCCCTCCAACAGCTTCAGCAGTCCTTGCTGCACGCCCTCGCCACTGACGTCGCGGGTGATGCTGGGGTTGTCGCTCTTACGGGCTATCTTGTCGATCTCGTCGATGAAGACGATGCCGTGCTGCGTGGCCTCAACGTCGTAGTCGGCCACCTGCAACAGACGGGTCAGGATGCTCTCCACGTCCTCGCCGACATAGCCGGCCTCGGTGAACACCGTGGCGTCGACAATGGTGAACGGCACGTCCAACAGCTTGGCTATCGTCCTGGCCAACAGGGTTTTACCTGTTCCCGTAGAACCTACCATAATGATGTTCGACTTCTCAATCTCTACACCGTTCTTGTCCTCGGGCTGGCGCAGACGCTTGTAGTGGTTATAGACGGCCACACTCAGGTAGCGCTTAGCCTCGTCCTGACCAATGACATACTGATCGAGGTAGTCCTTGATCTCCTTGGGCTTGGGCACGGCTTTCTCTTTCTTACCGCTACCTCTCTTCTCGCCCGACGCCGACTGCGCCAGGTTCTCCTGTGCTATCTGGTAGGCCTGCTGCGCGCAGTCTTCGCAGATATAACCGCTGATACCTGATATCAGCAGTCGCACTTCTCTATCGCTTCTTCCACAGAAGCTGCATTGTTTCTTCAATTCCTTAATTTTTTAATTCTTCACTCTTATTCATTTCGAGGTGCGAGGTTCGAGGTACGAGGTACGAGAATACCATGGAGGCTGATTCTTCGGAAGGAAGTAATCTCGCACCTCGCACCTCGAACCTCGTACCTCGCACCTCGCACCTCGCACCTCGAAACCTATTAGTCGTGCTGACCGGTGGCGAACCGACGCTGCAGGTTGATGAGGCGTTCGTTGACCTGCTTCACCAGCACGGCTTTGAGGTGGCTATGGAGAGCAACGGCACCCGCCCTGCGCCACAGAACCTCGACTGGCTGACGGTGTCGCCGAAACTTAGAGGAGAGAGGAGAGAGGAGAGAGGAGAGAGAGTACCTGATGAACTGAAAGTGGTGTTTGATGAAAATACTGATCCTGAAGCATATCTCGTACCTTGTATCTCGCACCTCGCACCTCGACATCTCTATCTCCAACCCTGCGACACGGGCGATGCCGAGCGTAACGCGCGTATAATAAATAGGTGTGTGGAGTATATCAAGGAGCATCCCCACTGGCGGCTCTCGTTGCAGACACATAAACTCGTCGGTTTCAAATAGTATGCACGAACTGAACCTCATACTGGCCGCCGTCTATTACGTCGTCGCTGCGCTGACCATCATCCATGTGGTGATGGACAACCGCCAGCCGGCGAAGACGATGGCATGGGCGCTGGTCATCTGGTTCGTTCCTGTCGTTGGCTTCATCCTCTACCTGTTCTTTGGCGTCAACACCCGTAAGAAGCGGCTTGTCAGCCGACGTTCGTTAAACGAACTGTCGAAACGTTCGATGCTTGATGCCGTGCCATACGAGGCATCGCATATCGAGACCTATACCGACGGCTATCAGTTCTTTCCCGTTTTGTTGCATTCCATAGCTTCAGCTACAGACCATATTCATATCAATATGTATATCTTCGAGAACGACCCTTTGGGTAATCTCGTGGCTGACGCTCTGATAGACAAGGCACGGCAGGGGGTCAAGGTGCGTGTCATCTACGATGACGTAGGTTGTTGGCGCGTGCCTCACCGCTTCTTCGAGCGGATGCGTGAGGAGGGTATCGAGGTGGTGCCGTTTCTGCCCGTGCGCTTTCCCTCGTTCACCAGTAAGGTGAACTACCGCAACCACCGTAAGTTGGTGGTCATCGACGGCAGGGTTGGCTTTGTCGGTGGTATGAATATCGCCCTGCGCTATGTCAAGGGAACAAAGACACAACCTTGGCGCGACACGATGGTTAAGGTGACGGGCACGGAGGTTCATGCCCTGCAGCGTGCTTTCCTCATTGACTGGTATTTCGTTGACCGTACCCTGATTAACGACCGTAAGTATTATCCTTCGACTCTCACCGCTTCTTCCTCATCCCTTAGCTCTATGCAGATGGTCACCAGCGGTCCCGATTCGCCGCAGCCGGAGATTATGCAGGACTATGTGCGCACCATTATAGGTGCCAAGCAGTATGTGTATATCGAAACACCTTATTTCCTGCCTACGGAATCGGTGCTTTTCGCGTTGAAGACGGCTGCGTCAGCAGGTGTCGACGTTCGCATCTTAGTACCTAAGGAGAACGATTCGTGGTTTGTGGAGTGGGCTGGTCGCAGCTACCTGCGTGAGGTGCAGAAGACTGGCATCCGTGTGAAATTCTATACGGCGGGCTTCCTGCACTCCAAGCTGATGGTGTGCGACGACACCATTAGTACCTGTGGCTCGACAAACGTCGATTTCCGTTCGTTCGAGAACAATTTCGAGGCAAATGTCTTCTTCTATGGTCATGAGACGGCCATGGCCATCAAACAGCTTTTCATCGCCGACGAAGAACAGTCGGTACCGATGAAGGAGCTGCGTAGGTATAGCCGTCCGACATTTATTGCTCGGCTGACGGAGAGTCTGCTTCGGCTGTTAGCGCCGCTGATGTGAAGATGCTGAAGTTGACGCTACCGTAAGCACGGTGCTCGCGGAAGCAGGGATGCTGAGAGAAGTCGTGGTCTTTGCCATGTTCGAAGACAAAGACACCGTCGGGTGCCAGCAGGCCTTTCTCCAGCACAAGGCCGGGAATCTGGGGTAGTTCTTTCAGGGCGTAGGGCGGGTCGGCAAAGATGAAGTCGAACTGCTGCTTGCAGCTTTTGACAAAGCGGAAGACATCGCCCCTCAACGGTATGCAGGCATCAGTACCCAGCTTCTTCACACAGTCGCAGATGAAGCGGTGGTGGTCGCGGTCTTGCTCGATGCTGACCACATGGCTACAGCCGCGTGACAACAACTCGAGCGTGATGCTGCCCGTGCCCGAGAAGAGGTCGAGCGCCGTGGCTCCGTCGAAGTCGATGTAGCCCGTCAGTACGTTGAAGATATTCTCCTTGGCAAAGTCCGTCGTCGGGCGGGCCTTGAACGAGCGGGGAATATCGAAATGCCGTCCCTTGTATATTCCGGTAATAATCCTCATACCTTTTACTTCTCACCTGCCTTTCGTAATCAGTGTCATCAGGTCGAATGGCATATCCTTGATTTTCGTAGCCGGTGCACGGTTGAACTCTGCCGAGGGATTGATGACATACACTTTCTGAACGTATTTCCGCAGTTCGCTGGCCAGCTCCGGCATCTCACCGAATGTGCCTGCCAGGTGCATCTCGTCGGTCTCGCTGTCGAGCATCAGCTGCTTCCAGACGTAAAGCAGGAAATAAAGGGCATCCTGTGGGCGTGAAGCCTCAAACTGGTTACAGAACTTAAACCTGTTCTGATGGAACGAGAAGATATCGAGCTTGCGGTCGTGGAAATAGCCGTACACCTTGTTGCGGTTGCCCGTGAACGACCGGTGGTGCAGATGTCGCCAGACCGGTGACATGACGGGCATCATCTGGACGTCGATGAAGTTGTCGCGCAAGACGGTGTTCAGGTCCTTGCTGATGGCGAAGGCGGCGACGGCGTTCAAGTCAGACAGCACGTTGAAGAGCACCATGCCCATCTCCTTGCGGGGGAAAGCGTGGAGATACATCGTCTCGACGTTGTCCTCCTCAAACTGCTCGACGGGGATGAGCAGTGTCGGTGTGTCAATCAGTGCCAGTGCCTTCTTGTACCCCAGTTGCATGAGGTCGGCTTCGCCGAGTGCTTCACGTAGGTTGGCAGACAGCGAGATGCCGCTCTTCATCACATACGGCTCGTAGGTGACGGGGTCATCGGCCTGCATGGGATCTAAGGCCGAGAACGACAGGTGGCGCTGTCCGATGCGGATGATAATCCGCCCTTTTCTTTGGTTTATCATTTATTTTTCGTATCTTTGCCGCTGCAAAGATAATAAATTATTCTGAATAATGATAGGCGATGAGCTAAAATATCGCATTTTACAGTCATTTCGTCTGACACCGACGGCGGAACAGGCTGAGGTGGTGCGTGTGTTTGCCGACTTTATGACCTGTCGCGACAGTCAGGCTATCATGGTGTTGCGTGGGTCGGCAGGCACGGGCAAGACGACGTTGGCCGCTGCCATTGTCCGTGGTATGATGGCGCTGAAGCAGAACCTGGTGCTGATGGCGCCTACAGGTCGTGCAGCGAAAGTGTTCTCGCTCTATGCTGGCTGTCCGGCCTACACCATCCATCGCCGTATCTACCGTCAGAAGTCCTTGGAGGGTGGTTTCGACTTGAACTTCAACGGTGCCCACGATACGCTGTTCATCGTCGACGAGGCGTCGATGATAGCCAATGGCGATACCCCGTTGCTCGACGACCTGATGCGTTTCGTCTACAACGACCGTAACTGTCGTCTGTTGCTCATTGGTGACCGTGCCCAGCTGCCGCCCGTTGGCGAGCAGGAGAGTCCGGCGCTGCAGGCCTCCGTGCTGCGTTGCTATGGCATGACCGTTTTTGAGGCCGACCTGAACGAGGTGCTGCGACAGTCGCAGGAGTCGGGCATCCTGTTTAATGCGACGAGGATTAGAGGAGAGGGGAGAGAATTTAGAGGAGAGAGGAGAGAGGAGAGAGGAGAGAGAATACTTATGCCGCAGATTCGTCTCCGCAACTTTGACGACATACGGATTGTTCCCGGCGACGAGTTGATAGAGTCGCTGGCCACCAGCTATGGTCATGCTGGCGTTGACGACACCATCGTCATCACCCGCAGCAACAAGCGGGCCAATATCTATAATCAGGGCATCCGCAATACCGTTCTCGACCGCGAGGACGAGCTGTGTCGCGGCGACCGGCTGATGATTGTGAAGAATAACTATTATTGGATAGAGGGATCGAGGCACGAGGCAGCTCACACCTCGCACCTCGCACCTCGAGAACAATGCTTGGATTTCATTGCCAACGGCGACATGGCCGTCGTGCAGCGTGTCCGTCATATCCACGAGATGCACGGATTCCGCTTTGCCGACATTACGATGACCTTCCCCGACTACGACGACTACGAACTGACGGCCACGACCCTGCTCGACACGCTGACCTCGGAGGCTCCCGCCCTGACCCGCGAACAGCAAGACAAGCTCTTTGCCAGCGTCATGGCCGACTATGCCGACATTCCCTTGAAAGCCGACCGCATGAAGAAAATCAAGGAAGACCGTTACTATAACGCCCTGCAGGTGAAGTTCGCCTACGCCGTCACCTGCCATAAGGCGCAAGGCGGACAGTGGCACCACGTCTATATCGACCAGGGCTATATGACCGACGACATGCTGACCAGCGACTATCTGCACTGGCTCTATACCGCTTTTACGCGCGCTACAGAAAAATTGTTCCTGGTCAATTGGCCAGGAACACAGGTGGAAGAAGATTAGTAAGTGACTTTCGGCTCAAGCTCCTTGGCCTGGTCAATCATCTTCTGAATCTCGCTCACAACGGGCACGCGGTTGCAGATGTTCTTCTGCTCGTTCACCTCAGCCAGCTTCGGCTGCAGGTTCTCAGCCACGCGGTGGCGGAACTCCTTGACGGTGTCAACGCCGGCAGCCTCAAGCAGCTCAGCAAACTGCGGGCCTACGCCGTTGATACGGAACAGGTCGGCGTGGTTTGTCCATCTCAGGATGAGCTTCTCAGAGATGCCTGTAGCCTCTGCCAGTTCCTTACGTCCCTTTGGGGCGGCGCACTTCTCTAACAGTTCGCTGACCTTGTTGATACCTGCTGCAATGAGCTTCTCGGCGTACACCTCACCTACGCCCTCGATGTCGATAATCTTGTAATCCATAATGCTTAATTGGTTTTTAGTTAATAACTCAGGATTTCTTCATTGTTTGACTGCAAAGATAAGGATTATTTTCCAATCATCCAACTTTTTTGACAAGAATCTTACCAGACTTGCCATTGGAGATAGTAAACACATACAGTCCATCAGGTACAGATGACAACTGAACAGTAGCACAACCTTGCTCATCGGCCTTTGCCTTAGCAACGAGGTTTCCGTTGACTGAGAAGACGCAAATTGTTGCGTTGGCCTTTGCTCCCTCAACCTTCAGTTGATGATCCTTGAATTGAACAGAGGTCTTGTCATCTTCTGTCTTCACGTCCTCAATGGTGGTTGGCATATCCAGGTTATACATCTGGAAGAGTGTTCCTTGATTACCTGCCAAGTCGTTGATAGTGACATAAAGCGTAAGCATATGCTGCATCTCTTCATCCGTCAGATACACATCAATACTTGATTCGCTAATCATTGAGAACTCTTTCTCTTCACCGTTAATCGTGATGCTGAGTGAGCCCATTCGAACACCAATATTGTCTTTGATGTTGAGGTGGATGACGCCGTAGGTCTCGTCATAGTCGGCCGATATCTCAGGAGTAATCACGTCGTTTTTGATGGATGTGGCAATCATATAGGCTCCAAGTTTGTCGGTCATTATTGTCGAACCAGCCGGACCGACATAGGACCAAATTTTACTGCCTTCTTCAGCGTGATATAGGCCTAATGGAGTGTCTTCAGGGAATCCGAATGGGGTAAGGTCGTCAACTCCAATGGTTGTTTCCATCTGGAACTGTCCAGCCTGAGTAGTGCGTAATGTGTCAACACCCTGTGTGGCTATAATGTCAATGACCTCGCTGACAACGAAGAGCGTGTCACCCTGTTCCGTAATGCCCAGAAGGTCACCGGCAGGATAGTAATGGGGCACTTCAATCTTCACTCCGGGGTTGAAATTCCTTTCCTCTTTGTTGATACCCAGTGCGAACTTACAGATATCTGTTTGTTCTTTTTCGGCCAATAACGGATGCTTGCGCATAGCATGTTTCGCATTCGCATTATATCGGTCGTGCATATACCAGTGGTACCAGAAGAGGTAGAATGCGTGCTCAGCCTCGTCTCCAATGGCGTTGTCAACCATTTGAACTACGTTGCCGAATTCGTCAACCACCATATTGTATGTTTGTTTCATCCATTCCCAAGCCTTCAAAATATACGGGTGTTCCTCTTCGAATGTTTGGAAAATCAAGTCTCCAGCATATTTGATAGAATTTTTAGCGGTTTCTTTAATCGTTGTAGTTGGGCGGAGAACCACATCGAATGTACGACGGTCTGGTATGCTAAAGTAACTTTCGTTTGGCTTGTTTTCTAGTTCCAGATTGACGTCGGTGTCGATATAGAATTTAGCCCATCCCCAATCATATATTCTTAAGCTTAATGAAGCATCGAATTCTGAGGAAACGGTGCGCTCAAACTTCAGTGCATCTTTTGGTTCATATGAATTTG
>JAEEGG010030329.1_pt1 | contig 10044 bp, 4 predicted proteins | sample 9134161 | NCBI WGS metagenome assembly JAEEGG01 (sample SAMN16246543, study PRJNA631951) | gut metagenome | biome: gut microbiome; feature: rumen; material: CR-attached | host: Bos | place: Iran: Karaj | collected 2018-10 | reverse complement strand
GATTACGTCTTTGTCGGTGCCCGTCAGGCTGTTGGTGCTGTAGTCGCAGGTGCTGCTGCTCGCGGTCTTTGTCATGACAAAGTCTCCCTCTGTCGTTTTCTTCAGCACTACGCCCTGGCCTTGATTGACAATGCCGTCGGCGATTTCGGTCAGCGATATCGTCGTGCCGTTGAGGTTGACGGCGAACACCTGCGTGCCCTCAGGAGCCTGGAAGTTGGCCTCGCTGCTATAGAACGTAGCCCAGTAGGCGTCGTTTGCAAGGTTGGCGGGAACAGAGAAGACCCTTGTGGCGGTGACGGTTAAATCTATTGTCACCGTCTGTACCTCCATAAAGAGAAGCGTTATAGTAACTGTGGAAGTGCCTTCATCGGTAACGGTAAAGGAGGCGTCCCATCCGTTTTGTGCTCCAACTACAACATTGTCTCCAACACTTTCAATGTTTGTAATTTTAATTTTTTGCATTGCCGATTCTGGATTATTAGATATTATAAAATCACTTAGTTTCTTCGTATAAGGCAATTCATGCACTCCGCTGGTTTCAGTTTCGGTTTGGCTATTCATAGTTGCAGTAACAGTAATCACGCAGGTCTTGGGAGCCTCTATATCGCCAACAAACTGTGCTCTGGCATTGCTGAACTTCGTCAGGTAGTTTACAAGTTGATTTTTGTACACATGGAACTGGGTGTTCTCGTGGAAATCATAGTCACATGTTGCCCAATTCAGTTTGTCAGGGTTGGCATAGCAGTAAACGTCGGTTATATTGTCGCATTTAGTAAAAGCATTTCTGCCAATGGATGTCACGCTGTTGGGGATGGTGATGGTAGACAAGTTTTCACACCAACTGAAAGCATATTCGCCAATAGATGTCACGCTGTTGGGGATGGTGATGGTAGACAAGCCCCTACAACCTTCGAAAGCATTATCTCCAATAGACGTCACACTGTTGGGGATGGTGATGGAGGTCAGGCCGCTGTCAGAGAAAGTTCTTTTGCCAATGGACGTCACGCTGTTGGGGATGGTGACAGAGGTCAGGTCGCTACAATAATAGAAAGTACTTTCGCCAATGGACGTCACGCTGTTGGGGATGGTGACAGAGGTCAGGTATTCGCAATTTATGAAAGAACCGCTGCCGATGCTGGTCACTCCCTCTTCTATCACCACTTCTTGGATGTCACAGGAGATAGACCAATAATCAAAATAGCTTTCGCCATCATCGAAAGCATAGTTTGGATACGCATTTATCCATGGAGCAAATACTGATCCTTCAACATAAGGATTAACACCATAATCCTTCATGCTTAAGTCGTCAGTAGTAGCGTAGGGGCTCTTTCGGATGGTGAGGGTCTTCTTGTCATCGATGGTTGCAATTTCATAATAGACGTTCTCTAACGTATTTCCGCAAAAGCCTCCGTCGCCTGCCCATAGAACAACTTGGAATGAGACCGTCTTTGTGCCACTATACTCAGAGCCCTCTATGGCAGAAATTTCGAGCGTGTAGACGCCCAGCTCAACAACAGTCTGCACCTCCTCATTGCTGCTGTTCTTGATGGTGTAGGTATAGTTGCTGGAGTCGATGTCGTTTCCTGAGGCATCTTTTAAGCTAAAGCTACTGATGGTGATGGCGTTGCCTGTATACTGATAGCTTGTCTGAAAGTCGAGGACAGTAGCATATGACAATAATTTTTCGTGGTTTGCTTCCAACAGCTGAAATTCAGACAATTCGAACACTTCACCACCCTGAATCTCTGTAATCTCAAAGCGGAAAAATTGGTAGGACTTGTCGATGATGATGCTGTATTGAGTCGGCTGACAACTTTCAGCCGGAAGTGAATTGTCGTCTTCCACGGTGGTCAGCTCTTCCCAATTGTCATTTGGGTCGGCCTTCGCCCAGATAACCCAGCTTTTCGGTCTGCGGCCACTGTTATTAAAAACCGCTCCGTTTTCATCCTCTCTAATCCCCGAGTCGTTACCCGTGGTCAATACATAACCTGTTGGAACAATAGCGGTACTGGTAGAGAATTCGACCCAAATGGGGAACTTCCTGTCCACAAAATCATTTTCATCAAACCCTTCTCTGCCGTTAACGTCGATGACACACCACTTGGTGCTTGTGTTCCCATCGAATAAGTTTGCACATTGCTCGTTGGCATTGGCCCCGCCTGTGCCACTAATGTTTTGATACTCCCACGCGCTTGCTTTCGTGGGAAATGCCAAGAGGGTGAGCATCGTCAGGAGCAGCGTCGTGGCTGCCCGCGCCACAATTGTCTTGCTTTTTCTTTTCATGTTGTTGTTATGATTTAGAGATTTTGCTGATGTCGTGTGGTCGTGTAGGCCTGTGCCTGAAATTCGGTGCAAAGTTACAAAATTTTTTCGAAACTGCCAAAGAATTGCGCCAAAACATGCATGCCGTGCCGTCAGTTTTTTTTGCTTGTCTGCTACGCTACATGCGTGCAAGAAAACCACTGGTGGAAACGGTTCTGCTGGTGCCCCTTTTTTTCCTTACTGTCAGCTGTCAGAACTGTAAGATGCGGCCATGCAGGGATGAAGAAACAAGATAGCCAGCCCTTCGTACCGCGGGGTGCGCCACGTCGGCTCACGACTCATACACACTTGCTCCGAGTTCCACCCCGCCCCCAACCCCTCCCCTTGCAGGGGGGGGGGGACACGCGGAACACTTTGGAAAATGTGTGTAAAGAGTAGCCCTGCAAGGGGCGGGGGGACATGCGGAAACACTCTGGAAAATGTGTGTAAGAGTAGGACAAAGCAAGGGGCACTTAGCAGGGCTCTTCACTCTTCACTTTCTTGTAACTGTCAGCTGTCAGCTGTAAGATGTATCCGCGATGCACCCACTGGTAGAGCATGTTGTTGGTGCCCTCCTCGCTCTTCCCTGCCAGCTGTCGCACGTTGCATGCCTCCTGCTTTGTGAAGGTGTCGGGCAACTGCTGTAGCAGGTTGCGTGGTCCTTTGCGCGATGTCTTCACGTCCACTTCGGCCGAGCGTATGAGGTCGCCGAAGAAGTGTAGCTTCAGCCACAGGTCGTAGTGCAGGCTCCATCGGCAGAACGCCTCTATGCTGCGCTCCCACTTCATGCCGTTGGCCACGTAGAGCAGGCATGCCTTTCGAAACACGTGCACGAGTGCCCGGTGCCCCAGGTTGTCGAGCACGGCATCGCTGGTCTGCACCACGAAGTCGTCGAGCTCCTTCTTCAGGCGCTTCACCATGCGCAGGGCGGGCAGGCATGTCACCATTCCGTGTACCTTGCGCAGGTTGTTGATGTATGGCTTCATGGCTTCGTCGTACTTCTGGTCGTATTTGCCGTGCTTGGGCATGGGTGCTCCCAGTCCCCTGTCGAGTGTGGTGGCCAGGCCGAGTCGCGAGATGGGGCCGTCGGTCATCACGTTGCGGAAGTAGTGCTGTGCCTTGCTGATGGTGGTCGATGCGTTCCAGTTGATGCTGAGCGGTCCACGGTAGGTGATGCTGTCCTTGCCCACGCGCTCCTGGCCGAAGGGGTTGTCTTCGTCGTCGGTGAGCTTCAGGTTGGTGAAGGGGCAGTTGGTGCCGGGCTTCCATCCCTCGATGCCATACCACTGGTCGAACTCGATCATATAGGTGTGTATGATGCGGCCCTGCGAGTCGGCCATGAGCTCCGATAGTCGTGCTGGGGTGATGTTGGGCGCCACGCTGCGCACGTCGACGTTGGGTCGTTGTGGCTTCTCTTCGTTCTTGCTCTCCATGCGCTTGCATTTGGCCTTCCAGTCCTCCAGCTTGATGCGGTTGGGCGTGTCCTCCTTCTGGCGCGGTTCCATCAGGTGTTGCAGCATGAACTTGGTGCTGCTGTCCTTGCCGCTGCCTGTGCCCGCTATGATGAGGCAGTTGAGTCGTGGCTCGCGTGGTGTGCCGTCGTCGTAGACGAAGCTGGCATCGCAATACATGCCCAGCGGGGGAAACATGGCCTGTGCCGCCGTCTCCTTGGCTTCCTTGGGCACGGGCTGGGAGGCTGCCTTCACGAATGCCGGACGGGCCTTCTCCGAGAGCTTGGGGGGCTGGGGGCTGGCATAGATGTCGTTGAGCGATGCCGTGTCGCCGTAGATGGCTGTGGCGGGCTCTGTGGCGGTGCTGGTGGATGTGGAGGGCTGCTGGGCCAGCTGGCGGCTCTGTGCGAAGACACGGCGCTGAAACTGGGTCATCTTCTGGCTGGGGTCGCTGTATTTCTGATAGAAGTCGTCTACCAGTCGGCCGAACTCCTTCTCCTGGCTGTAGTCGGGTGCCAGCTCTTGTGCCAATGCCATCAGCTCCTCGCGGGTGAGCAGCTTGGCGCCTCCCACCGAGAGCACGCTCAGCCATGCGTTGTGGCGCCCTCCTTCTTCGGTGAGGTCGGAGTGTTGCAGGCCCGCCTCCTTCAGGCATGCCTCGAAGATGAAGTGCGTGCGGGGGGTGGTGAGGGGTGTGGAGGGAGTGGTGAGTGGTGTGGGGGGAGTGGTGCTGGGCTTGCTCAGGGGTCGGCCATCGACGTCGAGTCCTCGTGCCAGGAAGGCCTCGCGGCGCTGCTCCACCTCGTCGGCGGTGAGTGGCTTCAGCCATTGTGGCGAGCGATACACCTCGTCGCCCGTCATGTTGATGTAGCGCTCGGGCGTGGTGCAGCTGCTGTCGTAGGGCACCTCCATCTCTTCGCAGAAGGCCTTCTGTGTCTCCTCGATGGTCATGCCCACGGGCATGCGCAGCCAGATGTGGCACTTCATTCGTGGCGAGCGGTCGATATACTCCACCATTCCGCAGAAGTCGGAATACTCGTCGGCGTTCACCTCGAGCGCCCTGCTGATGGCCTTCTCGGTGAGCTCCTGGTCGTCGATGTCGATGCAGGTCTTGTAGGTGAATGCCTCTGGGATGATGTCGGCCTGTGCGCGGTGGTTGTTGCGGAATGCGGCGTAGTGTGGGCACAGCGTTGGCAGCTCGTCCTTCACCTCGTCGCGGCCTTCCTGGCGTATGGCGTTGAGCATCTGCGGCATGTCGGGGCGTGCGAGCATCTGCAATATCTGCTCCTCGTTGCCCGGCTCGGCATAGCCGCGGTGATACTTCCCCAACACCTTCCCCGTCCTACTGTCCTTCAGGCGGGGGTTGATGGCAAAAACTGATTCGTTCATGGTTGCTCTTTGTTTTATAAAACTTGGATGAGACCAGTCTCGATGCCCAAGAGCCAGTATTTGCGCGCATTTGGCAGGTGAGCACCACAGACCCGATTTTCAAGTCTGCGGTGCAAAGTTAGTGAGCTTTTGTGAATGTAAGTGGCTTGTATTGAAAAAGTTTTCCCAAACTCCACCCTGCCATACGAAATAGAGGTTTCTGCCATATCCACCATACGCAAGGGGCCAAAAATGCGCAGCGCTTCAGACCATTTCTTCGCTCTTTGCTCTTATGATGCTTCGGGCTTGCTGGCTGAATTTGTTGAAAAGCTCCTTGATAAGCAGACACGCCGTCTTGAAGTTTTCTTCTTTACAGCCGAATCGCCAGTCGCTCCACACCAGCTGATTAATTGGTGGCAGACAGCCATTGTCTACAAACCAACCGTTGGCTTCGCGTCCCAGCAGCGTGGTGTAATTGCAGTAACGCTTGTCACCCTTCGCGTCCTTGTTCACCTTATCCAGCACACCGGGCAGCAGCGCCTCGATGTCGGCAAAGAAATCCACATAGCCACCTTTCGTTCCGCCACGTTTTTGACAGTAGCGATAGGCGGCATAGATGCAGAACCATCCACGCCCTGAAGTGGTGTCAATCTTCTCTGCCGCGTCACTCAGCAACGCACGTAGCTGTTGCTGCTCGTAGGCAGTAACATAGACTCGTTCATCGAAGAAGCGCAATTCCACCGCCTCTGGTGCGCTATCCTCGCAATCAATCATGCCGACGATTCTCAGTTCCGGCATCATTCCAATCATAGAATACACCGTTTTGACATGTTCGTCTGGCACAAGAATCTTCAATTCTTTCATTGGCCTTTGTGTTTGCGAGCGGGGCGGTGCGCGCTTTTCACTCTAGAGACTCGCTTCACTCAGGTTGATGAATATTTTTTTATAATAGCGCTATAATGTGAGCCAGGTTTACCAGCCACAAAAAAAGCACCGCCAAATGGGGCTTTCCCGAAATGGCGATGCAAAAATAAGGCATTTCTATCAGTGATGCAAGGGCACGAAAATGGGGCAAAAAAAACCGCGCATTCTCCTGTTTTTTTACTAAGAAAAATACATTAAAAACATATTGTATAGTGAAACTATACAATGTATATTTAATATATTATTATTAATAAAAACAAGAGAATGTGCGGTTAAAAAATCTTAAATTTTATTAAGGTGTATGAATGGTTGAAGTCTTCGCCGATAAATCTTGCTATAGCAGGGGACGGTCTGCGCACGACCTGAGGGCACTTGCTATCGCAGGGATGACTTGAAGGGCGTCTGCCGAGTTCCAATATCTCATGGCTGAATTTTCCTTACTGTCAGCTGTCAGAACTGTAAGGCACCTAACAACGACTTCGTTTTGGAGCGTGAGAGGGGGCAGAGCACAGCTCCAAGCCGTTGACAAATACTTGAAGTGAGAAAGCCTTCATTCTTCACTTTCAGCGCGTTAGCCGCTCGGCTCTGCCGCTTGCCACCAACGGGACGCAAGAATGTGCATGAATGCTACACCAAATAATATTCATGATTCATTCGTGATTCATTTATGTACATTCATGTTACGCCGTAGGCTTTTTTTGTCTGCGACGCTACACGAATGTGCATGAATGGCTCACGAATGTTCATGAATGCTGCGCGACATTCTTCTGAGCGGTAGCCGCTCGGCTCTGCCGCTTGCCACCAACGGGACGCAAGAAATTCTTCACTCTTCATTCTTCATTTCCAGCGCGGTAGCAAATTCTTCATTCTTCATTCTTCACTCTTCATTTAAATAGATTCTTCATTTAATAACCAATCTTACAGTTCTTACAGCTGACAGTTAGAAAACAAGAGGGTAGGGGTATAAGCAATGATAAAATAATGTATAAATATTAATAATTATGTATATATATTTAATAAATATACATATATAAATATTTTTATAAATATATATAAGAGTCTATTTTTATTCTTTCTCTGGGTACACACCCATTGAAATCTTACTGTCAGCTGTAAGAACTGTAAGATGCTGCGGTGAGGGCTTGCCAGACTGGGCAAAACGATGCGGTTTCATCGGGCGGCTGCGGCCTTTCGCTTCGCAAACGACGGCGTTTGCCATGGGAAAGAAGCGCTTAACAATTTTTAGCTATACGACGTGCATAAAATACTGAAAATAAATGGTAAAATGTTTGGTGGTTAAAGAAAAAATTAGTAACTTTGCAACAGCAATTCGAAAGAGTTGCACGCGAGAAATCAACCTTAATAATCACCCATCAAAAACAACAAAGTTATGTTACAAATTGATCTCTACAAGAACAAGAACCAGGAGAGCCGCCAGTATGGCAAGGTCTATGGACGAGTGCACAACGTGGACCCCATCGACATCGATGAGCTGGCCCGCCACATCGCCGCCCACGGCACCGTCTACACCCGCGACGTGGTGCAGGGCGTGCTCACCAAGGCTGCCGACTGCGTGAAAGAGCTGTGCCTGAGCGGACAGCCCGTGAAGTTCGCCGACCTCTGCATCTTCAAGTGCAGCGCCATCAGCACCCCTGCCGTCAGCGTCGAGAAGTTCGACCTGGCACAGAACATCAAGAAAATCAAGCTCCAGTGCCGTGCCACCGGCGAGATGCTGAAGAAGAACCTCACCGCCGATGCACGCCTGATGTACACCACCATGGCCGAGAAGCTGAAGAACGGAGAGGCCACCCTGAGCAACGAGAAGGGAAAATACCTGGAGGACGGGCAGTAAGAAGTTCCTCCATCTGCTCCTCATCCACTACCACATCAGGCCTCACCCCTCCCCTTATACGGGCGGGGTGGGCTTTTTTTATAACTTTTCCTCCGTTTTCCTTCACAGAAAGGAAAATTTTTGTTATCTTTGCACCGCCATAAACAAACAAAAAGAGGCGAAAAAGATGATAACACTCACAAACCTTGCCATACAATTCGGCAAGAAAACGCTCTACAAAGACGTGAACATGAAGTTCACCAATGGCAACATCTACGGAGTCATTGGTGCCAACGGCGCAGGAAAGTCGACACTACTGCGCGCCATCAGCGGCGACCTGGAGCCCAACAAGGGCACCGTGGAGCTGGGCCCCGGCGAGCGCCTGAGCGTGCTGGAGCAAGACCACTTCAAGTACGACGCCTACAGCGTGATGGACACCGTGCTGATGGGCCACCAACCCCTGTGGAAGAACATGAAGGAGCGCGAACAGCTCTACGCCAAGCCCGAGATGACCGAAGCCGACGGCAACAGGGCAGCAGAGCTGGAGATGGCCTTCGCCGAGATGAACGGATGGGAGGCAGAGAGCGAGGCAGCACAGCTGTTGCAGAACCTGGGCGTGAAGGAAGCGCAGCACTACAAGCAGATGAGCGACATCTCGAACAACGAGAAGGTGCGCGTGATGCTGGCAAAAGCCCTCTTCGGACATCCCGACAACCTGCTGCTCGACGAGCCCACCAACGACCTCGACCTCGACACCGTGCAATGGCTCGAGGAGTATCTGAGCTCGCTGGAGCAATGCGTGATGGTGGTGAGCCACGACCGACACTTCCTCGACGCCGTGTCGACGCAGACCATCGACATCGACTTTGGCAAGGTGACCCTCTTCGCGGGCAACTACTCGTTCTGGTACGAGTCGAGCCAGCTGGCATTGCGCCAACAACAGAACCAGAAGCTGAAGGCCGAGGAGAAGCGCAAGCAGCTCGAGGAGTTCATACGCCGATTCTCGGCCAACGTGGCCAAGTCGAAGCAAACCACTTCTCGAAAGAAGATGCTCGAAAAACTTAATATCGAGCAGATTACACCATCCACGCGCAAGTATCCGGGCATCATCTTCCAGATGGAGCGCGAGCCCGGCACGCAAATCCTGGAGGTGGAGGGGCTGAAGGCCGTGGATGCCGATGGAACCGTGCTTTTCGACAATGTGAGCTTCGTCATCGAGAAGGGGCAGAAGACCGTCTTCCTCAGCCACAACCCCAAGGCCATGACCGCCCTCTTCGAAATCATCAACGGCAACCGCGAGGCACAGGCAGGCACCTACAAGTGGGGCGTCACCATCACCACCGCCTACCTGCCACTCGACAACACCGCCTTCTTCCAGAGCGAGATGAACCTGGTGGACTGGCTGTCGCAATATGGTGCCGGCAACGAGGTGCTGATGAAGTCGTACCTGGGGCGCATGCTCTTCCGCGAGGAGGACGTGCTGAAGAAGGTATGCGTGCTCAGTGGTGGCGAGAAGATGCGATGCATGATAGCACGCATGCAGCTGAAGAACGCCAACTGCCTCATCCTCGACACACCCACCAACCACCTCGACCTGGAGTCGATACAGGCCTTCAACAACAACCTGGTTCAGTTCAAGGGCAACATCCTCTTCGCATCCCACGACCATGAGTTCATACAGACCGTGGCCGACCGCATCATCGAGCTCACACCACGCGGCACCATCGACAAGCTGATGCAATACGACGACTATATCTATGATGAGAGCATCAAGGAGCTGAAGGCGAAGCTTTACCCCCAAAGTTAGGGGAATGAGGAGGTGGAACAAGAGATACAGATGGTTTTGAAAAAGATACGAGAATTTATTAACAATATTATTAATCCTAAAACGGTCGTTCAGACCCCCAACCCCCTAACTTAGGGGGCATTGAACTATGAAACAGACAATCTTAGTGACGGGTGGCACCGGATTCATCGGGAGCCACACCACCGTGGAGCTGCAAGAGGCTGGCTACGAGGTGGTCATCATCGACAACCTGTCGAACAGCAATGCCAATGTGGTGGATGGCATCGAGAAAATCACCGGCATCCGACCCGCCTTCGAGAAGGTGGACTGCTGCGACATGGAGGCGCTGGAAGGCGTGTTCAAGAAATACCCCAAGATTGAGG
>JAEEGG010030328.1_pt1 | contig 10044 bp, 7 predicted proteins | sample 9134161 | NCBI WGS metagenome assembly JAEEGG01 (sample SAMN16246543, study PRJNA631951) | gut metagenome | biome: gut microbiome; feature: rumen; material: CR-attached | host: Bos | place: Iran: Karaj | collected 2018-10 | reverse complement strand
GAAGTTGCCCAGGTAAACGCACAGCGCGTTACAGCCAGCCTTCTGCACATCAGCCAAAGCCTGCTGAGCGTGAATCTCGCTCTCAACGATGCAGATGGGGCACTCGTAGATGCCTTCCTTACCGAACTTCTTTTCATACTCGGCGATAACGGCCTTGCGGCGGTTAACGGCCAATGACTCGGGGAAACAGTCGCGGCTAACAGCCACGATACCGATCTTAATTACAGGTACATTGTTCATGTTAATCTTTGTTTAAAGTAATTGTTTAATTGTTAGAAAATTATTCTCGTTATTACGTTGTTTCGTTTATTACGTTGTTTCGTTATCTCGTTATTTCGTTATTCCGAAATCTCGTTATCTCGATATTCTCACTTCAACTGGCTGCTCCACTTCCTTTCTCCACGCCTTCAGGTAGTCAAACCACTCTTTGGCCGAATGATACCCGAAGGTCTCGTTGGCGGAGGTGTACGTTACCTTGTAGTGCATCTCGCGGCCTGCCACCTTTATTATATACGCGTAGTTGTCCTTGTTGGCAGGCTCCTCGCTGACAATATTCTCTCTGGGTACCAGCACGGCCAGACCCACCGTTTCGCGTTTCCACTTCAGGGTATCGGTGGAGGGGTAATCGGTACCCCAGCAGGCGCGCAGACCCTTCTTGTCGCTGAACTCCTCAGAACCCTTCACGTTGATGATGCCGGTGGAGAAGCGGTAGTCGCTGACGTCCTTGTTGAAGAGCACATCCACATCGGTGTCCCTGTGACCCGCATATTGGGTGTAGCGGAGGGTCATGTTGATGGGTGATGGCTGATGGGTGATGGGTGATGGCGCTTGCCACCCGCGGTCCACGAGTTCGACGATGGTGCGCAGCGGGCCGTAGCTGATGATGCGCTGGGTACGACTGCGAACGGGTTCTACGAGCGTAGGCTGCTGACCATCCCAGCCACGGAAGGCACCAAGTCCGAAGGTCTGACCCACCCACAACACATCGTCACCATAACCTTGCTTTTTCTGCTCATCGTCGGTATAGAACTGCGTCTCCTTCAGCTCCAGGCGCTTCTGGTACTTGCCATAGAGGTCCAGCGTCTGGCGGGCATCAAAGTAGATGCGGATGCCGTTAAGCTCACTCTCGAAGTCCACACCGTGATGGTGCTGCAGATTATAGGTATAAGCGGCATCGCCACGGGCGGTAATCGACTCGATATAGTTGTTCTGCTGGTTTTTCTTCAGCTTCTTGTCCTTCGTGTTGGCCATCACCATCTCTGCAAAGACGCGGGCAGGGTAGGGTCGCGGCTCGCCTTCGGTATAAAGGGTCACCGTATAGTGTTTCTGTTCCTTCTTGCCCAAATCTGCCAGGAAGCACAGCTCGTCGAAGGTCTCGTCCTGGTCCAGGTCATCCAACTGACAGGGAATCTCCTTACCCTCACACATGACCAGTGCCGAACGGATATCCTGTCCATAGTCCTTCAGCTGTAACACCACGGGCTGATCCATCCGCACCTGTGCAGACGGATTCGTGACACTAACCTCGATGGTTTTCTGAGCCATCAAGGGTAATGCTGCAAGTGTCAACAGCCAGAAGAGAATTGTACTTTTCATGCTACGGATAGTCGATAACAGCCACAAATTTACTAAATTCCCGCACCATTTTTTATCTTTTTAGCAAAAAATTTGCTATTAAAAATATTTTTTAGTAATTTTGCATCGTATTTTTAATAAAATTAATGTTTTCCCTGTTAGTAACGTGCAGAAAGTTTACGGAATATTGGTCATGCTGATGTTGGTCTGCGTCGGTTGTCAGTGGCAGTTAAAACCCGCTGATACGGATGCTGCAGGCAAGCGTATCGGTATCCAGCGTTTCGACCGTATCGAGATGCTCTATCTCACCACGGGCGACTATTCTGCATTGCAACAGATGAACACCTATTTCCCCACGGAGACGCGCATGCTCATCGAGGATATGCTGCACTTGGGACAGGTCGATGACCCGGCCATCAATACGAAGTTCCTGTTCTTCTTTCAGGACTCCACGCTGCAGCAGATGCTCAACGATGTGCAACAGCAGTATGCCAACATGGACGATGTGGATGAACAGCTGTCGCTGGCGTTCAAGCGACTGAAGGATGACCTGCCGGACATTGCCGTACCGACGGTCTATACGCAGATAGGCTCCTTCGACCAGAGCATCATCGTGTCGGGTGGTTCGCTGGGGGTCAGCCTGGACAAGTACCTGGGCACTGACTATCCGTTCTATGCAGACCACTACAGCGAACAGGAGCGCCAGCAGATGCACCGCGGAATGATTGTGCCAGACTGCCTGAGCTTCTACCTGCTGAGCATCTATCCCTTGCCCAAGGGGAATGTGCAGACAGATCGCGACAAGCACATGGGGCGCATCATGTGGGTGGTCAACCGTCTGATGCAGAAACAGGTGTTCGAAAACGACTATGTGGACGAGGCAGCAACCTTCATGAACCATCATCCACACACTTCTTTACACGATTTCCTAAAAGACAGAAAAGACTGATTATGGCTGAACAGAAGAACACTACCAGACGCAGGCAGCAACCTGTGGATAACACTTACGCACACGTACAACCCCAGGCAACAGAGATAGAACGGGCCGTGCTGGGCGCCTTGATGATTGACAAGGATGCCTATGCCGTGGTTTGTGAGTCGCTGACACCAGAGAGCTTCTAGGAACCACGCAACCAGAAGGTCTATCAGGCCATCATGGAACTGTCATTGAAGGAGCGTCCTGTGGATATCTGGACGGTGACGGAACAGTTGGCCAAACAAGGCGACCTGGAGATGGTGGGTGGTCCGGGATACATCACGGAACTGTCGTCGCGGGTGGCTTCGTCAGCTAATATCGAGTATCATGCGCGTATCATTGCCCAAAAGTCACTGGCGCGTCAGTTGATTTCCTTCTCTAGCAACATCCAGACGAAAGCCTTCGACGAGACGGTGGATGTAGACGACCTGATGCAGGAGGCAGAGGGCTCGTTGTTCGAACTGGGACAGCGCAACATGAAGAAGGACTACACGCAGATAGACCCGGTCATCAAGAATGCGGTAGATGTCATCCAGAAGGCGGCTGCTAACAAGGATGGCTTGACGGGTGTACCTACGGGTTATCATAAGTTGGACGACATCACCTCTGGTTGGCAACCTTCTGACCTGGTGATTATCGCTGGACGTCCGGCCATGGGTAAGACGTCGTTTGCACTGTCTATGGCCAAGAATATCGCGGCAGACTATCAGGTGCCGATGGCGTTCTTCTCGCTGGAGATGTCGAACGTGCAACTGGTAAACCGTCTGATATCAAACGTCTGCGAGATTCAGGGTTCAAAGATTCTGAATGGTCAGCTGCAACCCGACGAGTGGGACCGCTTGGACAAGCGCCTGAACAACCTGTTGGGTGCACCGTTATATGTGGATGATACGCCAGGTTTGTCGGTCTTCGAACTGCGCACCAAGGCACGTCGCTTGGTACGTGAGCATGGGGTGAAAATCATCATGATTGACTACCTGCAGCTGATGAATGCCAACGGTATGCGCTTCTCGTCACGTCAGGAGGAGGTCTCTGTTATCTCGCGTTCGCTGAAGGGTTTGGCCAAGGAGTTGGATATTCCCATCCTGGCACTCTCGCAGCTGAACCGTGGCGTGGAGAGTCGTGATGGTCTGGAGGGTAAGCGCCCGCAGCTGAGTGACCTGCGTGAGTCGGGAGCCATCGAGCAGGATGCGGACATGGTGCTGTTTGTGCACCGTCCGGAGTACTACCATATCTTTGAGGATGACAAGGGGCGCGACCTGCACGGCATGGCACAGATCATCATTGCCAAGCACCGTAAGGGTGCTACGGGCGATGTCCTGCTGACGTTCCGTGGTGAGTTCACGCGCTTTGAGAATCCGGAAGACAAACAACTGCGCAGCACCAAGCATACAGATGATGGCGGTGGCGAAATCCTGGGTAGTAAGATGAATGGTGGTATGCCGGCAGATCCCAATGCCTCACCTTTCGAACCCGGTGATCCCGCTGGTCCTGCACCGTTCTAATCCAGCGAGCAGCGGGTTTCCCGCTGCTTCGTTGTTGTCTTTATTGCTATGCCTGTGTGCAGCGGGTTTCCCGCTGTTTCCTCTTGCCTTTTGTTTTCCAGCGGGCAGCGGGTTCCCCGCTGCTTTCTCTTGCCTTTTGTTTTCCAGCGAGCAGCGGGTTCCCCGCTGCTTTATTGTTTCAGCAGCGCTTTCGCATTAGCAATCGCGGCCTCTGACACGTCGCTTCCGCTGACCATTTGCGCAATCTCCCTGATGCGTTCCTCGTCGCTGAGCAGGTGCATACTGCTAGTGGTTCCTTGTGCTGTCTCTTCCTTGGAGACGCGATAGTGGTGACTACCCATGGCGGCAATCTGTGGCAGATGGGTAATACTGATTACCTGGCGCTCTGCCTGACCCATCTCACGCATCATCTCTGCCATCTTCTCAGCAATCTTACCACTCACACCAGTATCTATCTCGTCAAAGATAATGGTGGGCAACTTCACGGCACCACTAATCATTGCCTTCAGCGACAGCATCACACGGGCTATCTCACCACCGGAGGCCACTTGACTGACGGGTTGGAGTGGGGTGGAGGTGTTGGCGGAGAAGAGGAAAGCCACCTGGTCCTGACCACTCTTGCCGAGGGCTGACGGTGTGATGCTGACCTCGAAGCGCACATGGGGCATACCCAGAGGCACCAGACGCTGTTGCATCTGCTTCTCAATCGCTTTCGCGGCTTTCTCGCGTTGCTTGGTCAGCTTATCTGCCATTTGCTGGCTCTTGGCTGTCAACTGTTGGCACTTGGCCTCGAGCTCTGCCACGGCTTCATCGCTATTCTCAATGGCATTCAGCTGTTCACCCAACAGGTCGCGCTGGGCAATGAGTTCCTCCACGCTATCCACATGGTATTTCTTCTCCAGATCGTAGAGCAGGTCCAGACGATTGTTCAGTCGGTCTAGTTCTGCGGGGTCGAAATCAGTGCGTTCCAACAGACTGCTCACCTCATCGGCAATATCCTTCAGTTCAATATGACAACTCTCCAGGCGTTCAGCCAACTCACTGGCTGCAGGCAGCACGCGAGAGATATTTCGCAGGGTCTGGAACGACTGTCTGACATGGTCCACAGCACCTTGCTGCTCACCATTCAAATGACCATCAGCCTCATACAATGCTCCCTTGATATCTTCCGCATGCGACAGCATATCGCTCTGTTGCTCTAGTTCTTCTTGCTCACCATCCACGAGGTTGGCCTGTTGCAACTCCTCAAACTGAAACTGCATAAAGTCTGCCTGCTGACGGTTGCGCTCAATATCTTCCTTCAGCGCTTGCAATTGGTTCTTGGCGGTTTGCAATTGACTATAACTCTCCTGATAGTCAGCCAACAGACTCTGGTTTTGCGCAATGATATCCACCACACTTAGTTGGAAATCTTGCTTGTTCAGCAACAAGTTCTGGTGCTGCGAATGGATATCCACCAATTGCTCACCGAGCTCTTTCAGCATCGACAGCGCCACGGGGGTATCGTTGATAAATGCGCGACTCTTAGTGGCAGTTATCTCTCTGCGGATGATGGTGTCCTCTGCATCGTAGTCTATATCGTTGTCCGTAAAGAACGGTTGCAAATCATATCGCGACAAATCAAAATGCGCCTCGATGGTACACCGCTCTGCCCCAGTCTTAATACTCTTAGAATCAGCACGTTGACCCAGCAGCAGACCGATAGCGCCCAGGATAATACTCTTTCCCGCACCCGTCTCACCTGTCAACACCGAGAACCCTGAATACAACTCTATATCCAGCAGGTCTATCAGCGCATAATTCTTAATATATAATTTCTTTAGCATGAATAATTCTCAATTCTCAATTCTCAATTAGTGAACACGTTCACTCCTTTATCTTGTTCCACGCCTCGCTCTGCGATGCATTGAGGTTAAACAGGATATTATACACCGCCTCTTTCTCTTTCTGCGTACCCTTACCTTTATAGATATTCGCCAACTCATCACGCTTATAGTCGGTCCATATCTGGGGCAACAGACTCAGGGGCTTGTCCTGGTGGGCCTGCTTCAACAGTTCCAGAGCTTCCGAGATATTGCCACGCCCACGCTCAGCATTGTTGCTCATCTCATCCAGTCCCTTGCGGTAATAGTCATACTGCATCTGGCGGAAGGGCTTCATAGCCTCGTCCAGATAGTCGTTGATGATGGCAAAACGGTTGCGTGAGTCCTCAAAGGCCTTCCAACCGGGGAATCCCAGGTCCTGCGCGTTATTCGTCAGATTCATACAGCGTCTCAGCACTTCCGTTCCTGCCATAGGTCCAAAACTATCCAGATCCAGACCGATGATTAGGTACGCATAATACGCCATCAGGGCTGTCAACTGGTTGTCGATATTCTCTTCCATGAAGTTCAACTGGTCAAACTGCACGAAGTCGAAGTTGAAGTCCCCATCCTTATTATTATATAAGGTGGTGGTGTAGGCAGAGTTATATACGGGTCTGTTGGCCTGTATCATCGCGGTACACGTAAAGCGGTTGTTGCTCTTGTCATATTTCTGTACGGTGATGTTAAAGTTGACGTTGATGCGCTCATTCTGCTGAAACTGCAACTCCGTCCACTGCTTGTCATTCATCCATTGCTCCAGTGTCTGCTGCAGATTCTCGAAGACACTCTTGTCCGTGCTCTCCACCTGTGAACTGTTAATGCTCACCTTCACCAGCAACTCCTGTGCCGTCGCCACCGTAACAGCCCATACCAGTATAAGCACTATCGCCCATCTTCTATTCATATCTCTCACCTCTCTTTTTTTTCAGCGGGTAGCGGGTTCCCCGCTGCCTCCTCTCTCACCTCTCTTTTTTCCAGCGGGTAGCGGGTTCCCCGCTGCCTCCTCGTTTCCCATCACCTCTTCATCCTTCTTCCCTCTTACTTCTTCCATCTTCCATCTTCCATCTTACCTCTTCCTTCTTACCTCTTCCTTCTTCCTTCTTCCTTCTCTCCAGTTCCTCCACAATATCCCTAGCCACTTCCTGCTTCGACTTTTTCTCATAGTCGCGCTGGCCCTCCTTAGAGATAATACTTATCTGGTTCTCATCCGACTGGAAACATGTTCCTTTGTTCTGCAGCGAGTTCAGCACAATGAAGTCCAGGTTCTTTTTCTCCAACTTCTTCTTGGCATTCACCTCCTCATCATTGGTCTCCAAAGCAAATCCTACCAGCACCTGCTTCTCTGTCTTCATCTTTCCCAAAGCAGCCGCAATGTCAGGGTTAGGAACCAACCTCAGTGTCATCCCCTTGTCTTCAGGATCACCACTATTCCCCCTCTTTTTCGAGGGGGCCTCTCCTTGGCTCTCCCTCTTTATCTTCTCTTTCGCTTGTGTTTCCGGTCTGAAATCAGCCACTGCCGCACAGAGTATCGCGGCATCACTGCTCTTAAAAGCCTCCGTGGCCGCCTGATACATCTCCTCACAGCTCTCCACATCAATCCTGTGTATAGCCTCAGAGCACTTCAGACTCACAGGCCCAGCGACCAGTGTCACCTCAGCGCCTCTTTGTGCGCACTCTTCAGCCAGTGCGAAGCCCATCTTCCCACTGCTATAGTTCCCGATAAACCTTACCGGGTCTATCTTCTCATACGTAGGCCCCGCCGTTATCAGCACCTTCTTCCCCTTTAGGTTTATCCTCTTCCCTCTTCCCTCTTCCCTCTCACCTCTGAAAAACTCGTTGAGTTTTTCAATGATGATCTCCGGCTCCTCCATTCTTCCTTTGCCTTCCAGTCCTGATGCCAGGAACCCTGATGCGGGCTCGATGATGATATTCCCGTAGCCCTTCAGCCGCTCCATATTCTCCTGCGTGCTGGGGTGCTTATACATATCCAGGTCCATTGCTGGTGCAATGAACACGGGGGCCTTCATCGACAGATAGGTCGTGATAAGCATGTTGTCGGCAATACCGTTGGCCATCTTGCCAAGGGTCGAGGCCGTACAGGGTGCGATGAGCATGGCGTCAGCCCATAGTCCCAGATCTACGTGCGAGTTCCATGTGCCATCCCTTTGGGCAAAGAACTCGCTAATCACAGGCTTATGGGTCAGTGCCGACAGTGTTATCGGGGTAATAAACTCCTTCCCCGCAGGCGTAATGACCACCTGCACCTCAGCACCAGCCTTCACCAGTCCACGGATAATCAGACATGCCTTATACGCCGCAATGCTACCTGTAATACCTAAAACTATCTTCTTCCCTTGCAACATAAACCTTAACCCTTAACCCTTAACCTTTAACCTTTAACCCTTAACCTTTAACCGTTAACCTTTAACCGTTAACCCTTCTGCGCCTCTCTGAGGCGAATTCGCGTCAGCACCTGCTTGGTATTATACGTAAAGTCCCCACCAAGTATCCAGCTATAGTACCCGGGGTCCATGCGCAACACCTGTGCTACAGGCAGTCCCTTGTGCTTACCGAAGTTAAACACCTCGGTACGCTGACCATTGACCTCTGCCCACACAATACGTCCGGCAAAGTCCACATTGTCATTGACCTTCGAGAATTCAGCCAGAGCCTGCATATCGTTAGGCAGCGTGCGCTCTGTGGGGTCTTCCCCAATGGCTCGCTGGTGCTCTTCGGTATAGCAGTCCAACTCACCCATCAGCACGCGATAGGTAGCCTCGGTGTCTTGGTCGGCACGGTGGGCTTCGAAGTCATCCTCCATCTTTCTGCCGCAATAGAACTTATACGCTGCAGCCAGATTTCTGCGCTCCATCTTATGGTAGATGGTCTGCGCATCTATCAGACGACACTTCGAGAAGTCAAAGTCGATGCCTGCCCGCAGGAACTCCTCTGCCAACAGGGGTACATCGAAGTGGTTGCTGTTATAGCCGGCAATGTCTGCTCCGGTAAACACCTCACAAATCTTGCTGGCCAACTGCTTGAAGGTGGGCTTGTCCTTGACGTCCTCATTGGAGATACCTGTCAGGGCTACCACCTCGTCGGGGATGGGCTTCTCCGGATTGATAATCTCATTACCCCTCACTTCTCTTCCGTCGGGGTACACCTTAATATATGATAACTGGATGGCACGGTCCTTGACGATATCAAGGCCCGTGGTCTCCAAGTCAAAAATCACCAGTGGTTTCTGAAGATTTAGTTTCACAATTTAATTCTTAATTCCCAATTCTCAATTCTCAATTTTCAAATCTCAATTTTCAATTCTCAATTGTTAATCAACGATTAGCCCTCGGGCTTAATCGTTGATTAACATCGGCATCATCAGCATCAGCACATCCTGGTTCTCAGGCTGCTCAGAGGGCAGCACGAGTCCTGCACGACTGGGGTCTGCCAACTGCAGGATAACATCCTGACAGTCGAAGTTGCTGAGTATCTCAATGAACGACGAACCCTTGAAGCCAATGCTCATCGTCTGACCATTATACGAGCAGGACATGCGCTCGGTAGCAGTCTTCGAGAAGTCGTAGTCCTCGGCATCCAACTGCAGGGTACCACCTTCCACGTGGAAGCGAATCAGGTTACTTGAGTCGTTGGCGAAGGGCTGTACACGGCGCAGGGCAGCCAACAGGGTCTGACGGTCAACGGTCAACTGGTTGGGGTTGTTCTGTGGAATCACGCTGTTATAGTTAGGATAGCGACCCTCAATCAGTCGGCAGATAATCTCACCATCGCCATAGCTGATCTGGGCATTGCGCTCATCGAAGCGGATGGTCACATCACCACCGTCCTTACCCAACAATGCTTTCAACAGTGCTGCGGGCTTCTTAGGCAGGATGAAGGCAGCTGGCTGCTCGCTTTGGATGCTCAGCACCTTGTTGCGCACCAGCTTATGACCGTCACTGGCAACGATAGCCAAGCACTCCGGGGTCAGGTCGAAGTAGATACCGTTCATCACGGGGCGCAACTCGTCCTGAGCAGTGGCAAACAGTGAACGGTTGATGTTCTCTGCCAACAGGGCATTGCTGATGACAATCTCGTTGGCACCATCAGTGATGCCTTGTGCCTG
>JAEEGG010030327.1_pt1 | contig 10044 bp, 6 predicted proteins | sample 9134161 | NCBI WGS metagenome assembly JAEEGG01 (sample SAMN16246543, study PRJNA631951) | gut metagenome | biome: gut microbiome; feature: rumen; material: CR-attached | host: Bos | place: Iran: Karaj | collected 2018-10 | reverse complement strand
GTGACCTCCCCTATGAATATCTCCGTTGCTTCACCCGCAAAGGCTTCCCGAAAGGACGTTTAGGCGAAATCATGTCATTCGTCTACCAGCTGAAGCTCGACGGCGCGGAAAACGTCTTCAAGCTCATCCGCGAAACGCCCCGCCAAAGCCTCCGCAAGCCAATCAAGCGGAGATATGATTTTGAATAGATTTTTCCATTACCCTAGAATTCTAGAATTCTAGATTCCTAGTTTTTCAAAAATCTTGTGGTTCGCCTTCGGGAAGGCGTAGTCCTTCAGCTGGTCCTCCGTGATCCAATGCCATGGGCGGTCGCAGTTCGGCGTTGTCACATCCCCCTGCAATTCACAACGAAACGCATGCATCGTGATCGAAAAATGGCTGTAGGCATGCTTCACGACCGCCAGTTTCTTTCCGACTTTCACCGGCAGCCCTGTCTCCTCCATGATTTCACGCTTGACAGCCTGCTGCGGCGTCTCGCCCTCCTCCAGTTTTCCGCCTGGAAACTCCCATAGCCCGCCGAGCATCTGGTCGTCTGAACGCTTCAGAATCAACAACTTGTCGCCGTCATACACCAATCCGACCGCCACATCGTAATGCGGCGGCTTCTTCTTCGGCGTCTTTTTCGGATAATCCTGCACGGCTCCGTTCTGAAACGCCTTGCACCATGCCGCCACAGGGCATTGATCGCAATCCGCCTCCGACGGCTTGCAAAGGAGCGACCCAAGCTCCATCATCGCCTGATTGAACGTCCCCGGATGATCCGTATTCTGAATGACTTCCGTCAATTCATCAAAATACCGCGTCTTCACTTTCGGCATGTCGATCGGCGTGTCGTCCATCGTCATGCGCGCCCACACACGCAGCACATTGCCGTCGACGACCGGCACTTTCTGGCCGAAACCGATGCTCGCGACGGCCGCCGCCGTATAGTCGCCGACGCCCGGCAGTTTTTTCAGTTCGCCGAATTCGTCCGGAATCTCGCCGCCCAATTCCACAATCGCTTTCGCACAGGCATGCAGATGCCGCGCCCGCGAATAGTAACCCAATCCCTCCCAAAGCTTTAGAATCTGCTCTTCGGGAGCCGCCGCAAAATCACCGACCGTCGGGAACGCATGCATGAAGCGATGGAAGTACGGAATCACCGTCACCACCTGCGTCTGCTGCAACATCACTTCGCTAACCAATATGCGGTAAGGACTTGCGTCTTCCCGCCATGGCATGGCCCGCTTGTTCTTCTCAAACCAGCCCATCAACGCTTTCGGCCATTCTTCTTGCTTTTTCATCTGTCGGTCATCTCGTACGATTATCATTCATTTTCTTGATTTTTCACACATGTTTTCCTTCCCTTTCTGTTGCGCGAAGCGCCTTTCAAACCGCCGAGCCGCCGAAGCCCATCTTGCGGCGAGGCTTTCTGTACTACTATAGTTCATTCTCTTGTTTTTTCGCAAAGATTTTCTCTATGTTTTAGAGCTTCCGCATGATGCTGTTCCCGCCTCGCGAAGCGACGACAACCGCCGAGCCGCCGGAGCCGTTATATTTTTCAGCATATAGAATTCATTATATGCAAACACATTCTTCTGAAGATTGGCGGCCCGGCGGCGAGGCACATTGGTGTCCAGTCGTGTCCATTCGTGGTTCCATATCAATCATTTTGGCTGCGGCTTGGCCGCTCCATGAAAAATCAGTGTATTCTGTGTTTTCTGTGGTTTCCTTCAAAACATTCAAGCAAAATTACCAATCAATCTCGCATTTTCAAGCCATTCCGCATGATTTTCCAAACAACATCTTCCTCCGAAAATCAGTCCGTTCAATTGAATCTGCGCGGAGAAACATCATATTATAATTTGGTTGATTGTCATTTTCATTTGAAGGAATACAATTATGAGCGCATTTTCAAGCTATATCAGCACACGGGGCGGTGTCGCTCCCGTCAATTTCGCACAGGCCGTCATGATGGGGCTCGCCGACGACGGCGGCCTTCTCATTCCGTCGCAAATACCGTCCATTGAAAAAGATACATTGAACAGTTGGCGGTCGCTCACCTACCCCGAACTGGCCTGCGAAGTCATGCGGCCGTTCGTTGGAGACGCCATCCCCTATGACGATTTCAAACAGCTCGTCGCCAAAAGCTACGCGACGTTCCAGGCCGACGATGTCATTCCCGTCAAAAAGGTTGGAAAAGTCTTCATCTGCGAACTCTTCCACGGCCCGACACTGGCCTTCAAAGACGTTGCGCTCCAACTGCTTGGCAACCTCTTCGAATATCTGCTCAAACGCGACGGCGGCAAGCTGAACATCATCGGCGCCACCAGCGGCGACACAGGCAGCGCCGCCATCCACGGCGTCCGCGGCAAGCAGGGCATCGACATCTTCATCATGTTCCCGGACGGCCGCGTCAGTCCGTTGCAGGAACGCCAGATGACCACCGTTCCGGACGCCAACGTCCACTGCATCGCCGTCAAAGGCACGTTCGACGACGGGCAGCGCGTCCTGAAGGAAGTCTTCAACGATCTTGATTTCAAGCGCTCCTATCATCTTGGCGCCGTCAATTCCGTCAACTGGGCCCGCGTTCTCGCGCAGGTCGTCTATTACTTCTGGGCGTCCTTCAAAGCGCAGAAAGAGACGGGAGCCGCCGCCGTCCAGATCGCCGTTCCCACAGGCAATTTCGGCGACATCTTCGCGGGCTACGTCGCCCTCCGCATGGGCGCCCCCATCCGCCGCCTCATCCTCGCCACGAACGAAAACGACATTCTCAGCCGTTTCTTCAACACAGGTGTCTATAGCCGCGGAAACGTCTGCCCCACGCTCAGCCCGAGCATGGACATCCAGGTGGCCTCCAACTTCGAACGCTATCTCTATTATCGCGTCGGCCAGAATCCGGAAAAGGTCCGCGCCCTCATGGCGCAGTTCGCCGCCGAAAAATCGCTGACCATTAACGACGGCGGCGATGCCACGTTCGCGGCCGGCCGCGGCGACACGGCCATGACGCTGGACGCCATCAAACGCTACTACGATTCGGACAAATATATTCTGGATCCGCACACCGCCGTCGGCGTCTCCGTCGCGGAAAAATTCCTTGCGGACGACATCCCGACGGTCTGTCTGGCGACCGCCCATCCCGCCAAATTCGCCGCCGCCATCCAGAAGGCTCTCGGGCAGGATCTGGCCCATCATCCCACGCTGGACGCATTGGTCAATCTTCCGACGCGCCGCGTCACGCTCGATCCGCAGAAGGACGTCATTGAAAAATATGTCTCGGATTGTCTGAAATAGTTGATTTCTAGAAATCTAGAAATCTAGAAGTCTAGAAGCCTAGAAATCTAGAATCTATCTATTTCAACCCCATCTTCACGCGGATGAGCGCCTTGCCATCTTCAGAGGCTTTCGCCACGACTTCCACGCGGCGCGTGTTTTTGTTCTGCGAATCGCCTTTGAACACAGGCTGCGGCACCGTCACATCCACGACACGGATTTCACCGCCTGTCAGCGTCTCCGTCACAAAACGCAGATCGCCGTTGGCCAGCGTCACGGTCTTTTCGTCATACGCCTCCACTTTCTGATGCGTTGTGAAGCCCCAAACGACTTGTGCCCCAGGCTTTAGCCCCGTCAATTCATCCGTCACCATCACAACGCCTTCAGGCGAAAGTTCCACTTTACGAATGGCCGATTTGCAGTCGTTCGCATACAACGATGTCAAATCCATGATGGTGTAGGCGGGTGATTCCGAAACTTGCGTGAACATGCCGAAGCCTCTCACGATTTGCGGATGATCATCAATGACCAGCGTGTTATGGCTCTTGTTGTTCAGGCGGAACAACTTCCATCGGTCACTGTCCTGCGCGGCGCTCCACAGATTCAGTCCCATGGACTCGATGCGATGGTAGCCTTCCGCGCCTAAGTCACACGCCCAGCGGACTTTGGCGGCGTCCAGCACGAACGAGCCACCATCCATGTGGCCGTGTGGTCCGCCGGGGCTGCCGCCCTTCAGGCCGATATATGTCGCTTTCTCGTTATCCCATGTATTGCGCATGACGACGATCGGCACCGGCCCGCCGCCATTCCAGACGAGCGGCCTCTGGCTAACAGCAGACTCCACACCGTCTGGCTTTTCGAAAATCCAGAAGAACATGTACGCATGGAACCAATCATGGTGTGGCTTTTCATTGCAATATGCCTCAAAACGTTCGCGTTCATACCCTTCCACCAATTCCGGCTGGTTGAAACGCTTCGCGAACCACCACACGCTGCCAAGACGGCTGCGACCACCCGCGCCGCCATCGGCATAGTTGAAAACGATGCCGGAGGGCCCCGTCGCATAGTCGAAATATCCTCCCGTCTCCTTGAAGCCTTTCAGTTCCGACAGGCCGAAATCCGTTCCAAAGGCATGGTCCATGATGGCCAATCCCATCACGTTGAAGCCTGTCCCATACTCCCAGTAGCCTGGCCCTTCTGGATAATTGCCGTTCGGCTCGTAGGCGCGCATCGGAATCGCCATGTTCGTGATATCTTCGTAAGCCTGTTTCAAGCATGTATCGAATTCGACATCCGCCGCCGCAATACAACCAGCCAGCATGCCCGTGTGGCAGACCTGCCCCCAGTTGTTGGAGGCACGACGCCACCACGATCCCGCTCCAGACGATAGGATTCCCTTCCGCAAAATGGCTTCCGCGAATGACTTGCGATCTTCTTCCGTCAATTCGTCATACAGCCAATCATAGCCTGTCGCCATCGCCAACGTCATTTCGCCGACATCCAGATAATGGCTTGGATTCCAGTCGCTGAACGACGCGATAGCCCGCAATTCCGTGATACAACGATCACGATATTCCACATGGCCTGTCAAACGATAGCTCAATGCAAGTGTTGAAACGCGGTAAATTGCTGTACGGGAGACACCAAGAAGACGACGTCCCTCAAGCTTGCGCTCCACGGGCGGAACATTCATCAATGAATCCGCCACCGCGCACAAATGATCACGCATACGGCGGCGCATGCAGTTGCCTTCCGCTTCCTTTTTCAACGCCTCGAACTCCTCCGCGCTCGCGAACAGACGTGGATGCGGCATCGCCGCCACTTTTTTCATGACTGCTTCAACTTGTTCCATATCAACCTTCAAGCTCCTACTGTCACGTTTCCTTTGGCCATGTATAATCACTTCTTCATTCTTTAAATATTCCTTCGCCTCTTTTTCCGCCAATTCGAATAAATCGAAACTGTCCATATCTGCATCACCAGTTCCCGCAATCGCCGTATGGATGCGCAATTCCCAAACCACCGCCGTCGGTGGCGCCATGGCCTGCGTCGCAAACGATTGCCATTCCTTCGTCGCATTGAAATGATAAATCATCTCGCCACGTTGCATGGATGTCAAATGCGCGCCTTTTTCATCATAGAAATTCCAATGGATTGCCACGCAACCAGAATTGCTTGCCGTCCGCGCACGGAATCTCAGTTGATAAACCTTTCCCGCCTTGATGGGCTTTCTCATGAAAAACGCATCGCCACCTTTTGTGGTCCATTTATCTACGACGCGCATGCCGTAATTTCCATGACTAGCGGCCTCCGGAATGATGGTCGTGATGGTTCCTTTGTCATGGATATTCCAATTCTTGTCTTTTTCTTCGAAGTCCGCATTATCCAATGGAATACGTACGGCGGCCTGCACTACACCAACAAGTAATATTATACAGAATAGCAATTTTTTCATTCATTTTTCCTTTTTTATAAGGGACATAAGTATTTTGGCTTTAAGCTTTAAGCTTTAGGCTTTAAGCTCCGCCGAAGGCGGCTACCCCCTGTGTTTCATCATATCCCACAACAGCAACAGCCCGCCAATGGCGGATATGACATAGCCCAATAGCCCCATGATGGACGTGCCATACCAATGCGGCTTCGGATTCGCATGCACGACAATCGACGACCCCACCAGCATCGCCGCCAACACAATCGCGGCTGCCAACCGATTAAACACACCATCGAACACCTTGCTCAAATTCGTCATCCCTTGCACAGAATGTTCGAAATGCATCTTACCGTGTAGCAATTGTTTAAGCAACTGCCGCACATCGCGTGGTGCGTCATCCATCAGTTCGCCGATTTCATGCTTGTATGTCTTCAGACGTTTGAAAGCGGTCATCGGATTCATCTGCTCCAAAAGCAGTTTCTCCGCAAACGGCTGGATCTGCTTCATGAGCTCAAAGTTCGGATTCATGTCCCGTCCAAGCTTGTCGCTCATAGCCAACGCCTTGAACATCATGTAGATGTGCGGTTTCAAGAACAAGCCTTGCCGATAACACAGTTGGTAGAGATCATGCAGAGCGGAATTGATGTCCAGATTGTTCAGACGGCGATGCAAATGCTGATCAGAGAATGCGCCCAAATCGCGCTCCAATTCGCCCATGTCCGGTTCACCGTCATGTTCCGTCAGTGCCACCAGCACTCGCGCACATGATTTGAAATCGCCTGCGACAAGATACATCATCATGTCACCGAATAACTTACGTTCATCAACCGTAATGCGTCCCACATTGCCGAAATCGATGTAGCAGATGGTTGACGGCAATTGGAAAATCATGTTGCCAGGATGCGGATCCGCATGGAAGAAACCGTAATCAAAAAACTGCTCCAACAGCAGATTCGCGCCAAGTTCACTCAATTTCACCAAATCCGCTCCAGCCGCCCGCAATTCGTCCAGATTCGTCGCCTTGATGCCGCGCACGAACTCCATCACCAGAATCTGCTTCGTGCAATATTCTTCATAAACCCATGGAATATGGATACCTTCGCGATTCTTGAACTGATGCGCGAAACGCATCTGGTTTGCCATTTCACGCGAAAAATCCAATTCCTGCTCAAGCGAATTCTTGAATTCCTCCACGATTTTCACAGGCCGCAGAAAGCCAAGCTCTTCGCTGTGGCGCTCCAACGCGGCCGCCAGTTGCACGAGTATCTCCAAATCCAGCCGCATGCTCTGCGCAATGCCCGGACGTTGGATTTTCACGAAAACTTCCGTCCCATCCTTCAGTTTTGCAAGATGGCCCTGCGCCATGGAGGCCGCACCCACGGGATGTTCGTCGAACTCGGAGAACACATCTTCCAATTCATGACCGAGTTCCGTACGAATCTGCTGACGGACAAGATCCATGCCGAACGGCGGCACATTGTCCTGCAGTTTACTGAACTCATGCACGAAATCAGGCGGAATCATGTCCTGCCGTTGGGCCAATACCTGCCCAAGCTTCACAAACGTCGGGCCAAGCTCCACAAAGGCCATGCGCAGTCGTTCAGGCATGCTGTATTTAGCGGCGATTTCCGTTGTCTCGTCTTTTTTCCACGGCATGAACAGCCGCTTCAGAGTCTGCGGCACACGTTCGCGCAAGGAAATCGTATCGAAACCGTACTTGAAAAGCACGCGCACGATATGACGGAAACGGCTCAGTCGCCGATATGCCTGTGGAAGATGTCGGATGGTGTCAAAACTACCCATAATTAATTGTTTATTAGAGTGTTATTGCATCAGGGCGTTCCAATTCGAAACGATGGTCAGCCTGTCGCCGTACGCCGCATATAAATCAGGCAGATCAAACGACTTCAGCACGGCCCACGGCATCATGGCAGACGGCCACGACGGCACGGGATAATCCGTCCATTCTTGGAAGGATTTCGGTGTGTCCGCCAACGTCACCGTAACGACGGCATCGTCCAGCATGCCTGCGAACACCGCGATGATCGCGCCCTGCCCACGGCCGTAGAGATGGATTTTCTTCGCGCCTTCGGATTTCAGCAACTGCATCGTGCGCAACACGTCAAACACGCGTCGTCCAAGATAGCTTTCGCCAAACATCAGTCCGAAGCAGTGCATCATATAATCCATGCCGTAGGATTGGAAGAAGCCGCCGGACGGCTCTTCAGGCATGGATTCGCCAAGTCCGCGAACATCAAGGGCATACAACACGCCGTCGGCATTGATGCCTTTCATGAATTCGCTTTCGTTCGCGTCGATTTCAACAGATGTATGCGGCAGATACAGATGGACTTCTTCCTCCACGTCCAGCGAATTCGCCAAACCGCCATTTACCATGCGTTTCCGCATGATGGCGCGGACGCTTCCTTCCGTCTCCACGGCATAACGCGCCCACGTCTTTCCTGCAACGCGCAATGCACGCGGAATACGGAAATGCGGCGGTTCCTCAAAACCGCCTTTCGGAAGTTGCAACACATTGTCCAGAAGCGGTTTCCATTCATTCGCTGCCACAGGTTTCCGCGCCGCCGCCAAAGCGGCGGCTTTCTCGCGAATAATGTCTTGTATTGGCGTCGAACCTGCCTTCACGACGTTCTTTTCCGGCAAGACAGCCAACGTATCTTGCGATTCCAGAACAGGATCCATAAAGATCTGCTCGCCTTCCAAACCGCTGACGCGGCGGAAGAAACCGACCATCGCATCTTGATTATGTTTCGAATAACCATGCTGCGTCGGCCCGATGAACAACTCCACTTTGTCCTCTGCGCCGAACAACTTGTAGAACGCCTTCAAATCCGCATACGCCTCCTTCAGGCCGCGCCGCTCAAAAAAGTCATAACGCTGACCAAGCAGCATGACAGGCTTCGGAGCCTGCGTGAACATCAAATCGACCATTTCCAAACCCGCGCCAATCACGCCCGGAGGGCACTGCTCCGCATCCGTCGGCAGTTCGTTTTCAAGATTCGTCAAAAAGCTTGTCACATGGCAACTTGGAGCGCACATTGTCAGACGCGGTTCGTTCGCCCAAATCCATTCCGACAGCGTGCCACCGCCGGAATTTCCCGTCATGCCAACGCGCGTCGGATCGACTTCCGGCCGCGACAACAGCACATCCAATGCGCAACGACCATCCCACACGCGCCATCCGCCAAACGATTCGCCAAGCAATTCCAACTGCTTGCCCATGACGTTATGCGCGTCGCACAAGCCTTTTCCGACGCCGCGATTTTCCAAATTCACATACTGATCGCGTTCGCCCTGCTGAATCGGATCGTACAGCAAAACGACAAATCCGTTCTTCACAAGCCGCACACTGAACGACTGATACGTATCCGTCGCCTTGCCTTCGATGCCATGACCGCAAGCTCCCAATACGGCGGGAGCTTTTCCTTTCAAGCCGTCTGGAATGTACAAGTCGCCTGTCACACGGAAGTTCGGACGGCTATTGAAGGAAACTTTCTCAATGCGATAGCCGTCGCGCTGCAATGTCTCACCATATTGGATGTCCAACGGAACTCGTTCAGGCCAAGGGCCGAACGCCTTATCGACAACGCTGCGGACATATTGCTGGTAGGCGATGGCGTCCTCCTTCGTCTTCAGTTTCGACAACCGTTCGTGGCGCTCCGCGCGCATCGCCCGCAACCGCTCCACGTAGTAATCCAACACCATGTGACCATAGCCGTTCTTTTCCATTTTCTTTTCTCCAAAGGCCGTTGAAACCGATACCATTAATAATAAAATGCTAATTGACAATGATTTCATTGTTTTGTACAATCATATGGAAGGGAGGCGTTCACAGTTCAACCAGAGACACTCCTTGCTCCATGCCGTTGTTTAGTTTCTGAAGTGCTGCAATAGCTTCGCTCTCAGTTGGATATGTATAAAGATCCTCCCACGAGCTCACGCGAGTTTGTATATGCAAGGCACTGCCAACAACCTTAGCACCTCCATAGCAGATAAGCACTTTCTTTTTATCAGGAGCCATGACTCTGGTTCTTTGCCGTGTCTGCACAACGGTCCCATCCTTTAACACAAACTGATGAGTGGCCAGAAAATCCTCAATTCCTTCAGAGAAGTATTCGCTTATAGCATCACTAATGGCCGATTCAATCTCATCTTGAATGTCGTCTCTCAGGTCTTGCAGTTCACATTGCAAATCTTCCAGTGCGCACTTCAGATCCGCCTCTTCCTCGTTCATACCATCCTCCATATTGACTTTCGCCTCTTCAATCTGTATTCGCTTTAAGCTTTAAGCTTTTAGCTTTTAGCTCATCCAAACATTTCTTCAATGCTCTGGCCGAAAT
>JAEEGG010030321.1_pt1 | contig 10046 bp, 6 predicted proteins | sample 9134161 | NCBI WGS metagenome assembly JAEEGG01 (sample SAMN16246543, study PRJNA631951) | gut metagenome | biome: gut microbiome; feature: rumen; material: CR-attached | host: Bos | place: Iran: Karaj | collected 2018-10 | reverse complement strand
GAAGAACAACATGGGCCGCGACGTGATGCTCGACGCCCCTTCGGAAATCGATCAGACGCAGATGGATGAACTCTGCCTGGCTTCCGTGCTGAAACCCGAATAGAACCACCTCCAGCCGATTTTCTCTGTTTATAAGTTGTTAATTATTTAACAACATTGGCTCTTTTTTTGTACCTTTGCCCCGTCAAACGACTATTTGGTTTTCCCATTTGAAACAAATAGCGTATGAGAAAACGGGGTAAAATACTATTAGCCAGTGCGCTGCTGGTTCTTTCGGCAGCTGCTTTTCCGCTTCGCGCGGAGACGGCCCGCGCCGTTCGCATCCCCGTTCACTTCCGTATCAATGAGATTCAATACGACCCTTCTTACGCCTCCAACCAGGCGGCGATGGATTCGGTGTTCCGTCTGATCGAGAGTATCGGACTGGACCGGATCGAGGGAATTGAGGTAACCGGTTTTTCCTCCCCGGAAGGTGTCTTCGAGTATAACCGCAACGTCAGTCTCCACCGCGCCCGCAGCGTGGCGAAGATCTTGCGCGCTCGCTATGCGCCTATTGCTACGCGCGTGCGTGTGGACGCGGGCGGAGAAGCCTGGGAAGCCCTGCGCGAACGAATCGTGGCTGAGGTGCGGATCACCGAAGCTTCGCGCGATCGGATCCTGCGCATCCTGGATGATAAGACCATTGCCAACGACACCCGTAAATGGCGGCTGGCCAACCGCTTGGGCAACGACCCGAAGGTGGGTCCGCTCTATCCCTGGATGCTTCGCAACCACCACCGCAAACTGCGCTACGGCGTGGTGGTGATGGTCTATGAAAAGGCCCCCGAACAGCCGGATGCCCAGACGGAAGAAAAACCTGTTCCGACGCCCGAGATGGTGGTGGCGGAACCGCAACCTGTCAAATCGGATCCCCTCAAATCCCTGCCCGACACCGTGGTCGGAGCCAGGGACTCAATTCCCGCTCCGGTCGAATCCTTTGCGATCTCGACCGGTACCATACCTTCCCTTGTTGAAGACGCTGTCGTAGAGCTTCCGGCCCGGACCATTCACCCCGTTATCGGTCTGAGTACGAACCTGCTCTACGATGTCACGTATATTCCCGGCTATGGCATGACCTCCATCCCGAGCCTCGGGCTGGAGTACTATCCGCTCATCGGCCAGTGGACCTACGGCGTGGATGTGGAGTGGCCCATGTGGAAACACTGGGACACCCACCGTTTTATGCAGATCCAGAACATCACCTTCTCCGGCCGCCGCTACTTCCGGCCGCATATCCGCCGCTACAGCGGGCCTTATGTTATCGGCAACATGAACCTGGCCCGTTTCGGCGTCGGCTTCAACAACAAGGGCTGGCAGGGCGAAGGAATCGGCCTCTCGGCAGGTGCGGGCTACAAGTGGCTGCTGGGCAAGCGGTTCTACTTTGATTTGGGCATCACGCTCGGTGCCTTCTATTCCGCCTACGACCCGTATGTCTATGAAGACAACGCGCTGGGCTGGTACTATTACGATTATGCCGGCAAGCCGGAGGATTTCGTGCCGCGCAACAATCGCTGGATCTGGGGTGGCCCGACCCGTATCTGGGCCTCCTTCGGAATCGATCTTTTTAACAGGAGGGTGAAGTGATGAAAGCCTTGAAACGGATCTTCCTCCTCCCGCTGCTGGCGCTGACGGTCGTCTCCTGCACGATCGATCCGCCGCTGCACCTGCGCGCGACCGCCGAGACCGAGATGGTGCTCGTGACCGACATCACCACCGACCTCTACTGGCAGGCAGACTGGGCAACGCAATGGCAGTTCGGCTGGGCCGCCTCCGTGCTGGGCCCGGTGGGCTACACCATGCCGAAGTACGTCCGCATGCACGACTACACCCTCGGCGAGAACTATGAGCCCATCCGCCACGACTTCTACAACTTCAACGGCACCTATGGCACCACCCACCTCTTCCTGGGCGTCCACAACCTCCTCTTCCACAACCTGGGCTCCGAGGTGGTCCTCTTCCGTTCGGAAACCGACCTCTCCGACCTCCACGCCTATACCCGCATCATTTCCAGCGGTTTGAAGAGCTCCACGCCGGTGATGACCGCCGCCCAGAAAGCGGCCGCCGCCACCCGTGCGGACGACATCCAGATTGAGGAACCCGTGGCGCTGGCGCCGGACGACCTCTTCACGGTCTACGACTACCACCGCGAAATCACCGACAACCTGGACGACTACGAATTCATAGACGGCAAATACGTCCTCAAAATCCAGGGCGAACTGACTCCGGTGACTTTCATCTACCTGGTGCAGATCAAGCTGCTCAACAACCTCGGGCGCGTGATCGGCAGCGCCGGCGGCCTGGCCCTGACCGGCATGGCGGATGATGTCAACCTGCCGCAGCGGATGAACAGCACCTCTACGGTCAGCGTCCCGACGGATCTCTATATCAACCCGGCCGACAACCCCGACCTGCTGGGTGCACGCGTGATGACCTTCGGCATTCCGGGCTGCTGCCCGACCGATCCCGCCAGCGTGGCGGCCGCACCCTCCGGCAAGCACTATGTGGTGGCAAACATCAGCTTCTCCACCGGCAAATACAAGAACATCTGCATCGATGTCACGGACCAGGTCCGCGCCCTCCCGATGGGTGGCGTCATTACCCTGGAGGTTGACGTCAACGACTTTCCTCCTGAAGATATAGACCCGCCGGTCACAGGGGATGGCGGCTTTAATGCCCTGATTGGAGACTGGAATGAACAAACAGGAACAACGACAATAATTAATTAACAATCAACATATTTTATTCACCAATTTTCAATTTTTATGCGTATGAAAAAATTAATGTTTTTTGCAGTTGCAGCCATCACTTTGGCTTCCTGCAGCAAGACCTATGAGGTCAAGCCTCAAGAAGGTACTGCAATCGGCTTCGGCACGTGGGGCAATGTGCTCACCAGGGCCATTACAGACCCTCGTACCGCTGGTAACAACACCTTTGGCGTCGGCGACAGCTTTGCCGTTTATGGCTATAAATCTGCATCCGACGAGAGCGGTAAAGCAACAGTGTTTGACGATGATGCTGTTGAAATGACTGTGGCCGGCACTCCGGGCACTTGGGTTTATTCTCCTCTCCGTTTCTGGGATAAGAATTACGACAAGTATACCTTCTTCGCAGTTTCTCCGTCTTCGGTGGGAACGGCTGCAACCGTCAATCCCCAAACAGGTGCAATCACAAGCGCAAGCATCTCTTTTACGGGCAAGAATGTTGCTAGTGACGTTCTTGTAGCCGACAAAAAGACTGTCCTTAAAGCTAACTATGGTTCTACCGTTGAGCTCAACTTCAACCACGTATCAGCATTAGTTGACTTTAAAGTAAGTAAGGCTCCCAACTTGAAGGATGCTACCGTGAAGGTAACGGCTTTCTCTCTGAGCAATATCGAGAATGCTGGCGTGCTGACCGTAACGGATGCTTATAATGCAAGTGTATATGGCGCAACTCCGACAAGTGTTAATCCTGTTGCAACTTGGTCAACAGGAAACGCAACTGGTTCATATGGCCCTGGCGATGGCGTTAATAGCGTTGATCTTGGAACAGGACTCGTAATTGTTGAAAATGATGCGTTTACCCATTTTGACGGAACGGACAACGGTGAGCCTGCAGCAGCAAAAGCCACTTTCCTCATCAATAATCTGATTGTGAAGCCGCAGCCCCTTACTGCACCCACGGATGCAGAAGACTTTGATGAGACAAAACCCCAGCTGAGCATTACTTACACGATTACCACGGGTTCCGGTACAAGCGAAAGTACGAATACATACACAAGTAAACTTTGGCTCTCCGATTTCGACGTTGTTAACGACAATGCTCAGAACGATACGAAGGTTGGTAGCTGGGCAACAGGAAAGCACTATGTTTTCTACATCACCCTTGATGCAAATCCGATTGTCTTCGGCGCAACCATTACCAACTGGGTTACGGCTGACCCTGGTTATCACTACCTTGTTAACTAAGTTCAATGCTTAATCGCATCATACGCATCTTGGCGACGACGCTGGGCGCCCTGCTCCTCGCAGCAGGGTGCTCCAAGGCGTCGTATGGCCCGGCATCCGGACAAGAAAAACCCATCAGCTTCGATGCCGGGTCCGCCCTTTTGCGGGATGATGCAACAAGATCAGCAGCGTATTACGACAACACGAGTTTCGGCGTCTTCGCGTTCCTGCAAAGCAACGGTACGTGGTCGCAATTGGCAAGCAAAAAATGGAAACCCAATTTCATGTTCAACCAGGAAGTCCACCATGCCAATTCCGCGTACACGTACAGCCCCACCCGCTTTTGGCCGGATGTGTCAAAACGTATCACGTTCTGGGCTTACAGTCCGTACAACGCATCGGCCAGCCTCTTTAAAGCAGGAACCGGTAACGCGTATACCAACAATACCCAAGGGCTCCCGGATGTATCGTTCACCGTGGACGGACAGACAGATGTCTTGTATTCCGATGTGGTAGCCGACCAGACTTCCGCCTCCAATTCGGGACTGGTGTCCCTCTCCTTCAACCATGCTCTGTCGCTGATTGACGTTCTGGCAGAAAAGGTGGACCTGGCTGGCCGCTATACGGTGAAACTAACCTCGGTAAGTTTTAATGGTCTGTATATGACTGCGATACTCGGCAGCAGTGCGATACTCGGCAACAGCTCTTGGCTTTGGAGGGACCACAGCGGCCCCCGGCAGAATATCCTTGTCTGGCAAGACGATCCCGGGGATGACGGTGACGACAAAGTTCTCGTCCACAACAGTCCGGTTGCTGTGGGAAGCATTATGCCCCTGCCGCAGGCGCTCAACGATGATGCAGCCAGACTTCATGTCGAGTTCGAGGTTTCATACCTGGAAGATCCTTTGGATGAGAACTCTCGGGTGTCTTTTACCACATTCCGCGAGGTCTTCCTTAGAGACATTTTCACGGCGGACTCATCCACGTGGACGGTGAACTCCCACTATACGCTGACCATACAGATTTCTCCCGACAAACCCATCCAGTTCACGGTGAGATGGTCCGATTGGGGGGCTGACCATAACTACCATTTGTAGCGTTGAGATGAAACATTGGCGAATCCTATCTCTGATCCTCGGTTCCGCACTGCTCGCCAGTTGCGGGAAGGACCTTCGTATAGAGGCCACCGGCGGACCGATCGGTTTCTCGGCCGAAATGTCGGTGGTGACCCGAGGGCTCAAGCCGGAGGATCAGACGGTTCTGATTCACGATGGTAGTGAAGTCAGTATTTTCGGTACCCGGGTCTATAATGACGAGCCGGAGACCGTTTTCTCCAACCGAACCTTGACTTGCGATGCGCAGGGTGCTTGGACGTACACCCCGGTTGAATATTGGGAGACGACAGGAGATTACTATTTCAGTGCCGTCTTCCCGTATAGCAATGACAGGGTATCCATAGACAACACCTACGCCCTTAATGTGAACTATTCGGCAGGTGACAATACGGATATGATGGTAGCCAGAACCCATCAGGATGCGGCCCAAAGCACAGCTCCCGTGAATCTGCTTTTCAAGCACACGACGGCAGCGGTACGCTTCCTGTTTGGAAAAGCCTCCTCTGAGGCTTCCGATCAATATACGCTCACCTCATTCCAGTTGGAGAACCTGGTTCCCTCCGGCGTGTTCTCAATGGCTACTCGCGTGACCGGCTCCCCTACGATCGAAGCCGGCAACTGGGCGGTCACCAATATGCGCACAACGCTATTTCCGTGGACCGCCGATACTCCCGAGGAGCGAAAGACTATCACCCATCCGTCGAATAGTAACGATCCTGACGGATATACCGCCATGGGGTGGTACTACATGGTTCCCCATACGCTCTCGGCGGAAGCAGCTGTACGGTTCTCGGTCTCTTACAACGGCGGAACCCCGGTAGAAACGGTGCTGAATTTCTATGGTGCGCCAGACCAGAACAGCGAGGCGGGGACGGCATGGCTTCCGAACTGCGTGTACAACTATTTCATCACGCTCAACCAGAGCAGGCTTAACCTGACCGTTCAAGCTGTGCCCTGGGATCAGGTTCTGGTGACGACGGACGATGTAATTTTTGAATGATCGGATGAAAAAACACCTGTTCATATTGCTTTTACTCGGCGTTTTCACAGCCGTGTCCTGCCATAAAGAGCCGGGACCGGGTGAGGATAATTCCGGATACGGCTGTATTGAACTGTGCTTCGATTCTCGGAATGCTATCGGACTGCAGACCCGGGCCACAGATATGGAAGAAGGTCTGGAGTTCAGCAATGTGCTCGCCGTTCTTGTCAACAACAGCGGCAATGTTGTAGATAAGCAATACGTGGAAGAGGGTTCACCTGTTTCCAGCAAAGTAGTATCTTTCACGGGGCTTCTCCCTGGCAGTTACCATGTGTATGCGTATGCCAACATTGACGCTGCCGCATGGCAACAAAGCGGAGAGAATCTGATTTCCGCAAAGGAAAGCACACTTACCGCTGATATGCCTTTCTCAGAATTTGTCGACCGCGAACTGGCAACGCTCACCGGAACAGACGTGCCGTCCGATCCGGCGACCTCGATGCTTCTCACCGGCCATAAGGATGTGTCAGTGGGCCTCACAACGGTTACCGATACGCTGGACATTCTGCGTCCGGTCGTGCGTTTCAAAGTGACGGTTCGCAACCATACACCGTTCCCGGTGCAGGTTGACGAGCTGCGTTTCGGCAAGTTCAACCCCGACAGGGCGTACCTTCTCGATCACCGGGACGCTCAGGGTGTCCCGTCCGTTCCGGACGGAGTGACATACCGAAAACTCCCGGAGTTCAACCCTTCGAATCCATCGGCCACTATTTCGGCAAGCTCAGAGGGAATAGTTTATATGACCTATCTTTACGAAAACGCTGCTCCGGAATCATACAAGATATTCTCTACCCTCACCCTGGATCGCTCCTCCGAAAGCATACCAAATCTGTCTCTTTCGTTGGGCAAAGCCGCCCCCTTAGGTCCAATCGAATTCACAGCCTTGAGTGCGATGGAAGATGGTGAGTCTGTGAATGTCCTTATTGTTAACCCTCGTAAAACAACCCGTGCCGGGCGATTGTTTTACGGGATAGGAGATACAAGTATTGCCTGGGAGAGTTTTGGGTACTCTAGCTTCGATGGTTTCATAGCCAGGGCGAGGGCAATCTACGAAGAAAATAGCGCACATGAGTATGAAGGCTTTGTATATAACGGGATAGCAAACAATCAGTCCGGCTTAGCAAAATGGACAGGTAATTTCGCAGATGCACCTGTTAATGAGACCGATCCCTCCACACATAAGGTCGTTTTTAATTATACCGGAGCCAGATCGACACATTTCAAAAAATTGACCAAGCAAGGAGGAAAGTATTCCATTTCCGGGCTTACCACCAACCCTCCGGGAGGGACATCCATTACGGACCTGAAAATTGAGGCCGGAAAGAAAATTTCAGGAAGATTTCCCGATGATATGAACGCGAAGTATCTGTTACAATTTGTTAATGACAACTCGTCGGATGCCAATTATGGCAAGTGTCTTAGGGCGACCAGTGCCTATGGAGCCGCAACAATAGATGCAGCCAAATCGTGTCCGCTTTCCTGGGATGCCGCCAACCTAAATGAACACGACCACCAATTTGTCCTTTTTGGCAGATACGGCGACCAGTTTGCTGGGTTGAAACGTATTTTGAAAGACAATAACAAGGAGGTTCCCCTCGCGTACATGACCAGGAACGAGGAGATAAACGTAATGATAAACGTCTATTACTCCGACACCGAAGGACAGATCACCTTCCAAGTTGACAACTCGACTTGGAGTACGCCAACCACATCCTCTCACACATTCAATTGATTACGTTATGAAGAAGCGTCTTATCGAAATCATATTCTCACTGAGCGCAATCCTGCTTTTTAGCGGCTGTGCGAGGGAGGAAGTAGGCCCGAACTCCGGCAAGGAAGGCGAGACGGTGGACTGCGTCATTTCCTTCGGGTCACCCATGGGTGTGACGGTGGATGTCGGTACGCGGGCAGAGCTCGGTATTGTGCGCGAAAGCAACGTATTCAATATCTACCTGATGATTTTCGAAGGCAATGCCTCCGGAAGCAAGAAGATTTACGGCCATTATTTTGATGGCTCCAACTTGAACGCAACAGAGGAATCAAATTATTGGACGGTTACCAATATGTCGGCGGACACCTCTGTCGCAACGAATGGGACGATCCATATTAAAGCGCCCAATAAGGCCGGCTGTACGGTAGTTGCGGTGGCGAATATGAACCCGAACGACCTGGACGTATCGGCAGGAATGCTTTCCACAATCCAAACATTTGGAGAACTACAGGGCGTTGTTGCCACTCAGGTCCGGAGCGAAATTGCGGCAAACTCCGGCTTCTTCCAGATGACGGCACAAGTGGACGGCGTCAACATCCAGGGCAATACGGAAGACGCCAACGATATCAGCAAGAAAACGCTCAGTCTCAAACGTCTCTACGCCAAGGTAACATTTAACGTGAGAGTAGCCAAGAATCCGGGTGGCGGACCCAACTCGCTTCTTAGTAAATTTGTGCCTTACACCTGGCAGGTTGTCAACGTTCCGACCTGCTGCTATCTCCTGCCAAGAGCAGAAGATGCCGCCGATACGGCGGAAAAAGTGTTCTCTACAAGTGAACTCGGCTTTGAGACAGAAACAATCACTTCGGATAAGAAAGACTTCTACAAGGACGGCGTAACCCCCGTCTCTATTCACAGCTTCTCCTTCTATATGATGGAGAACCGCCATGCGCCCAAACCCGGCATAACAACCTACGCCGACAGGGAGAGGCGAGAAAAACCGGCAGATTATAATGGAGGTTTCTTCCAGAACGGGAATTATGTCTATACGGATCCGCTGTCTGCCTATGTTGTCTTCACCGGAAAAATCGTAATGGGGGCGGATGGCGGCTTGAACCCCAATGCTACCCTTGACGCAAATGTCCGCTACGAAATCCATCTGGGCAATTTCAGAGACGGTCATATGGACGATTTCGAAACGAACAGGAATTACAACTACGTTTACAATATCTCCATTGGCGGAGCCGAAGATATAAGGGCCGAAGTGGAGGCCTTCGCAGCAGGAACCCTTACCGAACCCGAGCCGGGTGCAACGGGACGCGTTGTGGTGGCGTTGGAAGAAGTCTTCGATAGTGACTGCCATTACAGCACCCAGGTTATCTCCTTCCACGCGAACTATATGGATCCGGAGCACATCAGTTGGTATGTGGAAACCCCTTTCAATCCGGAGGGAGTCGGAGGAAGCGATGTAGAGGCCGGCACCGCCTCTCTTTCCCAAATAGATTACAAATGGGTGGAATTCTTCGTAAACGAGAAGAATCAAAGCGGCTCATACTACTCCGATAGACGCGCCATTTACAAGCCCCATGACTATGATTTCAGGGACATTTATGGCAATGCAATACCCTTTGGAGACAAACGTAGGACCATGTATGTGGATGAACTGGTCAACTACCTGAAAAACCAGAAAGAGCAGTATGACATTGATTTGAAAAAAAGCAATCCAGATTCTACCGATTATTATGACCCAGACTGGATCCCGAAGAGCGATTTCGACAATGACAGCGGGTCAGACGGCCCCAAAATTACGGTTACCGCCTTCATAGACGAATACTACTACACCCGGAATCCCATTACCAATGAGTATGACCCCACGCTTTGGAAAACGGTCGTAAACCATCCCATGCGGCGCATGCATATTCTGGCGTCGTCGGCCATTTCCGCCGATCGGGAAAGTTCGATGATTGGATCTTCCTTCACCCTGCAACAACGTTCCATTCAGAGTGTCTATGCCGTCCATGAAACAGCTGGCTTGCAGTCCGCCTGGGGTATGGAATTCACGGATGATGAATACGAAACCGGTATAGGAACGTACTGGAAGAATAAAGATTTTGAAGATTGCGGCAACACCAGTCCTACCAACGGCCGCTTGAATTCCCTCAAACTTTGGGGTGTTTTGAACCCTGACGGAACGCCCAACATGGTGGGAGAAAGGT
>JAEEGG010030316.1_pt1 | contig 10047 bp, 7 predicted proteins | sample 9134161 | NCBI WGS metagenome assembly JAEEGG01 (sample SAMN16246543, study PRJNA631951) | gut metagenome | biome: gut microbiome; feature: rumen; material: CR-attached | host: Bos | place: Iran: Karaj | collected 2018-10 | reverse complement strand
ATATCAGGGAACGACTCCAGCCATCAATGTATCGGAGGACAAAACAGCGTACAAAGTAGAAGTGGCTGCTCCTGGCATGACCAAGGATGACTTCAAGATCCAGCTCACCACTGACGGTGATATCGTCATCAGCATGGAGAAAAAGGCTGAGAACAAAGAGGGTGGCGACAAGAAGACTTACCTGCGTAGGGAGTTCAGCTACAGCAAGTTTGAACAGAGGTTCTCACTGCCAGACAATGTGGAGAAGTCGAAAATTGCCGCAGGCATGGCAGACGGTGTGCTGACCATCGACATTCCGAAGAAGACGGAAGAGGAAAAAGCAAAGGAGACTTTGAACATCGAAATCAAGTAAACACAAAGGTTTTTTCTTAAAAACCACAGATTGAACAGATTAAAAAGGATTTAAGTAGAGGATGCGCTTCGGTGCATCCTTTTTTGTGCGCAAAGGGAGAAATGGATGCGGATAAGGATGTCGACCTCCGGTGAGTTTCGCCTATTTTTTCACTTTTCACTTTTCTTTTTTTCACTTTTCACTAAAATTTCCTACCTTCGCACTTTCAAATCTGCGAATTGTATGACAATGACAAGACATTCTCTCTGCGTGGGGTTGGCTTTCATGGGCGGTATAGTGTACCGCCTCATGGTGGGTTTGCAGGGGTTCGATGCCATCGACATGGGGTTCAGCATGACGTTCTACCAGAATTTCTTTCAGCATCCCGATGCCATTCCGTTCTACTTCAATTTCTATCTGACTGGACTGCTGGGCGGTCTGTGGCAGTGGGGACTGGGCGAGTGGGGGCTGGCGGGTTTCCGGGTGCTGGAGACGCTGATGGGTGCGCTGGCCATTGCAGCGCTGTATGGCGCGTTTCGTCCGCAGCCAGGGAGGACGGGCGTGGAGGTGGTGGCGATTCTGGTGAGTTTCCTATTTCCCACAGTGTTCATCACGTTCTACTACAACACGGTTTCGTTCGTGCTGATGGCGGCATCGGTGTGGACGATGCGACGCTGGTTGCGGAATGAGAAACTCCTGCGATGGCTCTGGCTGGCTGGAGTGTGGGTGGGTGTGAGTTTCTGGGCTCGGACAGTGAATGGCACGTGGGGTGTCTTGGCGGTGGTGCCGTTTGTGGCAGGTTGCCATGCGTCGTGGCAGCAGGGATGGAGAAACGCCTTTACCTACGTGGGAGGCATCGCCTGTGGAGCGGGGGCAGTGGCTGTGCTCATGGTGTGCATGGGGCATCTGCCTTACTTCGTGGAGGGACTGAATGAGGCGATGGGCACATTGGAACACGACGAGGCGACACATTCGTCGGGGAACCTCCTGGTGGTGTATCTGAAGAGCGCACTCAACGTGGGAACTCTCGCCTTGGCAATGATGGCTATCAGTTGGCTTTACGCATACGGACAAAAGTTCCCGGCAATGGGAAGAAAGGCTTGGTCGGCGCTGCTGATAGCTGGTTTGGGTGTGTTGGTGTTGACGAACAGACCTTACGCCTCGGCACTGGCTGGCTGCATAGTGTTGCTGCTAGCAACAGGGATTCCTTCCTTGGGACGGGTGGTGTATGCCCAACGGCCTCCGAGGGAGTTTGTGGTGATGGCGGCCTATGCACTGGTGGCGGCTTATGTGCTCCCCTTGGGCAGCGACACAGGCATTGAGAGCATCTTCAACAAGTGTGGCGGTCTGCTGATTGTGCCTGCGGCTTGTTGCTGGCAGTGGCTGCGTGGAAGATGGCAACGGCAGGTGACTGGATGGCTATGCGTCTTTGTGTGCATCGGCATGCTGACGAAGACGATGAAAAGGGCGTATGGAGAGATTTATGGCCGTCTGGACACTACGACCGTGGCATTGCCCGGCACGTTGAATGTGATGGTTCACGAGGAGAAGGCAGCACGCTACCAGAATGTGGTGGCTCGTGTGGCCGAATATGGCGAGGGGTATCCGTGCCTGTTTGTCGGCAACCAGATGGCTGAGTTGTATTATGCCACAGGGAAATGGCCGTTCACGGGCAACACCATGCTCAACTCGTTCAAGGGAGAGAAACTTATCCATCGTTTGGATGAGCGGGTGGCGAAGCATGGAATGCTGCCGTTGATTGTGTATGTGAGATACGGGAAAGAGGCTGAAGACCAACACATCAGCGACGCACAGGAGGCGAGAGCCACGATTACTCCGTGGATGGAGATGCATCACTATCGTTGTGTATACAAAGATGGCGATGTGGAAATCTTCATTCCCAAATTGAAAAGTGAAAATTGAAAGTTGAAAGTTTAGAGAGATATATGAAGATTTCGGTTGTTTCTCCCATTTACAGGGGAGAGAAGATGCTGGATGAACTCGTGGAGCGCATCGAGAAGGCGGTGGAGGGAATTACCTCCGACTACGAGATTGTGCTGGTGAACGATTGTTCGCCCGACAACTCGTGGGAGTGCATCGAACGGCGGTGCAAGGCCGACAGGCGTGTGAAGGGGGTGAACCTCAGCAGGAACTTCGGACAGCATTATGCCATCACGGCTGGTCTGTCGAAGGCCCAAGGTGAATGGGTGGTGGTGATGGACTGCGACCTGCAAGACCGCCCTGAAGAGATTCCCAACCTGTACAGGAAGGCGCAGGAGGGATATGACAGCGTGTTTGCTCAGCGTATGGAACGTCAAGACTCGTGGGCAAAGCGGATGTCAAGCACGCTTTTCTATGGGGTCTTCTCCTTCCTGACAGACTCTCGTCAGGACAAATCGGTGGCTAATTTCGGCATCTACCACAGAAAGGTGGTGGAGGCCATTCTGTCGATGAACGACAGCATACGGTATTTCCCCATCATGGCGCAGTGGGTGGGATTCAGAAAAGGATACCTGCCTGTACAACACGCCGAGAGCGAAAGGGGAAAGTCGAGTTACAGCCTCTTCAAACTGTTCCGACTGGCCAGCGACAACATGATTGGCTTCTCGGACAAACCCCTCCGCCTGATGCTGAAGATTGGTTTCTACATCACACTCCTCTCGCTGCTTGTGGCACTCTACTATTTCGTGAAATGGGCAATGGGCTGGATTGAAGTGGACGGCTTCACCACGCTGGTCATTTCGGTATGGTTTGCCTTGGGCACCATTGCCATGATGCTGGGCGTGACGGGCATCTACATAGGAAAGATTTACGACCGAGTGAAGGGAAGACCCACCTTCATCATCAGCGAGACGCTGAACATGGACAAAGACGATGATGATACAACTGGCTAAATGGGATACCGACCACTTTGGACTCAAGGTGGGACACCTTCTCTGGCAAGGGGAGGTGGACATGACACGTGTGAAAGAGATGGTGGCTGAGGCACAGAAGGATGGCTACAAATTGCTCTATCTGAAAGGAGTGGCGCTGCCGAAGGAGGAACTGGACAAGCGATTTGTACTGGCCGACCGAAGGGCAATGTATGAGTTGAGAACGAAGAAGAAGGTGTCTCCATGTGACGGACACGTGAAGAGCATGCTGCACCACGAACTGACGAAGGAACTGCTGGAACTGGCATGGGAAAGTGGACTGTACTCGCGCTACAACAGGGACGAGCGGTTCCCCAAGGAGGCTTTCCGCACGTTATACCGCATTTGGATGGAAAACTCACTGAATGGGACGATGGCAACGGATGTGTTGGCATATGTGGAGGAAGGTGTGCCTGTAGGCATCATCACATACAAGACAGAAGAGGATGCTGTGGTGATTGGACTGGTGGCCGTGAACGGGAGAATGGCGAACAGAGGTATCGGCACACGGCTGATGCAGGCGTTCCTCTCAAGTTTTGACCAGGGAACGTGTGTGAGGGTAGCGACACAGATGGATAACCTTGGAGCGTGTCACTTCTATGAGAAGAACGGGTTTGTGTTGAAGGAAGAGACACCCATCTATCACATATGGACTACAGAAGAGACGAAACAATGACTTATACACATAAAACGATATGACTATGGAAGGATCTGGAATTCCGTTCAACCAACCGCACCTTACGGGAAAGGAAGCGCACTACATGTATCAGGCGGTGTACACAGGTAAGTTGTCAGGTAATGGACTCTTCACCAAGAAGTGCCAAAAGTTTTTCGAACAGAAGTACGGGTTCAAGAAAACGCTGCTGACCACTTCGTGTACGGATGCACTGGAGATGTGTGCCATTCTCTGCAACGTTGGTGAGGGTGACGAGGTGATTGTTCCTTCGTACACGTTTGTGTCGACGGCACTGGCGTTTGTAAGACAGGGATGCAAGATTGTGTTTGCCGACTCAATGGAGAGCAATCCAAACATAGACGCGGAGAAACTGGAGGCGCTGATTACACCACGTACAAAGGTGATTGTACCCGTGCACTATGCAGGAGTGGCTTGCGACATGGACCGCATCATGGAGATTGCCAACCGCCACGGGTTGTTGGTGGTGGAGGATGCAGCACAGGCCATTGACTCCTACTACAAAGGGCGTCCACTGGGCACCATCGGACATCTGTCGGCATTCTCGTTCCATGAGACCAAGAACATCATTGCTGGCGAAGGAGGCCTCATCGGCATCAATGACGAACGGTTTGTGCGCCGTGCGGAAATCATCTGGGAGAAAGGCACGAACAGGTCAGAGTTCTTCAGAGGAGAGGTGAACAAGTATGGATGGGTGGATACAGGCAGTTCTTTCCTTCCGTCAGAAGTGATTTCGGCATTTTTGTGGGCTCAGTTGGAGAACATGGAGGACATCCAGCAAAAGCGGAAAACACTCTGGAAGGCCTACCATCAGGGACTTGAAGGACTGGCTCAAGAGGGATTCTTCCTACTGCCAGAAGTGCCCGACTATGCAACCAACAATGCCCATATGTTCTACATCGTTTGCCGTAATTTGGAGGAACGAAGTGCACTCATCAGCACACTGAAGGCACAGGGGATTCTAGCGGTATTCCACTACCTCTCCCTTCACAAGAGCGACTACTATGTCAGCCACTACTCCGACATTCCCGACCTGCCACAATGTGACAGATATGCCGATTGTCTGGTTCGTCTGCCCCTGTTCTACGAACTGACATTGGAACAAGTGGACAAGATTGTCAACTGCATCAAGGACTTCTTCACGAAGCCAATAAAATGAAATAGGCCATTTCATTTTGTAATGTGCTCACTTAATCGTACCGTTCGCTCCGCGCAAGGTACTAGCGTTCGACAATAAAAATGAAATAGGCCATTTCATTTTGTAATGTGCTCACTTAATCGTACCTTTGCACCCAAAATAAAAAAGAATAGTGCTTAACAATATGGAATTCAAGAGAAACATTGTCATCACGGGCGGTGCTGGCTTCATCGGCAGCCACGTGGTTCGTCTTTTTGTGAACAAGTATCCCGAGTACAAAATCATCAACCTCGACAAGTTGACTTATGCTGGCAACCTCGCCAACCTGAAGGATGTGGAGGATAAGCCGAACTACAAGTTCGTGAAGATGGACATCTGCGACTTCGACGCGTTCTACCAGTTGATGCAGGACGAGAAGATAGACGGCATCATCCACTTGGCAGCAGAAAGTCATGTGGACAGAAGCATCAAGGATCCCTTCACCTTTGCCCGCACCAACGTGATGGGCACACTCTCATTGTTGCAGGCCGCCAAACTCTATTGGGAGAGTCTGCCTGAGAAATATGAGGGCAAGCGGTTCTATCACATCTCAACGGACGAGGTGTATGGTGCGCTGAAACTGACGAACCCTGAAGGTGTGGAGAGCCCGTTCACCACTACAGCATCAAGCGCGGAACATCATGCTGCCTATGGTACTGATTTCTTCTTGGAAACCACGAAATACAACCCCCACTCTCCCTATAGTGCCTCGAAGGCAAGCAGCGACCACTTTGTACGTGCCTATCACGACACTTATGGCATGCCGACCATTGTGACAAACTGCTCGAACAACTACGGGCCTTATCAGTTCCCCGAGAAACTGATTCCATTGTTCATCAACAACATCCGTCACCGCAAGCCGTTGCCTGTGTATGGCAAGGGTGAGAACGTGCGCGACTGGTTGTATGTGGAAGATCATGCCCGTGCCATCGATCTCATTTTCCACGAAGGCAAGATAGGGGAGACCTACAATATCGGCGGTTTCAATGAGTGGAAGAATATCGATATTATTAAGGTGTTGATTAATACGGTCGACCGTCTGTTGGGTCGTCCTGAGGGTGCCGACATGGACCTCATCACTTACGTCACCGACCGTGCTGGTCATGACCTCCGTTATGCCATCGACAGTTCCAAGCTCCAGCGCGAACTCGGCTGGGAGCCCTCGCTCCAATTCGAGGAAGGCATCGAGAAGACAGTCCGCTGGTATCTCGACAACCAGGAGTGGATGGATAACGTCACCTCCGGCGACTATCTGAAATACTACGAAGATATGTATGCCAATCGGTAAATTTGAGCATGATTTTTGAGAAAAAGGTGACCAACTAAAATTGGCCACCTTTTTTTCTTGTTTCTTTAAATTCTTTATCATATCTTTGCATGTTAATTTTGAGATACGAGTGGGCTGGAGGTCTGTGACTTCGTTTTTAGGATTCCTGTAACCATTCGTAACGTTTTAAAAATCACCCTTTTGTCGTTACCGTGGTGTGACTGACGGGGCGAAGCTGTGGGGGAGAGGAAAGTGGAAAGAGGAAAGTGGAAAGTGGAAAGTTTCCTTTAACAGTCTCCCTCTAAATTCTAAATTCTAAATTCTCTTCAACCGTCTCCCTCTAAATTCTAAATTCAAAATTATTTCTCTAACTATGAATATCTCTGTCGCAGGCACCGGCTATGTCGGTCTTTCCATTGCCACGTTGTTGGCTCAACACAATCATGTCACCGCTGTGGACGTCGTTCCGGAGAGGGTCGATCTGGTCAATCATAAAAAGTCGCCTATTCAGGACGACTACATCGAGATGTATCTCGCCGAGAAGGAACTCGACCTTCATGCAACACTCGATGGAGCGGCAGGATATAAAGATGCTGAGTTCGTGGTGATTGCGGCTCCCACCAACTACGACACACAGAAGAATTTCTTCGACACGAGTCACGTGGAGGAGGTCATCGATTTGGTGTTAAGTGTCAACCCTGATGCCGTGATGGTCATCAAGAGTACCATCCCCGTGGGTTACACCCGCAGCCTCTATGTGAAATATGCCGCCAAGGGCGTGAAGAAGTTCAACCTGCTGTTCTCGCCCGAGTTCCTGCGTGAGAGCAAGGCGTTGTACGACAACCTCTATCCGAGCCGTATCATCGTGGGTGTGCCTAAGATGATGGAAGGGGAGGAGTTCCAGGAGGAGAACGAGGCTATCAAGAAGTTGACCAATATCGAATGGCTTACTGAGAGGGCCCATGTGTTTGCGGGTCTGTTGCAGGAAGGAGCCATCAAAGAGGATGTGCCGACTTTGTTCATGGGCATGAAGGAAGCCGAGGCCGTGAAGTTGTTCGCCAACACCTATCTTGCCCTTCGTGTGAGTTATTTCAACGAGCTCGATACTTATGCTGAGGTGAAAGGGCTGGATACCATGGCCATTATCGAAGGTATCGGTCTCGATCCCCGTATCGGCATGCATTACAACAACCCGTCGTTCGGCTATGGCGGCTACTGTCTGCCTAAGGACACCAAGCAGCTTCTGGCCAACTACGAGGACGTCCCAGAGGACCTTATCCGCGCCATTGTGGAGAGCAACCGCACCCGTAAGGACTTCATTGCCGACCAGGTGTTGAAGATGGCAGGTTATTATGCCTACACGGAGAATAACGAATTCGGAATGCGGAATTCGGAATGCGGAATTCCCACCATTGGTGTGTTCCGCTTGACCATGAAATCAAACAGTGACAACTTCCGTCAGAGCGCCATCCAAGGCATCATGAAGCGCATCAAGGCCAAAGGCGCCGAGGTCATCATCTACGAGCCCACTTTGGAAGACGGCAGCACCTTCTTTGGGTCATTGGTTGTCAACGACCTCGCCAAGTTCAAGGCCCAGAGCCAAGCCATCATTGCCAATAGATATGACAGTTGTTTGGACGATGTGAGGGAGAAGGTATATACTAGGGATATATTCAAGAGGGATTGAAAACTATTAATCGACACAGTATTTATGGGTACCATGGGCTTCATTGTAAGAAGACGTGTACAAAAGACGTAAAACTTTGGATTGTGTTTTGGTTCTTAATATTGAAAAATTCTTCTCTCATATTAAAATAAAATGTATTTTTGCGATCGAATTCAATCTATTATTATGAGTAAATATACATTTTCGATTCAAGATTATCACGCTATCAAAGATGCAAAGATAGGCATTGATGGAATTACGGTATTAGCTGGAATCAATGGGAGTGGCAAGAGTACCTTGTCGCGCTGGCTATACTATTTGATCAATGTCATGCATGGCTTTGAGCGTATGCAGAAGAGTAACTTTATTGATTCATTGACTGATGAAATCAGCAAGGTGATTCGTCTGTTTAGAATTAATAATTTGAGTTCGAGATATGAAAGTTATCGAGACAGGATCCAACAACTCAAAAAGGGGGACAGTTTTGAGAAGTCTTTAGTTGGTGATGCCTTTGCAGCATTTACTTTACAGTCCGAAAAGGATCTTAAGGGTTATATTGATACAGCAACCGCAATGGAGAAGAGAAGGCTTGTCTCATATTTGGTTGATGATCGTTCTTCAATGGGATATGATCCTGACAGTGCGGTTAGTTTCTTTATTTCCCATTGCAACGATATTTATCAAGAAGGCTTATCTTCGCTTGAGAAAAAATTGTCGCAACGTTTCCTTTCGGATTTGGAAGATACCATAAGAGAAGAATATGGATTGTATGATAACATGCCTTCCCATGTGTCGCTTACTGAGGATGGATTGTCATTAATTGATCATGGAGGATTCATCCCTCCTTTGATGCTCAATAGAGCTATCTATATTGATTCGCCGATGGTTTTGTCGGATGATTTTTATGGAGGTACGCTTTGGGGAGAGTTCAGGAAATTGTTGATTGTGCCTAATGTTAAGACTTCCAATGAAAAGCTCATATCTTCCATACGAAGAACTATTGGGGGAGAAGTGAAAATGGAGGAGGACGACATGGGGTTTAGTCAGGAATTGCATTTTGTAGCTAATAGCGGTGTTGATATTAGAATCGAAGATGCTGCTACGGGTATCAAATCGTTTGCATATGTTAGCAGGCTTCTTGAGAATGGGTGGATTGATAAACAGACTCTTCTTATGATTGATGAGCCTGAGGCGCATTTGCATCCCCAATGGGTGGTAGAGTTTGCCAGATTGTTGGTGCTCATTCATAAAGAGTTGGGGACAAAAATTATGATCGCTAGTCATAATCCCGACATGGTGGCGGCAATTCAATCGATTGCTTGTAAAGAAAAGGTGATTGACAGAACAACTTTTTATTTGGCAGAGAAAGAAAAAGGCTCGACGTTATATAGGTTTGTGAATAAGGGGCAGGAAATAGGCGACATTTTTGAGTCGTTCAACATAGCTATTTCAAGAATTGAGGAATACGGAACATCTTTGCTTTGATATTGCCATGGCTTTGGTTTTTGATAATGGCGTTGTAATAAACCATTCTTTGGCAGAGCATTATCTGTCTGACCTGGACGCTTTATGTGAGCGGGACTACGGCATGAGTTATTTTCATAGTCGGATTATCTGTTTGGACATGGATGCCTATGAATCGTCCTTGAGTGGAAATAACGATGCTACCATGGACGCAGCTATTGGGGTCGCAAACTATGAAAACAATAGGAAGACCGATAGCAGGCATTTGTTGGTCGAGTTACGGTTTAAATACAAATCGACCAATAATTTTAAGGTGGAGAATATGCGGCAAAAAGTGAGTCATACGAAGGACCTGCTTTTAGGCAATCTTATCCATGGCGATCCGTTCTTTCTATACACGGAAGAGGTGGCTCCCAAGGCCCGCAGTTATTTTTCAAGGTTGTCACATCAGTACCGGGATGTTTGTAATTGGAAGGCTTTAAGTATATCGGATTTCTTTGGCTGTGTTTTTGATGAAAGCAGTTTTCCATACCAAC
>JAEEGG010030315.1_pt1 | contig 10047 bp, 5 predicted proteins | sample 9134161 | NCBI WGS metagenome assembly JAEEGG01 (sample SAMN16246543, study PRJNA631951) | gut metagenome | biome: gut microbiome; feature: rumen; material: CR-attached | host: Bos | place: Iran: Karaj | collected 2018-10 | reverse complement strand
TTTCAAGGAACGGATTTCTCGTAAATACCCACGTGATTTGCGACTGGATTATGCGATGTTCCTCATGGCTGCGGGACGTTATGATGATGCGAAAAAAGTCATAGAAGAGGTCGGTGGCGTCGAGGCCATCGGGAAAATCGGAGGAGTTCCGGCATGGAATCCACGCGGGGCCCTTGGAAACTGGTATCCGAAAACAGCATGGTGGAACAGCGTTCCGTTCTCGGGACACTATGTCCTTTTCTCTGGAGAACATGGCAAATTCTTACAGGAACTTGAACATTTGGTTGTGAAAGAAGGGCGTCCTTTGGAAGCTGCCGCTCGTTTGAAGGATTTCCTGAAAACACATGAACTGGAGAAGAAAAGCCGTGCCTATCTGGTCGATTGGTATGGACGGTTGCTGTTGCCAGCAAAGCAAAGCGGGTATTTTCTTGACAGCACAGGTGATTTTAACGTTGCTTACCGCAGTGCCTTTCAGGTGGCGTTAACGGAAAATTGCCCTGATATCGCGTCGGAACTGCTAGCCTTGGGGTGCAACTATGCGGAAGGAGAAGAGTTTCCAGGAGCGACGGCGCTTTATCTTGCAAGCTATGGTGCCTTGCCGGAGACTATGCAAATGCTCAAAGCGGCAGGTGATCCATTGAATCGTCCTGATCCAAAGAGTGGACAGCAACCTATCCATATTGCATCCTATCGCTTTAATCCGACCATGGTAAAGTGTCTTATTGAGCTTGGTTGTAACGTGGATGCCTTTGACAATGGCCATCACACACCGTTGCAGATGGCTTCAGCAAACAGCACGTTGGAAAGTGTGGAATATCTGTTGAAGGCCGGTGCCACGGTCGAACTTCCAGATAACGATGGTGATACGGCATTGATTATCGCCTGTCAGAATGGCAGCAATGAAGATGTGATCAATCTACTGCTGGACTATGCCAAAGATGTCAATGTCGCCAACAGAAATGGCTTGACGGCATTGCATTATGCTGTGCAACGCAAATATTCCAAAACATGTATCGAGCATTTTCTCAAAGTTGGTGCGGATATTCTCGCAGGCGACTTGTCGGGAAAGACGGCGTATGATTATGCTCAAAATGCAGGCCGTCGTGATTTGGAAGGACTTTTGAAGCCGCCAAAAGGCGCTGAACCGAAGCCGCCAAAAGTTCAAGGGAAGCCTGTCCGTCCGTTCAGATTGCTTCCCAAGTCGGCTAAGTCAGACAACAACTGGCTTTTGCTTCTATGTGAGCCAAAAGTCGCGCTGTTGGGGATTATCGTCTTGGTGGTCTTGGTTGGCGGTGGATTTGTTCTGCTCCGCAAACGTAAGAAAGGTTGATTTACTTTTGAGTGACATGAAAAAGAGTTTGTGGCGGCTATTGAGTATTTTCAAACTGATTTTTTTTCATCATATTTACTAAAGTGGACACTATAAGGATAAAGGACATGAAGGAGGTAGTTCTTAGACGAGTATGGTGATAATTTATGTTTGAAAATACTCACATATGGAAATAGAGTTTTTTAGAAATAGCACTATGCAACACGAACAAAAAAATACAATTGTATTACCATCATGTGGTAAATATTCTTTTTTAAGAACAAAACTTTTTTCTTGTAGTTTTTGCTATTACAAGTTATGTATTCTTAGTTTATTATGTGTTTTCTTGGTATCTTGTAAATCATATAGCGATAAAAACATTTCATTGGAAACTCATAAAACCAATGATAATTGCATATTGACATTTGGCCAAGACAATGAACACTCCATGGAATTAATTCATGTCAAAGGTGGTCGTTTCATAATGGGAAGCAAACGTGAAACGGAGCATCAAACAACTTCAAACGAGCAGCCGCATCCAGTCATACTGGACTCTGATTTTTGGTTGGGCAAGTATGAAGTCACGCAGTTTCAATACGAATATATCATGGGCAACAATCCCTCCTATTTCAAAGGCGAGCGCCTGCCTGTGGATTATGTAGTCAGCTGGAAGGATGCAATGGAATTCTGCAGACGACTAAATACCATCTGTAAAAAAAGAGGCATACTGCCAGAAGGCTATTCATTCAGTCTTCCAACGGAGGCGCAGTGGGAATATGCCTGTCGTGCCGGCACGGAGACGGCCTACAACAATGGCTCGGACAACGAAATTGACACATCGGAAGCAAATGTAAACGATGATGCATTGTATGGAAATTTGCATCGAAAAACGGCAGTGCACAGGACGAAGGAGGTTGGAAGCTATCCTCCAAATAGATGGGGATTGCATGATATGCATGGAAATGTATCGGAATGGTGCCTGGATGCTGTGGATGTTGAGAACTTTTATGGCACTTCGCATAATTCACAGAAAATTCTCCCTGAATATGGCGAACATTCCGTCAGGAATCCATGCATGAACGCGGGCAACTTTCGCGTCTTGCGTGGAGGTTCGTGGGATTCTATCCCTTATCACTGTCGTTCTTCTTCTCGCATGGTTTTGCCTTTCAACTGGAATCCCACCATGGAATTCTTCAAGCCACAAGGTATCAAGTCAGCAGCCGCACTCTGTTTCTTAAGCCCTGTAGTCTTGATAAGCCTTCCTGTTATCTGGCCGTATGCGATGACCCAAACAAAAAAGCAGCTTTCATTCATCGGTTTTCGTGTGGCGCTGATCAAGACATCCGAGCTGAATATGATAAATCATATAGAAACAAATAATGAGGTACCGCCATTAAAACAGAATCATCCATCCACAAGAGACGTATTTAAAGGGAAATGCTTGTCATCCAGCGACTTTACAGGAAAATTTCTAGTCATTGACTTGCATGATGACAAAGGAGATTCTGACTGTATTACTGTCCAGGAAGTCGACCGTCCTCCTACTGCATCGGATTTTCCTGATGCGCGTCATGGCAAATTATGGATGCGACGCATTGAACCAGGACATTATTCCATGGGAAGTCCCGAATCGGAACTCGGGCATTTGCCAGAAGAGATACAGCATCAGGTTTCTATTTCCAAGCCATTTTATATCAGCATATTTGAAATAACACAGGCTCAATGGGAGCTTGTTGCCGGAAACAATCCATCCTATTATGTTGGCGAAGACCGCCCCGTAGAAAGTGTATCCTATAAAGACCTCAGAGGTGGAAGGGAAGACGGGATTGACTGGCCGAAAACAAAGTATACCGTAACTTCCAATTCATTCCTGGGACGACTTCGTGCGAAAACAGGACTGAATTTTGATCTCCCCACGGAAGCTCAATGGGAATATGCCTGTCGTGCCGGAACCTTGACTGCCTTGAACTCTGGACATGATATAAGTTCTGTATACGACTGCATGTATTTGTCGCAAATCGGCAGATATGCATATTCAGAGAGGAAGCCTTCTGATATATACAAGCAGCATATTGCGGTTGGTTCACTTGCTCCCAATAGGTGGGATTTGTATGATATGCATGGAAATGTTGCCGAAATATGTCGTGATTGGAACGGCCAATATCCAACTGATTTACAAGTAGATCCCAATGGTCCTGACAACGGTGTGATGCATTTTAAGAAAAAAATATTTCATTTAAGGGTTACACGTGGTGGTTCCTGGGATGGTGACAATGCATTGCGCTGTCGTTCTGCATGTCGTTCTGCCGTAGAAGATGAAGGAAAAAACAATAGAACAGGTTTCCGTATTGTTTTAGAATAAACTCTTTTCTGAAATGAAGAAAACAGAAACATTTTCACATATGTGCATACATCGGAGTAAGGCCGCCTAGCCAAGGCGGAGGAGGTTGCTATAGATGAAGTTTTTTTCCCATCCATCACATTTTATTTTATTTTGTATATTGTCATCTGCACCGATTTTGCTGTCTTCATGTTTTTCGATCATTGATGCACGGGCCAATGCCGCTCATGATGCCATGGCCGCCCAGGTCATGAACAGAATCCATCTTGGCATGGATATCGACGAAGCCATTGCCGTCCTGGAAAAAGACGGTTTTCGAGTGGATGGAAAATTCAAAATGGAAGATTGGCACTATGACCACCAGACAATGTACAGAGCGTATGTGGATTTGGACGGTTCTAGGCGTATCCCGTGGAATGTAACTTTCAGATATGTGCTGGGGATACCTTGCCCCCAGAGACCCTGGCTGCATATAACCGCGTCACTGGATGGAAAAATCATCAGGATAAGCCGTGATCCGTGAGCCGAATTGCAATTGCAACCGTACCTTAAAGTTTGATGCAGGAGCACAAGTCCAATCTCAAGTAATAGAGTATTTTACAACTCCCACAATTTACCCCCCCCAATGTCAAATGAATTCGCATTAACAATTTTGACAACAAGCATCAAACAAAGAGACAATAGAAGGCTTCAATTATGTACCACGCGAATCAGACCATGACTTCGACAATCGTCTTGTCGCCGCATTGTCTTGTCTGCGTTCCGGTAGATTTCCGCTTGTTGAAGTTAAATGTCAGCAGATAACCTTTTTGAGAATGCATCGTTTCAAGATATCCGCACAACTGCTCGATTCCGTTGTCATGATAGGCCTGTCCGCGCCAGATTTTCAGTTCGACCACGAATTGCTCGCCGTTGTAATCGACCACGACATCCATGCGGCTTCGGTCAACCAAGCCCGTTTCGATATAATAATGACCAGTTCCGTTGATGATTGGAATCAGGAACATTAGGAAACAGATTCGGGCGTCTTCTTCATCAAGACGACTTCCCCTTTGTGCGCGACGTACTTCGAAAGTGTCCTTGTAATGGATACGGAAACGGTTCAGCACCGCTTCCATATCCAATCTCTTCCCTTTTATGAACTGATTCCGTTCATCATTGGCCGCAACACGGAACGACTTGTCTTTTTTCTCCATTTCGTAGGTGAAGACATTGCAAAGGAATGTTTCGAAAATGCGATTGGAAATGGCTAGAAAACCGTTGTTGTTCTTGATGAAATTGAACATGAGACCAAGGCTCTGGGCTTTGTCGTATGGCGAATAGCGTATCTGTTCGCCTCCGAACAGAATGTCGATGAACAAAGACTTCAGCTCTGGATTGTCATCCGTTTTTTTCGCCAAATCATCGAACAGCGTATTGGTTTTGTCCAACATTATCTTCTCTGCGGATAAAAAGCCTGCCTTGGTCCAGCAGGAAGCCAAGTCAGGGAAACCAGGCATTCCGGTAAGCTTTTCATCCATGATTTGACACAAACGCGACACCAAAAACGGATATCCGCCAGAATAATCAAAAAGCATGTTAGCCATTTGTTGAATGTCCATGCCCGTATGATGGTCATTTTCATAATCTTTCAGCATGCCGACGATTCCGTCTTGCGACAACTCCATGCGGATGTCGAAATCAACGGCAATGTTCCAAGGGCTGTTGTACTGATGTGTCCCGTCGCTTGGAATTTTCGCCTTCAGATTTTTGATATTGTAAACGCCGGCCAGAATCACTGAATGGAATGTCGGCTCCAACATCCGCTTCAGATATTTTGTGCGGAGAACACCGAGAAACTTCAAAAAGGACTCGTAATTGCTGGCCTGGTCCACTTCATCAATGATCAACACAATAGGTTTTTGCGACTTTCGGCAAAGGCCTTTGATCTGGCGGTCCAGTTCATTCATGGGGATTTTGCCGCCTGATTCTTTCAGGCACTCTTTGACAAACGCTGACAATTCAGGTGTCGCATTTTTGGCAATTCCATCCTCCAGCAGGTCGCCAATGATTCCCATGAATGTGAAATTCAGTAGATTTTCATCTTCAAATGGCGTGTTTCCAATGTTTTCAAATGACAATGGCAAGACAAGATAATCATTGTCCAAAGCCTTGCGCAATGCCTCCAATGTGGTTGTCTTGCCATATTGATGTCCGCGGTTGACACAGAAACAGTCACCATGATCAACCATTGCCTTGATTTCCTTGACACGTTCCGTCAAATCAACCATGTAATGCAGTTCAGGGACACAAATGCCTGTTGTGTTGAACCGTTTCATTATCTTGATTTCAATTTCTACCTTGAAGCTTCATATTTCATATATTATAAGATACATGATGAAAACAAAAAATCCACATCAGCGGTTCAGCCCCGTCACGCCATAGACGACCACGTCGCTCTTGGAGTTTGCGGCGGGAATGTAGCGGAGGCGGACGATGGTCTTGCCGTTCTTCGGCGCAAGCCATTCGTAATGGTAGATGGTCACGATGCGGCCGTCGCGCATGCGGGATTCCGTCGTATCCGCGAAATACGTGCCGATGTAGCCGTTGTGGCGATAGTAGGGCTGCGGTTGCGGCTGGCCTTGGCGACGGTTCCAATAGCCGATGTTGCCGCCGTAGAGGACGGGTATGAGTTCCGATGAACCGTCGTCGAACATCACATGGTAGGCGCCGATTTCCTCCAACGCAACCCACGGCATGCGGGTCATTTCGCTTTGGGCCGCATGGCTGATGACGAGGCTGTCGAAACGTCCGTTCACGGCGATGTCCAGGCCGGTCTTGTCTTTTTCTGGATCAGGCGACTGTGAAACGCCGTAAAGCATAGTCTCTTGATGCTCAGGAAGTTGTGACGGCGATTGGCGGTCGCCGAGCAGATCGCGAAGCGGCGGAATCAAACGGCGGATGACGCGGTCGTAGCTGAAGCGGAGCGCTTCGCGATAAGTGTCCGACCACAGCATTTCCGCCGTGAAGAAGAGGTCGTAGATTTTCCCTTCACGGCCGAGAACCTCTTCGGAGACGCGCGTCCAGAAGGACATTTCGCCGCCGAATATCCGCGGGTTCTGGACGCGTTTTTCGAAGCGCGGGAAGTGGCTGGAATAGAGGTTGCCGATGAGCACGGGGAAGCCTTTCTCTGTCAGATTCATTTCGATGTCCTTTCCGAGATGGAAATACCAGATGAAATCCATCATGACGATGTCCTTCGGGATGCGGTCGATGGCGGGGACGGTCTTGTAGGAGCTGGCGGACTGCAGCATGTCGCTCCAAATCATCATCTTGAGGCCTTTTTCGGCCAGATGGTTGTAGATGCGCATGACGTCGTTGTAGTACAGATCGGCGGGATCCTTTTCGCGGCAGACGGGGCAGACGCCGATCTGGTAGACTTCGTCATGGCCTGCGTGGACGTATTTCGTCGGTCTGGCGACTTCGATGATTTCATCCATCAGATCGAACAGGATTTTGTATGATTTCTCGTTGGACGGGCAGTAGCAGTGGGCGTAGAACTTGCCTGTGTTCGCATCCGCAAAACGTTGATCCACGGCGGTTTCGATCGTGTCTTCGCGTTCGGCGATGTCCGGATGGGCGATGGTCATGAACTGCACATGGCCAAGGCTCTGGACTTCCGGAATCACATCGATGCCAAAGGAGCGGATGTAGTCGATATAGGCGGCGACATCCGCCTTTTCGACGACAGTCGCGCCGCCGGCCTCGCCATGCGGGAACGCGGGCCATAGGCCGTCGCGGCCCATCTTTTTCGCGTGGATGACGGCTTCCGTGATTTCCGGATGCGATTCAAAACGCATGCCGCCCGCGAATTCGAGAATGACGGCGTTGTAGCCCATGGGGGAGATGAGATGTTTGACGAGCCGTCTCGCGAAGGCCCATTCCTCCGGCGGCGGCAGGAGGATGTGGACGCCGCGGAAGTTGAAGCGCGGCGTGTCTTCAACGGTTCCGAGCTGGAATGCGTTGCCGCGCAATAGTTTGATGAGCGTTTCGACGGCGATGACGAAGCCGCGCAAATCCGATGCGGCAATGTCGATGGCGTCTTTTCCGACCGTCAGGCGGTAGCCGTTTTCGGCGATGGCGGCGTCTTTGCGGAAATGGATGGCGCCGTCGGGCAGGGCGGCAATGGCGTGATCAGTTCGTTCAAGTAGTTTTTCTGCGAGAATTTCGCCTGCGCGAACACCTTCTGGACAATCGGCCACATAGCCCTTGAAGTTTGCAACAGAAACAGTTCCGCATGAAAGAGACGATTTCAAAGGTGTTGGGAAAAGCAGGAGGTCATCGCCGTAGGCGCCGAAAAGATCCAATGACGAAAGGCCGATGTCCGAGAACGGCGCGTCGATGACGATGCGGCAGCTTCTCAGATTCGTGGCGACAGTCAATGAAATCTCATGGTCGGTGATTTTCTTGCCTGTCTCCGCTGCGTAAACGGCGAGCAACTGATCGTCCTTTTCGTCATAGACGGTGATTTTTTCCGCCTGGCAGACGGTCGGGAGGACGAGACGGACGCTGTCGAGAAAGCACGTCTTCGAAAACGTGAGCGAGAACGCCAGTTTGGCGAGATAGAGCTGCGACCAGCGGACGAGCAGTTCCTCCCCGTTCAGCGGATTGCCCGCCGCCGCGATGGCGGGAACGTCCCGTAATCCTTCCTTGTGGATTGTATATGAAATGGTTACGGGTGAATTGACGTCGTTCAGTTTTCCAATGTACATCGTGTCCTTTCCTTTTTGATGATTCCCGATGGGCGGAACATGCCTCGGCCTGATGAAAACATACAACCTATAATAATACATGATAAAATGCAATCCACAAGCGGCGGGCGTTGGACAAAAGGATTTCCATGATTAGATTGTATCGGGAAGTTATGCGCAAACAACCGATGACAGTGTTTGAAAAAACGATGAAATAATACGGAAGAATCTGGAATGAAACAAGATCTGACAGGAAAAATAGCTGTTGTGACAGGAGCCGGCGGTGGCATCGGACGGGCGACGGCCGTCCGTCTCGCGCAGGAGAAGATGAAAATCGTCCTCTTCGGCGGAAACAATCTGGGGAAGCTTGATGAAACGCGCAGGCTTGTCGAACAGCAGACGGAATGCCTCGCCGTGCCTGGCAATCTGACGGATCTGCGGATGATGGACGCCATGTTCGAAAAAATGATCGACGCATGGGGCGGCCTGGACGTGCTTGTCAACAACGCGGGCATGGCGATAAATGCACCGTTTGCGGAAACGACGGTTGAACAGTTCGACGCCATCATGGCTATCAACGTGCGTGTCCCGTACTTCCTGACGCAGAAGGCCATTCCGTATCTGAAGCGGTCGCAGGCGGCGACCGTCATCAACATCGCGTCGGTCGTCGCGCATGCGGGCTATCCCGGCCAGAGCGCCTACGCGGCCTCCAAACATGCGCTTCTTGGTTTTACAAAAAGCCTTGCGGCTGAACATTATAACGATAATATCCGCGTTCATGCCATCGCGCCTGGAGGCGTCTATACGGACATGGTCAAAATAGCGCGGCCCGATCTGACGCCGGACGGCATGATCATGCCGGAGGACATCGCGGAAATCATCGCATTCTTTCTTCTGAACCGAGGCAACGCCGTCGTCGATGAAATCATCGTGCACCGCATGAACAAGCAGCCATTTCTTGTGTAACATAATATATTGAAAGAAGATATGAAGACAGAACTTCCATTGCGCCTCTCCCTTGACGGAACGTGGGACTTTTTCTATTCGCCGAAGCCGTTCAATCCGCTGGCGCCGTCGTTGCCGAAAGCGGAACAGTTTACGGGGCTGATGGTGACGCCCGGCTATTGGGACGACCATTATGACTTGTTCGATGAAGAGGACTTTTTCGGGCTGGAGGCGCGTTTCAATCCGGACTACCGCAAGCCGCATTTTCCGATGGGCGTGACGTTGCTGCCGCATGCGGCCAGTTCGTTTCTCGTCGGAACAGGTTTCTACCGCAAGATGCTGGAATTGCCGCAAGATGATTGGAATCAAGCGGTTCTGACGGTTGTCTGCCCAATGTGGGGCTGCTCCGTCTTCTGCAATCGGCAACTGGCGGGAGTCGCGACCGGTTATTCGGCCCCCGTGTCGTTTGACGTGGGGCCGTTGCTGAACCATGACGGGCCGAACGAATTGATCATCGCCGTCTGCAACGTGCATGACGACGGCGGGGCGTATCATCGCGTCGACGGCAGCCATGACGGCGAAGCCGTCGGCGCACGGCCTGGCCAGCATCGCGGGCTGGCTGCGCAGGGCTATCAGTCCGAACGCGGCGGCATCGGCGGCGGCGTGTCGTTGAGGTTGACAAAGAAGGCCCGCATTGATGATTTCTTCCTGTCCAGTCAGGA
>JAEEGG010030312.1_pt1 | contig 10048 bp, 7 predicted proteins | sample 9134161 | NCBI WGS metagenome assembly JAEEGG01 (sample SAMN16246543, study PRJNA631951) | gut metagenome | biome: gut microbiome; feature: rumen; material: CR-attached | host: Bos | place: Iran: Karaj | collected 2018-10 | reverse complement strand
CAGGCCTCCCAAAATTGACTCTTTTTGAAAATTTTCTATTTATCTTATATATTATATTCGTCTAACCTATTGTCAAGTTTTTTCTAATCGCCAAAAAATCACTGTCTCTCATAAGGGAAGCATATCAGATTCCTTCTTGCGACAGCCCCTTTTATTCACGCAAAACAGGAAGCCAAAAGGGGTAAAATATGATATAGTAAAGGAACAAAAATCAATTTTCACAAACCGATGAAAGGGGAATCGTTTTATGAAAAGAAAACTCTCTGCTCTTCTGCTCGGCTTTTTGCTCATCGTCTTCAGTTTAAGCGTGCAGGCGGCCGCCTCATCTCCTCCGCCCCATTCGAAGCCTGCCGTCGCCATGATGAAATGCCTGGAATCCGATCCGGAGCTGATGGCCCTCATGGAAAAATCCATCGCCAAGGCAAAGGAAATCAATCCTGACCACAACACCAATCCGGTACAGAGCATCCAGGAGCTTTATGCGTTCTTGGACTGGGCTGCCACATGTATGCCGTGGAACGTGCTGAAGAACGCTTCTTATCCCACGCTCTACAATCATATCGACCAGGGCGTGGATTATATCTGGTTCATTTTCGATCAGCCGCTGAAGGAGCTGGAAGGACGGGGGTATTATTATCCGACCCTTCAATACCATGAACCCATAGCCTCATGGTGCCGCGAATATTCCGACGCCTGGGGACAATATCTCTCGACGAAGGAGAGCTGGAACGACAGCTATTATCAGAAGATAAAGCAGGACCCGACCATGAATATGCAGCACGGCTGGTACGCGGAGGAAAATGTCTGGACAACCTTCAACGACTGGTTTTCCCGTCATCTCATCGATCCCTCCGTTCGCCCGATCGCCGATACGGAGGTCGTCGCTCCTGCGGACTCTAAACCTCAGGGGCTTTGGAAGATCGACGAGACCGGCAATCTGGTACAAAAAGAAGGCGTTGCCATCAAATCGGCAAACTTCACCTCGATCGCGCAGCTGCTGGGCCCGGGCTCTGCATACGCCGACGCCTTCAACGGCGGCGCGCTGACGCATACCTTCCTTGACACGAATGATTATCACCGTTATCACTTTCCGGTCAGCGGCACAATCGTTGAGCTCAGGAAGATTCCCGGCGTCAACGGCGCCGGAGGGATCACCGTATGGGACGCCAAAAACTCCCGTTATGTGCTGGAGGATACCACCCCGGGCTGGCAGATGATCGAGACCCGGGACTGCGTCGTGCTTGATACGGAGGAATACGGTCTCGTGGCGGTGCTCCCCATCGGTATGTCGCAGATCTGCTCCTGCAACTGGGAAGAGGACCTTGCCGTAGGCTCCGTGGTCGAGAAGGGAGACCCCATGGGCTATTTCCTCTTCGGCGGCAGCGACATCGTAATGGTATTCCAGTCCTGCGTGGACGTGTCTCTGGTCTGTCCGCAGGGAGAAACCAGGGACGCCTTCCGGCATGTGCTCATGGGCGAACCCTATGCAAAGCTGGTTCCTAAAAAGTAAATCGGCATGATGAAAACAGGACTTCCGCACATTTTACAGCGCGGAAGTCCTGTTCAATTTATTCGGTTTTCGTTCGCCTGCATGTCCGCAGCGGCGCCGTTGACTATCTCGCCCCGTTTTTCCAATGCACTACGTTCTTTTCGTAGTCAAAGCTCACGTCTTCAATGTCCTTGCTGAGCCAGAGAAGGCAGATGCGGTTCGGGATCGGGCATCATATAAAAGAAAATCCGGTTGCAGCAGTTACCTGCTTCCTGCGCTGTATTCCCTACGAGCGGGATTCCCCCTGCGGTTTCCCCGCAATAAGCGTGCTTGCGATATTGCTCGCCACATTGCCGACTGTGTTGATCATGCTCGCAATCGGATCGATGCACAGAAAAACCGTTACCGCCCCCATTGGGACGCCGACGGCCGCAAAGACCGAGGAAAGGCCGATGAGCGCCGAACCGGGGCAGCCCGGCAGCGTGAAAGAAACAATAAACAATGAGATAAAAAGCGACAGCAATGTTTCCGCATCCAGCGCAATGCCGCAGGTTCGTGCCATCAGTACCGTGACGATGGCGATATAGAATCCCGTGCTGTTCATGTTGAACTGGATGCCTACGGGCAGCGTGAACATGGCGAGCTTCCGATTGACGCCGAACTTACCCTCGCAAAAGTCTATGGTTTGCGGCAGGCAGGCGTTAGAGCTGTTGATAGCAAAGGGAACGGGCGCAAAACCTACGAGTTCCTTAAAAAACGAAACGGGAGACGCCCCGCCGAATGCCGCGGCAAACGCTGCACAGGCGATGAACACAAGCGCCACCCCGACGGCGTCGCCGACCAGGATCATCCCCAACGGGAGCAGCGCGTCCAGTCCGGTGGACAACATCAGATCCGCCATGGACACAAAAACGAGCAGCGGAATGAACTGCACAATGACGCCCATCATGTCCATGCACAGGCGGTTCAAAAACTCGATGGCCTCTTTCGCCATCATGGCCCGGTCGCCCGCCCGGTTGATCATCACGCCGAGAAAGCAGGCCAAAAACAATACCTGGAGAATGCCGCCGTCCACAAAAGGCTTCAATAAGCTGCGGGGAATAATACCGACAAGCATATCCCTAAGAGAAAAATCCGGCGGCGCTCCGCCCTCGGCGATTGCAGAAAGCAGATCGGGCGACGCGTTCGGAAACAAAAGCGCGCCTGCTGAGATACCGATCACGGAAGTAACAAGCAGCTTCAAAAGAGAAACGCCGACGAGCTTTCCGCCGAGCCGCCCCACGTCTGCCGTGTCCGAGATGCCGGTGATGCCGGACAATACCGCAAAGAATACCATCGGCGCCACCATCATCATAAGGGCGCTCATAAACATCTCCTGCGCCGCATGGAAAAACATGTGATCAATCCAGCGGGCCAACGCTTCGTTCAGGCACGTCTTCATCAGGAGCCCGCAAACAATTCCCAGTGCAAGAGCCGCGAAAACCTTTCCCGTCTGCTTCCCTCCGGCCTCGTGAACTTTGACGGAAATAATGTTTTCCCCATTTTCCCTTGCATAGCTGACGTTGTTCTTATGCGAAAGCAGAATGACAAGGCCGAAATCCTCTTCCTCCTCATCTTCCTGCGGTTTCTTCATCGCTTTCAGCGGATTGAAGGCCTCCCCTTTCGCTGAAAGCCGAAAGCTGACGTCGCCCCAACGCCGCCGAACCCGAAGCTCGGCGGAAAAAGTCTCCGCATCGGCGCAGGACTCCTCCATGCGCGTGAAGCATTCCTCAAAGAGAAGCTGCGCCGTAAGCCGTTCCTCCTCTGTCGCCTTCGTCTTTGACAGTTCCCCGTCCAGCCACTCCACGGCTTCGCCGTAATTGATCCCGGAGACCCGGAAGATTTGATTCATTCCTGTATCCTCGTTTCACATATCCTCTTTATCGGCAGGACGACTTCTCCCTCCGATAATCATAAACTCCGGCAACTCTTATCCATGCCGATACGCTACGCCTCTCTCGTTTTGGCTCCCATCCTTTTCAATTCCTTCTTTCTCTCGTACATCATCTGGTCCGCCCGTTCAAAGACGTCGCGCAGCAGCTCATCCTCCGGCTTCAATACGGAATACCCCATCGAGATAACGACGTCGTCCGTCGCAATGTTGCCCTCTATCTGCTGGTTTAAGGAACGAATGGTTTCTTCCCGCGTGTCATAGCCCTTTCCCTGCAGAAGGACGACAAACTCGTCCCCGCCAATCCTGTAAACGGCGCCATGAATGAAAGATTCGCAGAGCAGAGCGCTGGCGTCTTTGATCAGCTTGTCTCCGGCGGCATGCCCTTTCGTATCGTTGACTATCTTGAGCCCGTTGATGTCGCACACCACGACGGCCAGCTTCTCAAGCTCCTTTCCCATAATCTTTCGGTTTAGGGCCGCCTCATCCTCAGAATAGGCATGCTTGTTTCTGACTCCCGTCATGGAATCCGTATTGGCCATAGACTGGAAAGCTCTGCTGTTTTTCATTTCCGCTTCCAGCTTCATTCTGGAAATTTTCCAAAGCCGCCACAGGAGAGCTGCCGCGAACAGCATCATGGATCCCAGTGTAACCGCGATTTGGAGATTGCTGATTTCGAGGTGTTTTTCACTGATGCCCCGGATCTGGTCGTTGATGATGCTCTCGCGGATCAGGATGACCATCATCCAGCCGGTATCCGGAATGGGGACATAAAACAGCGTTTCCTCTGCCCCGTTGAAAGCAAATGTCAGGCCGCCGTGCGCCTCGTCGTCAAAATCGCTGCATAATTGTTCCCATTCCGACTTGGACAGAATATCTCTCGTGGCTTCGAGAATATTCTGTCTGGACACGATCGAGCCCAGGTTCGTGTTGGAAAGATTCACGCCGTTCCTGTCATAAAGGCCGAAATAAGTCCTGCCCGGGTCGTCGAACGCCAGCAGGCTGGCTATTTCCTCGATGTCAATCTGGACGAAGCACGCCTTGAACGGCTTTCCAAAAAGGACGAGGCCATCCGTGGGGATAGCCAGGCAAAGCTGTTTGGCGGAACCATAAAGGTATACCGTACTGATATCCCGTTTGTTCAATTTGTCCGCAGTCAGAAACGCGTGCCGGCTGCCGCCGGTATATGTAGTATATTGGGTATAGACGACGTTGTCCTCGTCTACAAGCGCGAACCGCTTGAGGGAGAGCAGCGTCTTGATCTGTCCGATCGCAGCCCGAAGCGTCTCCTGTGAATCAATCCTTTCCCCGGCAATAAAAGGCAACAACTTTTCCATATGCTCGAAATTGTTATTGATGAGGTTCGTGATGATCCTCGCGCGGCGATCGGCCATCGCTTCGAGGTAAAAATGGCTCACCGCGGCCACGGCTTCATCCGTTTCCGCAGCCGTCTCTTTCGACGCCCACAGCGTAGTGCCGATTACGACAGCCATGACAAGCAGGCTTCCTATGACCGCCGTCAGGACAAAAGATTTGTCCGAGAATGAAATATGCTTATCCTTCATCATGATGCGTCACCATAGAGAAACGCGAGCATAAAAGCGGCGTCCTTTTGATGGATAATGGTGGTCGGCTCATCCCTTTTCTCCGGAAACAATTCGCCGGGCAAATTGCCGTCGGCGATCTTGACCGCAGTCTGCAATGTTTCAAATCCGATGGAATAGCAATCCTGCACGCCAAGACAATAAATCACGCCGTCGTTCAAATAGTGCAGCGCTTCCCGATCGTGGTCCATGCCCACGATGACGGCTTCGCTCCCCGTTTCAACGACGGCTCTGGCTGCGCCGACGGGATTGCTCATATTGCAGCAGACAAGACCGGCAAGGTTCGGATGCTCCCGCAAAATCTTCAGCGCAAGCTCGTGCGCCAGGTCAACGGAGTCCATATCATATTCTATCGCCGCGATTTTCATATTGCCGTATTTGGCGATCGTATCCTTTGCCCCTTTCGCGCGATCTTCATGACAAGGCGCGCCTTTGCTCCCCACGAGGATCGCAACCTCTCCCTTATAATCCAGCTTCTTGCAAAGCGCCTCCGTCAAATCCGCGCCGTCTTTATAGTTGTGCGTATTCCCGACATAGGCGATTCGTTTACAGCCTACGGCGGCGTCAGAGCTTGAAAAAGTCATTACCTTATATCCGGAATCCACCATCTCGTCAATAATCGGAGAGATGATTGCTTCATCCGCGACGTCCACGCCGATGACGTCATAGCCGCCCTGCTGCGCCCCAAGCAGCCGCTCCGTCTGGTCCGCAGCTGAGGCTGCATTTGGCGCCATATATTCGTAAGTGACGGTTATTCCCTGTTTCAGATACTGCCGCTGGGCGTCCTCCATGCCCAAAGCCACCGCATCCCACCACGGATGAACGATCTTATAGGTGAAGTAAAAATTGTAATGGTCTTTCTTCGGTTGATACGAATCCAGCGCGTGTTCAAAATTTACAGCGCCCTGCACATCCTTTTCCCGCCGCGCCGAGGGAAGCGTCCCGGCCCCAGATTCCTTCTCCGATTTATCCGCACCGGAACCGGCTATAGAATAAGATACCGGAAAAATCAAAGAAGCTGCCGCCGCAACCGATGCAGCCGCAAATAATAACCTTTTCACATCAAGCACCATGATCTGATTCCCTTTCGACACCCATTCCGCGCTTATTACAGCGGCAATTCGTCTGCCGACGCATAAATCGCGGCAAACATATCCATACGGGATTCGGCCAGTACGACCTTCACCATTCCGGACGGAGCCACAAGCGCAAACGATTTGCCCTGTGCCTGTGCCTGTTTCGTCAGCCGAAGCAGCACGCGGATCCCCGCGCTGGATAGATATTCAAGTCCGCTCATGTCGACGGCGAGCTTCTGTGCCGCCGAGAAAACCTGATCTGCCTTTTCTCCCGCTTCCTGCGCCGTCATCCGGTCCAGCCGCCCCCGAACAGCCCAAAGGGTCCACCCGTTTTTCTCGCTTGTCTGAAATGCAATCGTTTCTTCAGCCATTTTCTTTCCTCCAAAATATATCAGATTCCCTTATATACCAACCCCAGCATCGTAACGTCGTCGGATGGCTCTGCACCGTTTGCATGATCGTCCACCGCGCCGCGCACCGCCGTCAGGATTTTCTCCGCCGTGCCTGCTCCCGACAATTGCGAAAGCGTTTCCTGCAGCCGTGACGCGCCGAAAAGCTCCTTCTCCCCGTTCATGGCCTCGGTCACGCCGTCGGTGTAAAGGAACAGCATATCGCCGGGGGAAAGCGTCAGCCGCTCCACAGGGAAATGCAGACCTTCCATAACGCCGAGCATCGGACTTTGCGCCGTCGGCAAAAAGTCAACCGTTCCATTCCTGCGGACCAGCGGCGGATTGTGCCCGGCGTTCACATAGACGAATTCGCCGCTTTCGACGTCCAGCACACCCGTGAACACCGTCACGAACATGTCCTCGTCGTTGGCCTCCGCGAGGCGGTCGTTGGTTTGCGCCACGATCATAGGCAGCCGCTCCGCCGAGCCGAGGGTAAGGGCGCAATCCTTCAGCAGCGTTTTCGCGACGACCATGAACAGTGCGGCGGGTACGCCCTTGTCCGAGACGTCCGCCACCGTGACCATCAGATGGCGCTCATCGAGGAAATAAAAATCATAAAAGTCGCCGCCGACCTCCTTCGCGGGCTTCATGGACGCGAAGAGGTCAATCTCGCTCCGCGCCGGGAACTCCTTCGGCAGGATGCCCGCCTGTATGCGCGCCGCCACTGAAAGCTCCGTTTCGATGCGCTCGTTCTCCGCCGTCGTTTTTGCAAGGTTTTCGATATACGATTTCAGCTCGTCTGTCATCTGGTTGAAACTGTCGGCGAGCGTCTCGATCTCGTCGCCCGTCCTGACGTCGAGTTTCTTATCAAGATTGCCGCCCGCGATTTCGCGCACGCCCGCCGTAAGCACAAGAATCGGACGCACGAAGCGATCCGAGATTTTGCGGCTCACGAAAAAGAGCACTGCCAAAAGCGCCAGGAGCAGCACCGCTGTCCGCAGGAAATTATCCCAGAAAAAGGATTGAAGGGACGCGGAAAAATCCTCCGCCCGAGAAAGCAGATACGACTTCGCATCCCGTGCCGGCTGCACGACCACATCCCTCTCGATCAGCGTTCCGAAGCTCCAGCCGACGTCGGGAATCGGCGCGTAGGCAAGATAATAATCCCTGCCCCCCATCGTGATCCGCGCCACGTCGGACAGTCCCCGGGTCATGCACGCCGCTTCCAGCGCAAGGGACGTCTCCCCATACTTTTGAAAATCCTTCGGCGTCGCGGAAGCGGCCAGCAGTCCTTCCTTTTCCGAGGAAAGAATAACCTCGCCTTTTTCGTTCAGGATAAAATTGACGCCCCTGTCCCCGATCGTATTGATCGAAATCTGCCGGTACAAGGTGGCGATATTGTTGGAGATGCCGGCCATACCCGCGAAACCGTTTTCGTCGTAATAAGGCGCGACGCAGGAAATGCAGGGATACCCCTCCACCCCGACATAAACGCCTGTGAATACGGACTTCCCGGTCGCCTTGATTTCCTGATACCAGGGGCGTTCTCTCGGATCGAAGGACGGCGAGTACCAGGTATCAAAAAACTCTACGAACTCCTTCCCTTCCGCCATGACGTCCGCGCTGATGATATACCCGCGCTCCGAGGCGTAGAAGCAAGTCATCTCGTAGCCATCGTCATAGCTCTGCGTCCAAAGCGCCAAATTGTCCGCCGCGTTGGCCGCGATCCGCGCTTCCGGCAGGACCTCCGCAATCCCGCCGCTTTCGCGAAGCGCCGGAATGAAAAAAAGATAAGGTTCCTTGGATCTTATGGGAACTTCTCCGCCCAACGGCAGCTCACGCGGCAGATAAAGCTCCCGATGGGTCAAGATCTGCGTCATCGTCTTGGCAAGAAGATTCGCATCTTCCCGAAGTCGCCCTATCTCGTTATTGACACCGCGCGCCTTTTCTTCCGCCATGAGGGCGAACCGTTTTTTCGCCTGCTCGTCAGTAATCTCCTCCGCGAACGCGGCGGCAGACGTCCCCATGTCCCGGCCGCTTTCGATGGCGTGCTCCTGCGCGTCGTATAGTCCAAAGAAGGAAACCGCCTCAAAAGCGGCGAAGCACGCAAGCCCCGTAAAAAGCATCAGAAGGAAAATGCGCCGTTCAATGTTCATCTTCCCGCTCAAATAAAATCCTCCCGCCCTGCTATTTTTTCTATTATATCACAAGGACGTCTATTCCCGCTAACCGTTATAAAAACGTCTGCCGTCGGACGCGGTTTCGTTGACGAAAGCCGCAAAAAAACATATAATATGATGCAGAGGAAAAATGGGGCTCCAATTTAGAGGAGGAATTCACTATGAAAAAATTCCGTTTTGCCGGACTGTTTCTCGCAGCTTTCATCTTGACGCTTGCCATCGCTTCCATCGCGTTCGCCGGCAGGCGCGGCTCGCAGGACTTCGTATTGGAGAATGGCACAGGCCGTGTCATTACTGAGATTTACCTCAGCCCCACCAGCAGCAACGAATGGATTTATCAGGACGAGCTTGGAAAGAACCAGGTACTGTATCCGGGTCAGGATATTTTCCTCGGCTTCGATCCGAGAGACAACGTCCAGTATTGGGACATCAAGGTCGTTTATGCGGACGGCTCTTACGAATACTGGTACACGCTCGACCTCTTCCGCATTTACCACATCACGATTCGTCCGAATGCTATCGCTACCATCGACGAGGTGTAAATTCGTATACTTGAACTGAACCCCATTTTTTCAAAAAAGCGCTTCCTATCTGCGGGAAGCGCTTTTTCTGTGGTGGTTTTACAAGGAATATCAAATGTCACCGTATATCCGGCAAAATTTGCTTCATCATTTTCGTCACCCTGTCGTACCATCCCTGCCGGAAGAACGCGCAGGCGTCCTCGTCCCTGGCCAAAAGGTCGTCTTTATTACCCGCTACGCGGCCCCGGCAGCCGCCCGCGCAGCGGTTCCTGTATGCGCAGACCGCGCAGCCCGGATTATGAGCGAAATAGTCCCGCAGCCGCGTGTCGATAAAGCCCATATAATATGAATCACGGAGCGCGTCAGCCAATGACGTCTCGCGGATATTCGGGAAATGGCACCGTCCGCCCTCCGCGCTGCCCATGGGGATACAGGGGACCATAGCGCCCTCGGCGGTGATATACATATAGTTCCGCGCGTGACCGCACAGGCAGTAATCACTGCAATCCTCGCCTTCTTCGTTTCTCACGAAAGGAATAGCAAAGTCCTCCGTGCCGTCGCCGTGGAAAAAGCCCGACAGCATCAGCGAGAGCGGCGCGCCGTCCTCATAAAACTGCGGAATATAGTCAAGATACGTTTGGAATTCCTCGTCGCGGGTAATCGCGTAGTCGGCGATGCCCAGCGCCTCACCTTCCACGTTCAGCCGGTTCACCTTCAGCGTCTGGCAGCCCAGCTCGCCGAGGAGCTTCACGCTCTCCCGCAGCGCCGACAGGTTCCCTTTGTGCAGGCAGTATTCCGCTCCCGTGGGAAAGCCTCGCTCTTTGCACAGCGAAAAGGCGCGGAGCACCGCCTGTTCCGC
>JAEEGG010030311.1_pt1 | contig 10048 bp, 12 predicted proteins | sample 9134161 | NCBI WGS metagenome assembly JAEEGG01 (sample SAMN16246543, study PRJNA631951) | gut metagenome | biome: gut microbiome; feature: rumen; material: CR-attached | host: Bos | place: Iran: Karaj | collected 2018-10 | reverse complement strand
CATGGACTCGTGGGCGAAGGGGATGTTCCTTGCGACTGCGAGCAGCATGGCGCAGGAGTGCTCCGCCGCGGACAGGATGTTCGCGGAGGGGGTGTTCATGACCAGGATACCCTTGTCCGTGGCGTAGGGGACGTCGATGTTGTCCACTCCGACACCGGCACGGCCGATGACGCGGAGCTTCTTCGCGGCATCGATGACCTTCTTGGTGACCTTGGTACCCGACCTGATGATCAGGGCATCATAGTCGCCAATCTTCGCGCACAGTTCGTCCTCTGTGAGTCCGGACACCTCGTCCACGGGGAATCCGGAGCTCTTCAGTATCTCGAGTCCCTCTGCATCCAGGGGATCCGAAACCAGAATCTTCGTTGTCATGTCTCATTCCTCCAATACGTCGTCCATTGCGGACAGCAGTTCCTTTATCATTGCGGGAGTGGTGTCCCCCATGTGTCCGATCCTGAAGGTCTTCTCCTTGATATCCCCGTAACCGTTGGAGATCTCATATCCCTTGGCCTTGAGTTTCGAACTGAATGAATCGAAGTCCATCTCGCCCTTGTTGAGCACACCGATGGAGTTGGACTGGTAGCCTTCCTCGGGGAACACCCCGTAGAGGTTCTTCTTTGCCCAGTTCCTGACCATGTCGGCCATCTCCTGGTGTCTTCTGTACCTTGTCTGCATTCCCTCCGCCAGAGCCTTGTCCAGCTGGTAGTCCAATGCGTACATGAGGGATACCGGCGGTGTCGTGAGGGCGTAATCGACGTCCGCCTGCTTCTTGATCTTGAGCAGATCTCCGTAGAATCCGCGGTTGGGAACGGTCTTCGCCTTGTCCAGCAGCCTCTCGGAGCAGAGCATGATGGCGAGTCCGGGAGGGAGGGCGAGGGCCTTCTGCGTACCGAAGACAATCGAATCGGCATCCAGCTCCTTGACCTTGAGGTCCATCGCGAATGCGGATGTGACCGCGTCGATCATGGTGAGAGCGTCGGGGTTCTGGGCCCTGATCTCCTTCGACAGGGCGAGAGAGTCGCTGAACACTCCGGTGGAGGACTCGTTGCTAACCCAGTGGACGGCCTCGATGTCCTTTGTGACCTTTCCGGCGATGTGCTCGGGCTTCATGGCCTCGCCCCAGGGCACCTGGACCTTGGTGACGTTCTTGCCATTGAGCTCACCGAGCTCGATCGACCTGTTTCCGAAGGAACCGTTCGTTATTCCGAGGGAATTGCTGTTCACACCGTTCCTGATGGCGGCCTCCAGCATCACGGTGGCCGATCCTCCGACGAGGAAAACGTCCATATCCGTGCCGAGAGCCTTCTGTATCTTCTCGACGATGCCAGCATGGAGCTCCTTGTACTCCTTGCAGCGGTGTGTGATCATAGGCTTGGTCATTGCTTGAAGCGTCGCGGCCTCCACGTGGACAGGCCCGACGGTGAATAATGTTCTGCTCAAGATTAATCCCTCGATCGCCTAAGCGACATTGATTGTGTAACCTGACCCTCCTATAAAAGAAAGAGGTAAGCACGCACGCGCGAGAAATCGTGGCATGCTGGGAAAGGGCCATGATGGTCCAAAATGGTTTTCCCGCCGCCATGCTTCGGGCGGCGGTCCGGCCTGCAAGGCCGGAAGAGTTTCAAGGTCCGACAGGCGGCCTCATCGAGGCCGCCATCTCGGGATGGTCCTGGACCCACTGCTCGGCGAAGCCGATCACCCTCATCTGATCCATTCCATGATCGCTAGGACGGATGCCGGTGCGGAGAAGATCGTCACAGTGAACAGGATGGCCATACTCGGCTGCATGAACATGATCCGCGCCAACCTCGACAAGTCGGACGAGGAATGGTTGAAGATCAAAGAATCCATCGACAGGTACAACCAAGGCGGACTCAACATGCTGAACTTCGATTGAGCTCAGAGGTCGGCCAGGGCCTTCTTGATCCTCGCGATGCCTTCCTGGATCTGGTCCTCGGATGTGGCGTACGAGATCCTGAAGAATCCCTCCCCTCCGGGCCCGAATGCGGTACCGGGAGTGACCGCCACATGTCCCTCCTTGAGGAGGATCTCGGCGAGCTTCGCCGAGGGGATGTCCTTGTTGTATTTGGGGAACAGGTAGAACGCACCGTCGGGCGTGTTGCACTCCATCCCGGGGATGTCCCTGACGAGGTCGAGGGCGAGGTCGCGCCTCTTCCTGAAGGCCTTGACCATGTCCAGTTTGGACTGCTGGGGGCCGGTGAGGGCCTCCACCGCAGCCTTCTGGACGAATGACGTGCAGCATGAGATGGAATGGGACTGGAGCTTGTTGATGTTCTTGATGTCCTCTACCGGAGCGATGGCCCATCCCAGCCTCCAGCCGGTCATGGCGAAGGTCTTGGAGAGACCTGATATGAGGATGGTGTTGTCGAACATGCCCGGGAAGGATGCCATGGAGGTGTGCTTGCCCTCGTAGATGATGGCGCTGTAGATCTCGTCGGACATGACCTTGATGTTGTGCTGCATCGCGATGTCGGCGATCTGCTTCAGCTTGTCCGCGGGTATTACGGCCCCGGTGGGGTTCGTGGGGGTGTTGAGGATGATCATCCTCGTCCTGGGGGTTATGGCCGCCTCGATGAGGGCCGGGTCGACGATGAACCCGTCCTCGAACCTCGTGGGGATGTACACGGGCACACCGCCTGCAAGACGGACGCATGCCTCGTAGGAGACCCATGAAGGGTCGGGAAGGATGACCTCGTCACCGGGGTCGATGTACGCCAGGCAGGTCATGAAGATGGCCTGCTTGGTGGGTGTGACCAGGACGTTGGCGGCCTCGCAGGGGACGTTGTCGTTCTTCCTCGTGTAATCAGCGATGGCCTTCCTGAGCTCGGGTATTCCGGTGGAAGGCGTGTAATGGGTGAATCCCGCATGCAGGGAATCGCATGCGGCATCGATGATGTTGGAAGGTGTCGTGAAATCCGGTTCGCCCATCGAGAAGGACACGATATCGATGCCCTCTGCCTTCATCTGGCTGACAAGATTCGAAATGGCTATCGTTCCCGAAGCGGGAACAGTCTGCAGTCTCTGGGAAACCATGGTTAAACACCCTTCTTGAGACTCGCATCCTGAATTATTTTAATAATAGTTTCGTGGGAAATCGATGACGGTATCCGGGACGCCGTGCAGACCCATTGCTCGGCGACCGGAACCGTTGGCGGGCCACCATCGATGGGCTGTCCGTCATGGAAGCCTTGTCATTCGCTCTTGTCCGCATCAAGGGATTGACACCCCTGGAAGCATCCGCTGCCATCGAGACATGACCGGGAAAGATGTCAGTGATTTCCGCGTATCCGTCTACGTGGTTCGCGACCGCCGCAAACTGGCGGAGAACGGATCGTTCTCCGGATCCGAGGACGGGATCACCCTGAAGCGATCAGGACACAATCTCCTTTAGCTTCCCTTCCTTCGCGGCTTCCTTGATGTGCATGGCCATCCTGGCGCCGGTGCTCATTCCCGGATAGATCAGGTCGGCGTAAGGCGAACCGGAGATGAACGGGTTGGTACCGGCGACTATCCTGGTGGAGATCTCGAACGCCTTGAACTGGAGCTTGTCATTGACGACCGTCTCGAGGCAGAACGGGCCCCACATCCCTCCAAAGAGCTCGTAGGACTTGTCCACGACCCTCTCGGCCATGTCGAAGGCCTTCGGCAGGAGCGATTCCCTGAGGACGACGGGGGTGTTACCGGTCACGACGAACGACGGGTACATGCCGACCTTCTTCAGATCGTCGATGTTCCCGAGCTTGTACAGCTCATCGATGTTGGACTCGTCCCTGCGGTCCATGGACATAAGCTCTAGGGACCCTCCCTCGGCGCACTTGTAACCGTCATGCTTGAGCGGGTCGTAGAAGAAGTGCATGTAGTACCTGGTACCCATGCAGTACTCCTGGATGTTGTATGACTCGTCGGGATCCACAGCGAGCTTGAATCCGTTGTAATCCATGGCGATGAAGTACCCTTTTCCGCCTTTTGCACCGTTGTACTTGACCATGACCGGCCTGTCGATGCTCTTGGGGTCGGTGATTATCTCGGGCATCGATACCCCTGCGCCCTCGATCCATTCCCTCTGCTTCTCCCTGCTGGACTCCCAGTTCAGGACCTCGCGGTTCCCGTAGGAGGGCACAGGGTAGTCCCCGAACCTCTCGGACCCCATGTACTCGACGAACGAGCCGTGGGGGATGATGATGACGTTCCTATCGTACAACTCGTCGACGCGGGACTCCATGTCGTCGAAGTCCTTGTACTTGATGATCTCGTCGGGCTTTCCGAGGGGAAATGCATCGTAGTACTTCGTGCTGTGGGTTATGGTGAGACCCAAAGTCTTGAAACCCAGCTTCCTCGCCCCGTGGAAAATCTGGAGGGACGAATGGGAACAAAGGGTAGCGATCGTTATCTCCTCGGGGTCGTAGCCGTCGAGGATGGCATCAATCTTGCTTTTGGGTACCATATAACTCAATGTTGGTATCCGATATAAACAATTAGGTTCGACTGAATGTCTGGATGGTCTCAAAATGTGCTGTTCGATGGCCACCTGCAGTGCCCGGACCGGAATCCCCGCGGCACCGTTCCGGATAGAGCCAGATGTTACCGTAACATCCACTTTCGGACATCCCCTTCGAACCCTTTTATATTCGGAACAGAATCCGAAACCAACCTTCCGCGAGGAGGGAGTCGATACTATGGAAATGGAAGAACTAACACCCCATATTCAGGAACTGCAAAGGGTGCTCGGAGACAAGATCGACGAAGATCAGATCGTTGAGGAACTGAACAAATACCTCAACGAGTACCACGTGGGCATTGATGCCGCCAAAAGGGGCATCATCAGGAAATACGGCGGGAGCGACACCATGGGCTTCGTCACGGGGAACACCCTGACGAAGAAGATCGGCGAGCTCACCGGCTCGGAGCAGAACGTCGATATCACCGCCAAGGTCGTATTCGTGGACACCAAGGACATAACGGTCAAGGGCCTCCCGAAGAAGATCGTGTCGGGGATACTCGGGGACGAGACCGCCACGGCCTCATTCACCATCTGGGAACCGGGCGCGATGGTCCTGGCCAAGGGCTCTGTGTACAACTTCAGGAACTGCTACTGCAAGACCTGGAACGACAAGGTCCAGATCAACATTGGAAGCCGCGGACGCATCGAAGTGGCCGACGGCGTAAGGATCGACCTTCCGGAACGCCAGATATCCGCGTCCCCGACGGAGGTCAAGATCGGCAACATCAAGGACGGCATGGGAAGCGTCACCGTGACCGGCAAGGTCATATCCGTCGAAGCCAGGGAGATCACCGCCCGCGGAGAGCAGAAGACCGTCTACTCAGGAATGCTGGCGGACGACACTGGAAAGATACAGTTCTCCGCCTGGAGCGATTTCGGTATCAAGGAAGGGGAGTCGCTCTGCATCAGCAACGCATACATCAGGTCATGGAAGGGCATCCCCCAGCTGAACATGGGGGACAGATGCGAGGTCAGCCGTGTCGATGCGATCACGGAAATAATCGACACATCGGCCAACAAGAAGACCGTCGATGAGATCACCAGGATCGGTGGCGGTCTGGACATCACCCTGGAGGGACTCGTCGTGGACGTCCGCCAGGGAAGCGGCATCATCAGGAGATGCCCGCAGTGCAACCGCTCCATGCTCAACGGCGCATGCACCACCCACGGAATGGTGGAAGGCGTCATGGACCTGAGGCTCAAAGTCGTCCTGGACGACGGCACGGGCGCAATCGGCGCCATAATCAACCGTGCGGACACCGAGAAGCTCACGGGCATAACCCTTCAGGCGGCACAGGGATTGGCGGCCGTCAAGGGAGAGTCCGTCGTGGGCAGGGAGATCACAGGGAAGATCCTCATGAAGAGGATAAGGGTCACAGGCAACGTCATGAGCGACGACTACGGCCCGAGCATCATAATCAAGAGCGCAGAGAACGTGGAAATCGACCTCGAGGCCGAGGCCAACAAGCTCCTCGAGGAAGTGGAGGCGGCGATATGAACGCCAGGGAGACCGCATGGAGGGTGTTCGCCACCGAACTGAACTCGTCCACGCTGGAGATCAAGGCCACGGAAGAGAAAGCTCCTTCCTACATCGTCTCGCCCCTGGGCGCGAAGATCAACAGGGTGCTCATAGCCGGAGTCCTCACCGAGAAGGAGAAGATGGAGTTCGGCGACGACGTCGCATGGAAGGGAAGGATACAGGACGTGTCCGGCAGCTTCTTCATCAACATCGGGAAGTATCAGCCCGAGGCGTCGGCCGCGATCGCAGACATAGAGGCGCCCAGCTTCGTCGCGGCGGTCGGAAGGGTCAGAGCCTACACCACGGACGACCAGAGGGTCTTCGTGTCCGTCAGACCGGAGAACATCGTGAACATCAGCGAGACCGTCCGCAAGGAATGGGTCCTGGAGACCGCGAAATCGACATGGAGGAGACTCTCCAACACCAAAAGGGTCCTGAGCATGGGCGACGCGACCCAGGAGGATCTGGTGAAGGCCGGGATGACACCCACAGAGGCCTTCGGGATAACCTATGCATTGGACAACTACGGACAGATGCCCGACTCCGCCCTCTACCTGAGGACGATCCAGGCCGCTCTTAGGACCTTGCTCCCCGACAGGGACGTCGACCTCGGATTCCCCGAGGACCTGTCCAACGAGCCCGACGAGATCGACATGCCCGAGGAGAACGGCAACAACGGAAGCAACGGCGCCCAGATCGAGGAGCTCATTCTCAACCTGCTGGAGGAGCTCGACACCGACGGCAAGGGAGCGCCCAGGGAGGAGCTCGAGAGAAGGGCCGAGGCCGAGGGCATCAGCAGCATCGAACTCGAAGAGGTGTCCAACATCCTGATGGACAAGGGACTCGTCTACGAGCCCAACCTCAGATACCTCAAACGCATTTGAAGAGGGACGGGGGCCTCCCCCTTCCCGTTTCATTTCTAGAACTGTTACGCCGCGGGCATCATGGCCGCATAATGCAAACGGTCGAAGAATCATCTTTCGTACGAATGATGCAAAAAGAAGACTCTTGAGGAAAGAGTCATAATAATATGTCGATCACCCTTAACGGAGATGACTGAGCTTCCAATTATCCAAGATTGTCGAATTCAGAGCCTTATGCCGTTAGCATCCGCGAAAGAAGTCAGCGCCCTTTTGATGTATCCGGTCCGTTCCGGCAGCGCCATGCCCGCAGTCTCGGATTCGGCCCTGTCGAGTATCGATGCCATGTCTCCACGGAGAGCATGTTCACGGCCGTGCAGAAGAACACCTGGCTGTGACCGTCGTCATAGCCCTCTATCAGCCTGTTCAGGAGCCCGACCTTACGCCGCTGTTCGGCAAGGTAGGCATCGATGCCGATCTCCTTGGCCTTCTGCATGTCCCTGCGCTGATTGCGGTGCAGCACAAGGGTATCGTAGCTGTCGAAACCGTAGTAATGCCTGCACGGGTACTCGGGGCATTCAAAGCAGTATTGCAGGTTGCCGTGCCTGATGCTGCATGGGACTCTAGGACAGGAGACCGCGCAGAAGCTGTCCTTGAAACACCCGTTGCAACTGCCCTGAAGGCGGAATCCGCACAGTCCGCAGTTGAGTCCGCACAGCGAGAATAGCCCGTCGGTCCTTTCGAAGTTCTCCAGACCGGGATCGGCCCCTTGTCCCTTATCGCCCATATTTTTACCAGATTCGTATCACCTTATGCGTTTTCAAGCTTATGTCGCTCGTATCGTCCGACCGACGGTCACCACGCACCATGTCGGGAATCGGCACACAGGCCGCTGGACTGGGAGTATGAGCCCATCCAAGGCGGATGTTTCCAGTACTACTAAGAAGAGAAGGCGATCATATCATCTGGGGCCGAGGCGAAAGGGATTGAAGAGATGTAGACGGTAGGTAAGATACTGAAGGGGTTCTTCCGGGATTTGGTTTGAAACGGAAAGACCAAGAGTCAAAAAGAATGCCCCCGAAGGGGCTAATGGATTTGAAACTCAGATGAGCTTGGCTTCGAAGTCGTCGATGGACATCTGGAAGTCGTTGGGGTCCTTCAGGTCTCCGCGCTTGGTGAGGACTTCCCTTGCGAGGATCCAGTAGACGCATGCGAGAGCACGCCTTCCCTTGTTGTTGGTGGGGATAACGAGATCGACGTTCCTGGTCTCGTTGTTCGCATCGCACAGTGCGACGATGGGGATTCCCAGGTTGAGGGCCTCGTTGAGAGCCTGCTTGTCGGCTGCGGGGTCGGTGACGACCAGGACCTCGGGCTCAATGAACGCGGGGTTCATGGGGTTGGTGAGGGTTCCGGGGACGAAACGGCCTGCGAATGCGGGTGCTCCGATTGCCTTGGAGAACTCCCTTGCGGGCTTCTGTCCGTACTGCCTTGCAGAGACGACGAGGATCCTCTTGGAGTCGAACCTTGCCAGGAAGGAAGCTGCGTCCCTAAGCCTGTCGTCGGTCTTCTTGACATCAAGGACGTACAGTCCGTCCTGCCTGACCTTGTAGATGAAATCCTTCATGTCTGCGGATTTCTGCTGTGTTCCGATGTGAACTCCAGATGTCAGGTAGATGTCCTCTTCCACCAGGAGATCGGTTCCCGGTGCTACATATGATTCCTCTTCGCTCATGATTATTACCTCTTAATTCAGTTCCTGACGACAGAGATCGGGATGAGATCCTTGTCGAATTCCAGCATGGCGATATCGATCGGGTCAAGCATATCCTCCGGATAGTCCGTGAGTACGGGCGCTCCGTATGAGATCTGCAGTGCCCTCGCTCCGATGATCCTTGCTTTCTCGAATCTTGTGTACTTACTGTGTGCTTCCATATAAGTCACCATACAGGATAGAGCCGTGTAGATTAGTCTTGATTATAAAGGTTTGCAGGCCCCTTATTTTTACTGTTAGTACATATATCAAAAAACGCGCGCGCGAGGGCCGTCTTTCGATACTCATTCCGGGACCTTATCCGAGGACTTGTCGTTCTTGAGATTCAGCCCTACGATGCCCCCCATCGTGATGGCGAGGAACAGGTATCCCAACACGTTGAGGCCGTTGGAGAAGACTACGACATCGGCTATTGCGGCACCCACGACACCGATGCCTACCCATACGGCATAACTGGACCCCATCGCAAGACCGCGCTTGAGCCCTCCGTTGAGCAGGATGGTGCCCACAATGCTCAGCGAGAGACCTAGTACAGTGTACAGAATATCCGTCATGCCTTCGGCAAGGCCCATGAACGTCGTGTAGATGGCCTCGACGATGCCCCCTGCAATAACCCAAAGCCATGCGCTGTTCATCCTACCACCAGATCGAATCCAGCGACGCCTACTACGACCATCGCTATGTAGAGTATCGTGTACCTGTCGAGGGGATCCTTGTAGAATATCCATCCGACCAGTGTGGTCATGACCGTGCCTATGCTCACCCACACCGCATATGCTATGCTGACCTGCAGGGTGCCCTCGGTCGCCATGGAAAGACATGCCGGACCGATGAACATGAACGCCAGGACCACTGCGCCCCAGAGGATGTTCTTCGATTTGTTGTACTTCTGGAGCGACACCATCCAAATAGGTTCCATCAATCCTGCGAGGATCACCCAAAGTATTCCGAGATCGGCCATTGCAGGAGGGTGCACCTGAAATCAGGATTTAAACTGTTTTAACCTAACAAAAATTGGAATGGGAACGGAACCCGTCACATCCCGTAAAACCTAATTACAGTCTAATCGTTGCAGACAGCATGACCGATGAGTTGACCGTCTGCGCGGCTGCCTTCTTCCGCAGCATAGGGAAGGATGTCACCACATCCGACGAGTTCGTGATGATCTCGTCCCTAGAACTCAAATGGATGTCGCCATCGGACGCCAAGCTCCTCCTGAGGACGCTCATCGCCAAAGGGATCCTTGAGAAGAAAGGCGATTACATCCGCGCCTCCTCGGACCTGAGCGGCATAGACCTGCCCCTGGCGTACAAACCGTCCAAGGATGTTAACGAGCTCATACACTCCAATTCGGTCGAGACCTTCGAAACCAAGAA
>JAEEGG010030309.1_pt1 | contig 10048 bp, 9 predicted proteins | sample 9134161 | NCBI WGS metagenome assembly JAEEGG01 (sample SAMN16246543, study PRJNA631951) | gut metagenome | biome: gut microbiome; feature: rumen; material: CR-attached | host: Bos | place: Iran: Karaj | collected 2018-10 | reverse complement strand
ATTTCATGGCAGCCTCCTGTCGCGCTTGAGGACAAGTCTGTACAACATACGTGTTTTCGTGTCCTTCATTATACATCTGCTGTACAAAAATTACCCCCTCCGTGTCCAAAAAAAGCTTACCACTACACGGTCTGTCTCTTTTTTGGGATATAACGCTAATTTTGATACGGATGCACCCCGGGGTGCATTTTGAAGGGGTGGGGTGCAGTTTGCCTTCCCCTTGAGGGGAAGGTGCCCCAGTGCGCGCACTGGGGCGGATGAGGTGGACCTTCTGTGGCTACTCGAAGCTCTCCGGCCGTAGCCGCCTTAAGAGATCGGCGCATACGCCGTCAAAGTTTTGGCTGACGTCGGCGTTGGAATACCGTACGACTGTAATACCAAGCTGACTGAGCGTCTCATCCCGTTTCCGATCAGATGCGGAACCCTTTTCCTCATAGTGCTGTGAGCCATCCAATTCAATCACAAGCTTGGCCGAGGCACAGTAAAAGTCAACGATATATGGTCCGATCACCTTTTGCCGGTTTACCGTGACAGGAAGCTGCTTTAAGAAGTCGTACCATAAGCGGCGTTCTTCCTTGGTCATTTCCCGGCGCAGTTTTTGCGCGTTGCGTTTCAGTTTTGGATTGTTCGTCCGATTCAAAGATTTCCACCTCATCCGTCATCCGGCTTGCGTGAGACGCCGGATGCCACCTTCCCCTCAAGGGGAAGGCATTGCGCCTGCGTTTCTTCGTCTGTTTACGTACAGAATTACTTCTTCAGGCGAAATACATCTACTCCGTCTTTGCGCCCCTCATAATCAAAACCGAACTTCATCGCAAGATGCCGGGTCGTTTCCTGCTCTGGGACACATTCGATCACGGGCTGTTTCTTCAGTTCCCGGGCCCTTTCAATGAGTTGTCCGGTCAAAGCCGATGCAACGCCGCTTCCCCAACACTTCGGATGTAAGACCCATCCGATTTCCATACCGGTTTCATCGTAATCATGGAAAATGACATAGCCGACAAACAAGCCGTCCTGTTCGACGGCATAAATGAGCGGGGGATCAGACAAGCCGGCCCGTTCCAGAAAGAGCATGGTTTTCTCTTCCGAATACGGCGGCTCCAGATACCGCATGACCTGCTCGTTTGAAAGCAATTCGTATAATGGGGCGAGGTCATACTCTTCCATTTTTCGTATTATCAATTCCATTTACCGCGTCCTCAGATTCCGATTTTTCATATATTATAGCACAGATTCCTCACAGGCAAAAGAAGAAACAGCACGCTGATCGTATCAAAATCAGCGTGCTGTTTTGGTGCTCCAGCGGGGATTCGAACCCCGGCGAAGCCTGCCGCTGGCGGCCAGCTTCGCTGCTTGATCCGCTTCGCTCAAAAAACGCTTCGCGTTTAGGTGTCCGTGGGTTCGAATCCTCTCCGAAATACAAAAAAAGACAGGCCGCCTCATGGCGGTCTGCCTCTTTCTGGTGCTCCAGCGGGGATTCGAACCCCGGACACCCTGCTTAAAAGGCAGGTGCTCTGCCTACTGAGCTACTGGGGCGTGTCGTCGGAGCAAGCTGCGGATCGTCTCGCTTCCGTGAAGCATCACGAAAGCTCGCGCCCTCCGCTGCCGCTCCTCCCAAATCGGAGCCCAGCGGAGCGGGTCCGATTTGGTGAAGGAAGAAGGAAGCTGCGGATATGGAATTTTCGCGGCGCTTGCGCAAACCGTGGAAACGGAATGGAGCAGCTTTCTTCTGACGTGGCTGGGATGGCGGGACTCGAACCCACTATATCGGAGTCAAAGTCCGGTGTGTTACCATTACACTACATCCCAAGATTGCAGAACATCTGCTAAAACAGGCCGGCACGGCCGGCCTGTCGTTTGTAAATGGGGTGGGATATGGGGCTCGAACCCACGACACCCGGAACCACAATCCGGTGCTCTACCAACTGAGCTAATACCACCATATCAGTTTCTCCGCCGAGAGGGTGGACAAACCGCTGCGCCAAACCCGCTGCCACCCCCCGGCGCTGGCACGCCAAGAGGGACTCGAACCCCCGACCTACTGCTTAGAAGGCAGTTGCTCTATCCTGCTGAGCTATTGGCGCATATGCGCTGCACCCGCCCGGAAGATGGAGCGGGTGATGGGAATCGAACCCACGTATCCAGCTTGGAAGGCTGGTGTTCTACCATTGAACTACACCCGCATGGCCGGTTCCTCATTCAGCCAAGAGATAATACCATATCCAACGGCAGCGTGTCAACCATTTTTTCTGAAAAATGCAAAAAAGCGGCGTCCGGGCGGTGCATCATCCTCCCGGACGCCCCGTTTTGGCCGGTTCAGCGTCTGCGGCGAAGCAGCTCGCGCAGCGCCACGGCAAAGTATTCCCTCCCGCTGCGGTTGATCAGCAGCACATAGACCGCCAGGATCGCCAGGGTCCCCAGGGCCGCCGCCAGGATCACCCCTGCCAGCAGCGCTTTTCCGTCGCCGGGGCGCTGCCCGCTCTCCGCTTCCGCGCCCGGCTGGTTCCGGACGGGCTCCGCGCCCTGCGGTTCGTCCCGAACGGAGAACTGACCGGAATGGGGCTGCACGTTCTGGATCTGCGTCGCGGCGTCCACATACACCTCAAAGCTGCAGTCCAGATCTCCGTAACGCACCACGATCTCCTGGGTGCCCGGGGTGTCCAGCAGCTTGGGCTCGCAGTCGAAGCCATCGCTCAGCTCCGCGACGACGCCGGCCTCGCTGAGCAGCAGGATCATGCCCTCGGTGTCCAGCGTATCGCCCACCACATAGTCCCGCCGCAGAGGCATCTGGACGATGGAGAGGCTGGACGGAACAGCTTCCTCCTCCACGGTGACGAGGAAGGTGCAGCTCTTGTCCCTGTATTCCACGGTGATGAGCTGGAGCCCGGCCTCGGTGAGCAGCATAGGGCTGCAGACCAAATCCTCCGCGCCCACGTCCCGGGTGCCGTTGTTGGTGTAGACCCGGATGCTGAGGCCGCTGGTCACCAGCGTCTCGCCCCGGAAATAGACGGTTTTTTCCGGCAGAGTCAGCACCCCGATGCCCTCAATCTCTTCGTCCGAAGGGGTGACCTCCACATCAAAATAGCAGATTCGGCCCCGATAGTTGACCTCAATGCGCTGGGTACCCGCGTTCTCCAGCCGGGTAGGATAGAGGCTGAAGCTCTCCGGATCGGTGACGATGCGGGAGGCGCCGTCGCTGAGCTCCGCGCGCAGGCTCAGCCCGGCGGGATCCAGGGTGTCCCCGGCCACATACTGAGTGCGCAGCGGAAGCGTCTCCAACGACAGCGCGACCACCGCCGGATCTGTGATATGCAGGCTGCACTTGCTGGCGCTGCCGTTGTAAAGGATCACCACGTCGTAGTCTCCCGCCTGTGTGGGCTTGCCGCGCAGATAAACCTGGATCCCCGCGTCGGATTCCTCGCTCTCCAGCCGCAGGCCCGGAGGCAGCTGCCCCGGGTCGTGCCAGACAGTGCCGCCCGCGTCCAGCGCGGCCAGCAGACAATCCACCTCATCGCCCACGTACAGCGTTTCCGGGGCGGGATAGAGCGCGTCCGCAGAGGCCGTCACCGGGATCAAAAGCATCAGCAGGAGCAAAAGCGCCGCAGAAAACAGATGCTTTTTCATGGTTTTGATGCCCTTTCCGTTGGCGGCAAAGCGCTGCAAAAGCGTCTCGCCGCGTCGTTTCACAATCGTTTTTCGCACAAAGCCCTCCGCAAAGCCGCAAAGGGCCAATTTCACGCTGCTTATGTGGTTACCATAACACATTTTTACCGTTTTGTCAACGTTTGAAAACTTTTTGGAATTCCATCGAGATTTTTTTCACAGAATTGTTGCGATGGGGCTGCCGCTGTGGTAAACTGAAATACAGTACAAGCCGAAATGAAGGAGGAATGGCGATGGCACAGAAACAGTGGTACAAGCAGATGGCGGTCTATCAGATCTGGATCCGCAGCTTCTGCGACGGCAACGGCGACGGCATCGGCGATCTCTGGGGCGTGCTGTCCAAGCTGGACTATATCAAGAGTCTGGGCGTGGACGCCATCTGGTTCTCGCCCATTTACCCCTCGCCCAACGCGGATTTCGGCTACGACATCTCCGATTATAAGAACATTCATCCGGATTACGGCAATCTGGAGCTGTTTCGTCAGGTGCTGGAGGGGGCGCATTCCCGCGGCCTGCGGGTCTTCATGGATCTGGTGATCAACCACAGCTCCGACGAGCATCCCTGGTTTCAGGAGAGCCGGAAGAGCCGGGACAATCCCTTCCACGATTACTACATCTGGCGCCCTGGCAAGACGGTGCGGGGCAAGCGCCGCCCGCCCAACAACTGGACCAGCATGTTTGAGGGCGGCGCCTGGGAATACGACGAGGGGCTGGACGAGTACTACCTGCACCTGTTCGCCAAAAAGCAGCCGGATCTGAACATGGCCAATCCCGCCGTGCGCCGGGAGGTCAAGGAGATCCTGCGCTTCTGGCTGGATATGGGGGTGGACGGCTTCCGGGAGGACGTGGTCACCTTCATCGCCAAGGCCGAGGGGCTGCCGGACAGCTATCCCTGGATCCCCATCGCCAACGGTACCAAATACTACTCCAACCTGCCCGCCGCCCACGACTATCTGATGGAGTTCAAGCGGGACGTGCTGGATCACTACGACTGCTTCACCGTGGGCGAAAGCCCCCTGACCACCGCCGAAACCGCCCTGCGCTATGTCACCGAGGGGCCGGAGCAGGTGCTGGATGAGATGATCGCCTTCTCCCACATGGAGGCCGACTGCGTGGCCACCGATATGATCCGCCGCCCCTTCAGCCTGCGGAAGATGAAGCGGGCCTTCTCCGATTGGCAGAAGAAGCTCCAGGGAAAGGCCTGGAACGCCCTCTATATAGAAAACCACGACCATCCCCGCATCATCAGCCGCTACGGCAGCGAGAAATACCACGACGAGAGCGGCAAAATGCTGGCCGCCATGTACATTCTCCAGCGGGGCACGCCCTTTATCTATCAGGGCCAGGAGATCGGCATGACCAATCTGTCCCTGCCTGAGATCGGGCTCTACCCAGACGTGATGACCCAGAACGCCGTGCGCATCCTCTCCCGGCTGCTTCCCGGCCGCCAGGTGCTCAAGGTCATCCAGGCCGGCGCCCGGGACAACGCCCGCAGCCCCGTCCAGTGGTCGGCGGAGCCGAACGCCGGCTTTACCAGCGGCACGCCCTGGTTCGCGGTGAACGAGAACTACCCCGACATCAACGTGGCCGCCCAGGAGGAGGATCCCAAGTCCCTGCTGAACTTCTACCGCAAGCTGCTGAAATTCCGCCGGGAGCACCCGGTGGCCCTCTGGGGCGATTATCTGGAGCACCGGAGCGAGGATAAGAATTTCTACGTCTACGAGCGCAATTATGAGGAGAGCAAGCTCCTGGTGATCTGCTCCTTCACCGACGAGCAGCTCCGCTTCGAGGCCCCCGCCGGCATCGAGCTGGAGGAGACGGCCCTGGTGCTGGGCAATTACGAGGACAACTTCGTCATCCTCAACGGCTTTACCTCCCGCCCCTACGAGCTGCGGGTGTATCTGTTCGAGGCGCCCGTGTCGGAGGCAGAGCCTACCCCGGAGACCGAACCGACCCCGGAGGCGGAGCCTACCCCGGAGGCGGAGCCTACCCCGGAGGCGGAGCCTACCCCGGAGGCGGAGCCTACCCCGGAGACCGAACCGGCCCCGGAGGCGGAACCGGCCCCGGAAGCCGAAGTCCAGGAGGCGCCATGAGAGAGACGACGGAAAAAGCCTACGCCAAGCTGAATCTGTCTCTGGACGTCACCGGAAAACGGGCGGACGGCTATCACGAGCTGGTCATGCTGATGCAGACGGTGACACTGTGCGACACGCTGAGCCTGCGGCTCCGGGACGACGGAAAAGTGTCCGCGTCCAGCAATCTGCGCTACATCCCCGGGGATGAGCGGAATCTGGCCGTGCGTGCCGCCCTGCGCTATCGGGAGGCCGTCGGGGAACCCGGGCAGGGCCTGCAGATCGACATTCGCAAGGAGATCCCGGTGGGCGCCGGTATGGCGGGGGGCTCCGCGGATGCGGCGGCGGTGCTGCGGGCGCTGGATCGGCTCTATGGTTTTCCCCTGGGCCGCGCCGGGCTGGAGCGGCTTGCCCAGCAGGTGGGCTCGGACGTGGCCTTCTGCGTGGCGGGAGGTACGGCTCTGGCCAAGGGCAGAGGCGAGCTGCTGGAGGATCTGACGCCGATGCCGGACTGTTATTTTGTCCTGTGCAAGCCGAGCTTCTCCATCTCCACGCCGGAGCTGTTCCGGAAGCTGGACGCCGCCCCGGTGCGGCACCACCCGGACACGGCGGGACTGCTGGAGGCGGTGCACGCCGGAGACCTGCGGGGCCTTTGCCGGCGGATGTACAACGTCTTCGAGGATGTGGACGACCGGCGTCTGCGCGCCGTGGCGGAAATCAAGGGCCGCCTGCTGGATCATCGGGCGCTGGGCGCCATCATGACCGGCACCGGCTCCGCGGTCTTCGGCGTGTTTGAGCGGGCGGAGGACGCGGAGAGCGCCTGTCAGGCGCTGCGGAGCGAGTACAAATTATGCTGTACGGCCAGACCCGTGCCGCGTCTGCCGGACGGATCGCAGCCCGGCGGCGGGGTTTAAAAAAACGAAAACCCGTCCATACTATGTGCATCTACATAGGATGGACGGTGTTTTTTTATGGAAAAGCAAAGCTTCAAGGCCTGGGAGACGGCGGCGCTGCTGGCGCTGTGTCTGACGCTTCTGTGCGGTGCCTGGGCCCAGGCCCGGCAGCAGCGCCTGGCGGCGGGCGTGCTGCGGCTGCATGTGATCGCCGCCTCGGACGACGCGGAGGAGCAGGCGCTGAAGCTGCGGGTGCGGGACGCGGTGCTGGCGGCGCTGCGGCCTAAGCTGGCCGAAGCGGCGGACGCGGCCCAGGCCCGGGCGATCCTGGCCGGAGAGCTGGACGCCGCGGCCGCCGCCGCGGAAGCGGTCAGCGAGGGGCGCTCGGTTTCGGTGCGCCTCGGGCCGGAGGATTACCCCTCCCGCAGCTACGGAAGCTTCACCCTTCCGGCGGGGCGTTATGAGTCTCTGCGGGTCACGCTCGGCGAGGGCGGGGGGCACAACTGGTGGTGCGTGATCTTCCCCACCCTGTGCCTGGGATCCGCGGAGCCGGAGGCCCTGCGGGAGCAGCTCGGCGCCGCGGACTACGCCCTGATCAGCGGGGAGGAGGGCTGGGAGCTGCGCTTTTGGCTGGTGGAGCGCTGGGGCGAGCTGTGGAACGCCCTGCGCTGAGCAGCGCCGGAAAGCCTTGAAAACCGCGGATTCTACCCCCTGTAGAGTCCCGGTTTTTCCCATTCTACCCCTGGGAGAAAGGGGAATAGCCCTCCGGGAGAGCGGGGTAGCTTGTCTCCGGCGGGCGGCTCTGCTATGCTGGATCCAAAGCCGCAATCAGCAAGGAGGAACTGCACATGCGTTTTATCGCGGTCACCGACACCTCGGGAAATCTTCCCAGCGATCGGATCCGGAAGGCCGGCCTGGAGCTTATCGCCTTCCCGTATTTTATAGACGGCAGGGCGTACACCTGTCTGGACACCGAGAGCTTCCACGGCGACGATTACTACGCCAAAATCAAGGCGGGTATGAAGGTCACCACCTCCCAGATCTCCCCTCAGCAGTACGCGGACTGTTTTGAGCCCTGGCTGCGGAAGGGGCTGGATGTGGTGTTCGTGTGTATGTCCTCGGGGATCAGCGGCTCCTGCAACTCCGCCCGCATCGCCGCGCAGATGCTGCTGGAGCAGTATCCGGAGCGGCGGGTGGAGGTGGTCGACGCCCTGGGGGCCTCCCTGGGCGAGGGTCTGGTAGCCCTGGAGGCGGCCCGTCTGCGGGATCTGGAGCTGAGCGCCGAGGAGGCCGCGGGACGGCTGCGGGATCTGGTGCGGCGGATGTTCAACGTCTTCACCGTGGATGACCTGATGCATCTGCGCCGGGGCGGCCGTCTCAGCAACATGGCGGCCATCGTGGGCATGGTGCTGAACATCAAGCCCCTGCTCAAGGGCGACGAGGAGGGGAAGATCGTCTCCTTCGCCAAGGTGCGGGGCCGGAAGAAATCCATCGAGGAGCTGGCCGCCCGCTACGACCGCCTGGCGGTGGAGCCGGAGAAGCAGATCGTGGGCATCGCTCAGGCCGGATGCCGGGAGGACGCGGCCTATCTGGCGAAGCTGCTGAATCGCAATCATCCGCCGAAGGAGATCCTGACCGTGGAATACGAGCCGGTGACCGGCGCCCATGTGGGCCCCGGCGCCCTGGCCCTGTTCTTTGCCAGCCACGACAAGGTTCGCAGCGAGGTGTGACGGCAAGGGCCCGGGCGCCCTGTCCCGGGTCTTCCCGCCCGCCGCGGCTGTCCGCCGTTCCCGGACGGGCGGCGGCACGAGACCGCGGCGGCCGCGTTCTGCGAAAAACTTTTCATTTATTTGCGGAAAACTCTTGACAAAGGTGAAAAACGGGTGTATCCTATCCAAGCTGACGGACGATTGGCGCAGCTGGTAGCGCATCCGCTTGACGTGCGGGAGGTCACAAGTTCGAGTCTTGTATCGTCCACCAAAAAGAACGGCTCCACCAAAGGTGGGGCCGTTCTTTTTGCGTAAGCGTCGGTCCTCGAACTTGTGACCCGTGCCGGAGGCACGTTGAGCCCGCGGAGCGGGCGGAAAAGACTGCGGACGCCGGGCGCGCAGCGCCCGCGCCCGCAGGTTCGAGTCTTGTATCGTCCACCAAAACGAAGCACCCCACCCAAAGGTGGGGTGCTTCGTTTTGCTCCATCCATGCGGCGATCCGTCTCGCTCCGTTTTCTGAAACGTTCTTTATATCCTCCTGAGGCAAAAATCACAGCGTTCGGCGCCTTTGCCGAGCGTTCCCGTCCGCTCGAAGCGCAGCCCCGGCAGACGGCCGTAGATCCGCTCGTCGTTTTCGCAGAAGATCTTCGTGAGTTCTGGACAGCCCAGCTCCGCAAAGGTGCGGCAATACGGACAGGAGACAACGTCCATCCGGTACTCGCCTTTTTTCTTCGGATAGAAGACGTTTTGAAATCCGTTGCCTGACGCGAAGAGCTTCTTCGTCAGCGGGTCCCAGGCCTTGAGGAACAGGCCCGGCATCCCTGGCAGCTTCATGAGCTTTTGCAGCTTCTTCTCGATCTCCGCGCAGCCCCGGACGGCGGCGTCCTCGATGATCCGATACGCCTTCTCCGGCCCAACGGCCTCCTTCACGGTCAGATAGATCGCCGCGGACGGAAGGATCCGGCTGTCCGTGTGCATATGCACGCCCTTGGGAAGCGCGCGGTACCGGGCCAGCAATCCGTCGAGCCTTGCCGTCGCCTCCCGCCACAGGGCGTCGCTTTGGGCTTTCGGCAGGGCCTTGTCCAGCTCGGCCTTTATGACGGCCTTTTTCCGCATGATCTTTTCCGCGTCGTTCATCATCATTTCTCTTTCTCGCCTTACTTTCTCCCCACCAGCAGCGCGGAACCGGAGAGGGCCATCCACTTCGCCTCCCGCGGGGACATGAACATGCCGTTCGTGGTGTCGATCAGCTCGACCTTTTCATAGCCCATTTCGCGGAGTTTGTCAACAAAAGAGCGCATGTCGCCGTATTTGGCCTTCGAGAAAATGTCGTGCAGCGCGAAGGTCCCGCCTTTTTTCAGCACCCGCAGCGTCTCCAGCAGGATCATCTGCCGGTCGCGGCCGGGGATGTTGTGATAGACGTAGTTGCTCACGACCGCGTCAAAGCTCCCGTCCGGGAAGTCGAGCCAGAGGGCGTCGCCCTGCCGGAACTCCGTGTTGGAAACGCCCTCGGCTTTGGCGTTCGCCTCGCACAGCGGCTTGTTGTAGGAGGCGTAGTCCTTGCCCCAGCGGTCGAGACCGATGAGATGCGCCTGCGGATTGCGCCTGGCGCAGGCGATGGTCAGCGCGCCGCTGCCGCAGCCCACGTCCAGCCCGACGCCGCCCTCCGGCAGCGTCACGTACTCCGCGACGCCCGCGATGCCCTGGCGGG
>JAEEGG010030306.1_pt1 | contig 10049 bp, 8 predicted proteins | sample 9134161 | NCBI WGS metagenome assembly JAEEGG01 (sample SAMN16246543, study PRJNA631951) | gut metagenome | biome: gut microbiome; feature: rumen; material: CR-attached | host: Bos | place: Iran: Karaj | collected 2018-10 | reverse complement strand
CTGAAGATCCTACATGTAGCGATATTAAGGTTTTACCAGCTTGGAGACCTGATAAGGCTATGAACATTGAAAAGCCAGAATATCTTGATTACATGGCTAGCTTATCAGAAAGATCTGGTATTAAGGTTAACTCATTCAAGACATTAGTAGAAGCATTAAAGGATAGAATGGCATTCTTTGATTCTATGGGATGCTGCGTATCTGATCACGCTCTTGAATACGTTATGTACAAGCCTTATACAGACGCTGAAATCGAAGAAATCTTTGCTAAGAGATTTGCAGGCAATGAATTAACTGATCTTGAAAGAGATAAGTTTAAGACAGCCTTCATGGTTACTCTTGCTAAGGAATACAATAGACTTGGTTGGGTTATGCAGTTACATTACGGTACAATCCGTGATAACAACAAGTTAAGATACTCTCAGTTAGGACCAGATACAGGTTATGATTGCATCAACTCTTATGACTGCTCAGCAGAAATGGCTGCATTCTTAAATGCACTTTCAGCTACAGAAGAGCTTCCTAAGACAATCATCTACTCACTTAACCCTAACATGAACGCTATTATCGGTACAGTTATTGGATGCTTCCAGGATTCAACAGCTGCTGGTAAGATTCAGCAGGGTTCTGCTTGGTGGTTCAATGATCACAAGGTTGGTATGATGAACCAGATGACATCACTTGCTAACTTAAGCCTTCTTGGTAACTTCATCGGTATGCTTACAGATTCAAGAAGTTTCTTATCTTACACAAGACATGAATACTTCAGAAGAATTATGTGTGAACTTATTGGTGGATGGGTTGAGAATGGTGAATACCCAGCAGATGATAAGTCTCTTAAGAAGATTGTTGAAGGTATCTCATACAATAACGCTGTTAGATACTTTGGTTTTGACAGATTCATTAAGTAATTATCAATTAGATTTTACTAATAACTATAATAAGGGAAACGAATTTTTCGTTTCCCTTATTTCTTGCCTATTTGTCAGATTTATTTTTTATGGAAAGATCTAATCTAAGATTAATCCAAATAAAAAATAAGATGAATCATAGTATTAACTATAATTCATCTTATCTATATTCTTATTATCTTTCTTTTAAAGCTCGCATCAAATTACGTTTAGCTGGACTAAAATATCCATTCTTACTAGCCTTCATTTTCTCTGTGTAGACCTTTTCTTTATTAAGAACGTATCTTTGATAGCTATCCTTATTTATAAGCAATTGGCAACCATATATAACCTTCTTGTCATCAAGAACTGTCTTTCTAACAATTCTTCCAACAATATCAATCATATCATAATCGTCTTTAAAACGAAGCTTAACGGGCATATCCACTGCATCAATTAAATTTCTAGAGGCCGCAAAAGAAAAACCAGTCTGGCTTATATCCTTAACAACCACATCAAAATTACTCTTATTGATTCCTAGCTGAATATTACCTTTAACACCTAAGAAAATTCTCTCAGCTGCTCTTCTATTAACCTTCTTACCTCTTTTTAAAGCTGTCACTTGGTATGCTAAACCACCGTTATGTCGTGTCATTTTCACCACAACATCAGTAAACATATATGGTGCTTCACCAGCTGGGCATGCCATTATATCTATTCTTATATTAGGACTTGAACTAAGCTTTACAGCCTTTCCATCCATCCTTATAGCATCAATAAGTACCTTATCATTTAAAACACTAACAACTTTAGAATGGAATTGTAGTTCTTCGCTTTTTTGTTTAACTATAATATTAAGATTAGTATTAATCTTAAGCTCTGTAAAAATCATTATACAACAACAACTCCTTATTATTATTTCTCTCCCGTTGTTATTAAATGACTTATATTATAGAAAGCAAATTAGCAATTATTCTTCATCTTCTTCTGGTTCATTCCAGTTGTGATATACGTTCTGTACATCATCCTCTTCATCAAGAAGCTTAAGAATAATTCTCATCTTCTTTAAATCCTCATCTGTTGTTAAATCTACTGTTGTCTGAGGAATCATTGTAACTTCTGCAGAAGACATCTTAATGTCTGCATCTGAAAGTGCTGTTGAAACTGCATCAAAATCTTCTGGTGCTGTTAAAATTTCAAAGTACTCTTCTTCTTCAACTAAATCATCTGCGCCTGCATCTAATACGATTTCCATTAAATCATCTGCAGTCTTATCATAATCTTCCTTAAGAACAATAATCTGTCCCTTGTTATCAAACATGAAAGATACACAACCTGGTGTACCAACATTTCCGCCGCCCTTTGTGAAAGCATTACGAATGTTTGAAGCAGCTCTATTACGGTTATCTGTTAAAGCTTCAACGATAATAGCTGTACCGTTAGGGCCATAACCTTCATAAGTAACAGATTCGAAGTTTGACATATCTGTAGAAGCAGCCTTCTTTACAGCTCTATCAATTGTATCATTAGGCATGTTAGCTGCCTTACACTTTGTAATAACCTGTCTTAACTTGCTATTATTATTAGGATCTGGACCGCCCTCTTTAACTGCGACCATAATTTCCTTACCAAGTCTAGTAAAAATCTTACCCTTAGCAGCATCATTTGCAGCCTTCTTATGGGCAATGTTTGCAAATTTTGAATGTCCTGACATAGTACCTACTCCTTTTTCCCTTTGTTTTTTTGATTTTTTACACAGATTTTCTCTTTACTATAACATTATTAGAAAAAATCTTCAACATTTTTCTTTTGAATCATAGGTCTGCCATACGAAAAACGCAATTTTTCGATCTACTTTGTCAGTTCTAAGCTGATTCTCAGTGCCCTGTCGATCCTTCGCATGACTTCCCCTTCCAGATGACAAACCTTATCTCGAAGTCTTGTCTTGTCAATCGTACGAAGCTGTTCCAGCAGCACAATGGAATCCTTTGCCACGTCATAGCTTCCCGAGCTGATCTCAATGTGCGTCGGAAGCTTCGCCTTATTCATTCGACTGGTAATGGCTGCTATGATCACTGTCGGACTATGCCGATTTCCAATGTCATTTTGCACGATCAAAACCGGTCTGATGCCTCCCTGCTCCGAACCAACCACGGGCCGAAGGTCCGCATAGTACACGTCTCCTCTTCTCATATAACCTCCACATAATGAAATCATTATGGGATTAGTTTTGCCATATTTTTTCAGAGGTATACATTGCTTTCATTCCTTAATCCTGATAATAATCCCTGACGGCTACGGGCTCGCCGCCAACGTAAAACACGCGTGGAATACGCTTACCAAGATCACAAACCAATTCATAGTTAAATCGTCCGGAAAGGTCTCCTAAATGCTCCGCTGTAATGCCATCTCCGATCAGCGTTACCTCATCACCATTTTGACATTCAGGAATATTGCTGACGTCCACCATAAACTGATCCATGCAGACTCTTCCAAGGATTGGTGCCTTTTCCCCTCGAATTTTGACAAATCCTTTCGAAGAAAGACTTCTCGGATATCCATCTCCATAACCCACGGGAATGGTCGCAACGCGCATGGGACGATCTGCCGTAAAGGTGCCTCCATAGCTGATGCTCTGTCCTGGCCGCACGTCCTTTACGTAGACAACATGACTATGAAGACTCAGCACAGGCTTTAAGGGAACCACGTTCTTGCTGACCTCATCCGAAGGATAAAGACCATATAGCGTGATGCCTGCACGAACCAGATCCATATTTGCCTCCGGGATTTCGAGGATTCCCGCACTGTTAGAGCAATGCTTTAAGGGAATCTTGATCTGGAAGCGCTTCTCAGCCTCATTCGCAAAGTTCTGAAACCGCATCAGCTGTTCCTTGGCATTGCTTTTGTCCAGTTCATCCGCCCTGGCGAAATGAGTAAAAATCCCTTCTAGCTCTAAATCAGAATAGGTCAACAGCTTTTCGATAAAGGCCAGTCCGCTTTCGTCAGGCGCAATGCCAATGCGTCCCATGCCCGTATCCACCTTAACGTGAACCTTTATTTTCTTTCCAGCCTTTTTTGCCGCCTCGTTTAATTGCTCCAGCATGTCTTCCCGAAAAACGGCAGGCCTGATTTCGTTTGCCGCAAGCATTTCATAACAATACGGAAAGGTATAGGCCAAAATTAAAATCGGTTTTCTTACGCCGCTGTTTCTCAGTAAATGCGCTTCCTCAGGCGTTGCCGTCGCATAGCCCCAAACGAAATCCAGAGGCTCTAAAACGCCCGCAATCTGCGCCGCTCCATGTCCATAGCCATCCGTCTTAATCACGGCCATCATTTGGGTCTCAGGCCGTAAATGTTCCTTCATGTTCTTCATGTTTTCCACGGCGGCGTCCAGGTCTATGTCCACCCGAACCCGCTGATAGGTCTCTACGGATTCCCGAATTCCTAACATTTCGTCCTCCAACAAATTCTATTCTTATTCCAATTTATGGAAGTAAATCTCCTGCCATGACAGCATGTTCTCCAAGTCTTTTTGCAGCCTCATCACCCAACAGCCCATGTGCCCGCACGGCCCGGCACGCCGCCAAGAAGAAAAGGTCCGGTTCTAAAGCTTTTCCATGCCCCAAAGCAGCCACAAACGCTGAAAGAATGCCAGCAAGGATGTCACCGCTTCCTGCCGTCGCCATTCCGCTGTTACCTGATAGGTTCATGCAATATGGTCCCTCCGGCGCACAGATAAGGGTTCTGGCGTCCTTTGCAACCACGATGACGGAAAGCCATTTGGATAGTTGCCTTGCATAGTTCCATGGTTGCCTTTTGAATGTATTCATCTGCAGATCTTCTGATCCTAACACGATCTTCGCCGCCGCATTCCACAGTCGCAGAAATTCTCCGGCATGTGGAGTGAGAACGATCTGCCTTCCGGCCTGACCCTGTCCTTTTATTACGTCCAAAAATTCCGAATGCTCCGTCAAAAGATTTAATCCATCGGCATCCAGAATCAACGGTTTTTTTTGTATGTTTTCTATTTGCGCGGTTGTCAGTGCTTCGTGAACGCCCAGCGCCATGGCAATGGCCTTAACGGCTTCCGCTCCGCGTCCAAGTCCGGGGCCAATACAAATAACGTCGCACCAAAGAAGCGAGGAAATGACGTCCTCCTCTTCCATAACATTACCAAGAAGCGCCTCTGGCAGGGTTTCCTGCAGAATGATGCGGTTTTCCGGAACCGACAATATCTTGACCATGCCCGCCCCCATTCGATAGCAAGCCTTCGAACAAAGCACGGCAGCTCCCGCCATCTGATAGCTTCCCGCAACAATCAGTACCTTTCCAAAGGTTCCTTTGTTTCCGTCAGGCACTCTTTTGGGTAGAAGCTCTTGCAAAGCCTCATCTATTGCAAAGCACTGCGGCTCGTCATCCCTAAAGGATCGCTTGGAAATACCAACGTCTGCCAAAACAATTTCCCCGGAAAGACTCTTTCCTGGGTATAAATACAAGCCCTTCTTTTCAAATCCATAGGTAACCGTCAGGTCAGCTCGAAAAGCCGTCCCCAGGATTTCGCCCGTATCAGCACTAACGCCGCTCGGAATATCCATGGCAATCTTAAAGCCGCTTACACGATTTAAGCTTTCGATTGCTTCAAGATACTTGCCCTCTAAGGGTCTCGATAGTCCTACGCCAAACAGGGCATCTACAATGATGTCATAGCTTCCTTCCGGCTTGTCCGTTACCATTTTTACTGGAAAACTGTCAAGGATCTTTTTTTGTAACAGAAAATCCTGCGTTGCCTTCGCCTCGTTTCCTACAAGCCAAAGAAAGACATTCATGCCTGCCTCACAAAGAAGTCTTGCAAGGACAAGTCCGTCCCCGCCATTATTTCCATATCCAGCGAGAATCAACACCTTATGACCTGCAGTAATTTGTCCTCTCTCCTTCAGGCAGAAAAAGGTCTGCAGCGCAGCGCGCTCCATTAAGACGGGACCGGGAATCCCAATCTTTTCGATGGTTGCCTTATCATATCGTTTCATTTCCTCGCTGGTAACAAGATAACGCATCTATTCCTCCTGCTCCTTGCGATAACGCGTCAAATTATAGGAAAGCTTCATCAGGCTGTCGGACAAATGAACGTTTTCAACCTGAATCTCCTTCGGAAGGTTTAAGTCCACGTGAGCAAAATTCCAAATTGCCTTAATGCCATTTTGCGCCAATCGATCGGCAACGCCGACTGCACTGGTCTTAGGAAGCGTCAAAACGGCAATGTCAATGTCATTGTCCCTGACGAATTGCTCCATCTCCTCCATCGGCATCACCTTAACCCCACGAACCACGCTTCCAATCACGTCAGGATTTTGATCAAACATTCCTCTTAAAAGGAAACCTCGACGTTCAAAATTCAAATAGTTTCCAAGAGCTCTTCCAAGATTGCCGGAACCTACAATAATAAAATTATGTGTCTGGTCCAGTCCCAAAATCTTACCGATTTCGCGATATAAATACTCGACGTTATAGCCATAACCCTGCTGACCAAAACCGCCGAAATTATTAAAATCCTGTCGAATCTGAGAAGCCGTTACCTTCATCAGTTCGCTCAAATCCTGTGAGGAAATTCGCTCCACGCCTTCGTCGCGAAGTTCTCCTAAATATCGAAAATACCTTGGCAGTCTGCCAATGACTGCCTGCGAAATTTCTTTCTCATTTTCCGTCAAGGCTCGTTCCCTCCGTTCCCAAGAAAGTTGATCTAATCATGAGCCAAATGCCACGTTTCATACGATAAAACTATATCACTTTGTTAAAAACGTGTCAATATAAGATTCCTTGAAAAACGCACTCTCTCTTGACAGTATCGAGCAAAACAAATAGAATAAAAATCCGGAGGAATAATCATGATTTTATCTTGTCAAAACATCTGTAAAGAATTTGTGGAAAAAAAGGTTCTGCAGGATGTGAGCTTTCATGTTGAGGATCACGAAAAGGCGGCCATCGTCGGCATCAATGGTGCCGGGAAGACGACGCTTCTACGCATCATTGTCGGAGAAAGCACGCCTGATTCCGGCCTTGTGACGCTCTCCAAGGATAAGACCTTAGGATATCTTGCACAGAACAACGCTGTTTCCACGGAAAACACCATATATGAAGAGCTCCTCTCCGTAAAACAAAATCTCTTAGACATCGAGGCGATGATGCGTAAATGCGAGGAGGACATGAAGGGGACGTCTGGCGAAGCGTTGGATGCCTTGATGAAGCGGTATACGGATCTTACGCATGCCTTTGAAATGGGGGACGGGTACTCCTATCAGAGCGAGGTCATTGGTGTCTTAAAGGGTCTTGGCTTTGCAGAGACTGAGTTTTCAAAATCCGTCAGCACACTTTCCGGCGGACAAAAGACGCGCGTTGCTCTTGGCAAGCTCCTTTTGCAAAAGCCTGACTTAATTATTTTGGACGAGCCCACCAACCATTTGGATGTCTCTTCCATCTCATGGTTAGAGACCTATTTATTGAACTATAAGGGGGCTGTTCTGATCGTCTCCCATGACCGTTATTTCCTGGATCGTATTTGTACGAAAATTATTGAGCTAGATCAAACCAAGGCCATGACCTTCCTGGGAAATTATTCCGATTATGCCGAAAAGAAAAAGATGCTTCGCATTGCCGCCATGAATGCCTATCTGAACCAACAGCGGGAAATTCAGCATCAGGAGGCCGTGATTGAAAAGCTTCGCTCCTTCAACCGTGAAAAATCCATAAAGCGTGCGGAAAGCCGCGAAAAAATGCTGGATAAAATAGAGCGAATCGAAAAGCCTACGGAAGTCAATACCGACATGAAGCTGACGCTGACGCCCTACCGTGAAAGTGGAAAGGACGTTCTGACCGTTGAGGGCCTTTCAAAATCCTTTGACGGAAGAAATCTCTTCCACGACGTTTCCTTTGAAATCATGCGCGGTGAACACGTGGCCATCCTTGGTGACAATGGCACGGGAAAAACGACACTCTTAAAAATTTTGAATGAAGTGCTTTCTGCAGATTCCGGAAGCTTTACTCTTGGCACCAATGTCGAGATTGGTTACTATGATCAGGAGCACCACGTGCTCCATCCTGATAAGAGCTTATTTGATGAGATTTCAGATGATTACCCATATCTCACCAATACGGAAATTCGAAACGTTCTTGCCGCCTTTCTCTTTACGGGGGATGACGTATTGAAACTCATTAAGGATTTAAGCGGAGGCGAGCGTGGGCGCGTATCCCTTGCAAAGCTCATGCTGGGAAATGCTAACTTTTTGATTCTGGATGAGCCGACAAACCATCTTGACATCGCATCAAAGGAAATCCTTGAGGATGCCATCAATTCCTATTCCGGTACGGTTCTCTATGTCAGCCATGACCGTTATTTTATCAATCGGACGGCGCATCGGATCCTGGAGCTTACCAAGAATCATTTTGTAAGCTATGTTGGAAATTATGATTACTATTTGGAAAAACGCGACATTCAGATGGCAACGTTGGACGAGCAGATCAAAAAGGAAGAGGAAAGATCTGGTGCTTCTACAACTTCCGCTTCTGCCGCGTCCGACACACCTGCTTCTAAGGGCGGTGCATTAGACTACAAGGCGAAAAAGGAAGAAGAAGCAAGGATTCGCAAGAAAGAAAATGACCTCAAAAAATGCGAGGCCAGAATTGCAGAGTTGGAGGCTCGCATTTCAGAAATTGATGAGGAAATGGCAAAGCCAGAAATTGCCACCAACTCCATAAAGCTCCAGGAATTGGCAAAGGAGCAGGATACGTTGAAGGAAGAATTAGAGCAAAAATATGAACAATGGGAAACGCTGGCAGAATAAACTGCCAGCGCTTCTTTTTTACCCTATTTAATTTCAGGCATAGCCTTTTCTCTTATCAGGCCTTTGGAACACTCTCCTTTGTTGTTTCCTTCTTCCAAATCATGAAGCTAAAGGCTCCAACCGCAATGGCAAGCACCCAAATAAAGATCTCCGTGATTGCAATGCTTCCCGTCATTTTATTTACCAAGGTCATACCGCCGTCTACGAATGCGTGCAATAAAATGGCCACAGGGAATAAGTAAAATTTCTTTTTTCCCTTCTTTACGGCAAACCAAACCAGAACAGAAAGTCCAAAATGCAAAATGAGTGCACCACAGCGCTCCACGATCGCAAGCAGATACATCCACGCCGGCGTTGTTGCCAATGCATCATACACCTGTTGAATCTGAACGGCCTGCTCCTCTGTCGCCTTTTCAAAGACTTCCGCCATCTTATCCGGATACTTCATGACCGTGGCATAAGTGATATTATTTAACATGCCAAAGAATAAAATGTTAAACATTTCAAAGCCACCATGTCCCGCTGCATAGGTCAGTGCATTTGCATCCTTGTCCCATTGCTTCTTTAAGGGATACTTAAAAGCAATAAACCTGCCCGTCTCCTCAAAAATTCCTGCCATCAATCCGCCATAAATTGCATACAAAAGCGCATTGTTCCAGATTTTCTGTCCAAAGTCCGTTGAATACACAAACTGATGTATGATCGACTCCAGTGTCATGGCAAACAGGAACATGATAAAGCATCCCCAGAAAAAGGCTTTATAGGAACCTCCCGTCACCTTCTTTAATACCAGCAATAATGCCACCGGAACCGCAATTCCGGCGATCATAACAATAATGATACATGCCATTGATCCATTCGGCAAACTCATATGCATTCATTCCTTTCTGTATTTGTTGTATTATTCTATGTAATACATAATACAATGTTTTGTCTCGTCTGTCAATATCCAATTTTCATTTCCTTCCTAATCCTGTTCCATTTCTTTTCTATCCTGCCTAAGTAGATTTCAGAAAATTCCGTATTTTAAGTCTCCGCATAAAAATAACCCAGAGCAACTTTCTTGGTTCAAAGTCTACCAGAAAGTCCCTCTGGGCCATTTCCCGGAGTATTACACGGTTATACTCACTATCATGATGTGATAAATCATCCAACTACTAAATTATTTACTTACTTCTTCCTTGGAAGCGGACTCAGGAAGCTCAGGCTCCTTTCCTTTGGTCTGCTTTCTCTCCTTCTTGCCCTTACCCTTTTTACGAAGCTTCTTGATGATCAGTAGGATTACGGTGATCACAACAGCCCAGATGATCAAATAAGGGATATG
>JAEEGG010030301.1_pt1 | contig 10051 bp, 9 predicted proteins | sample 9134161 | NCBI WGS metagenome assembly JAEEGG01 (sample SAMN16246543, study PRJNA631951) | gut metagenome | biome: gut microbiome; feature: rumen; material: CR-attached | host: Bos | place: Iran: Karaj | collected 2018-10 | reverse complement strand
GGATACGTCCTCGCGCTCAGCGTGTACAGGATTGGCGTTCTTGTTGCCGGCGGCGGATTTGGAATCTGGACGGCGCTCGCGTTCGCGCTCGACGCCTTCTGCCTGTGGGCGATATTCAGGCCAGGCAAGAAGGTTGAAAACTGAAGGGGGAAGTTGAAATGAACGTTTCTTCCTTATTTGTCCTCGCCGTTATCGCCATCTTCTTCGCGCTCGCCGTCTGGCGGGTCGCGAAGAAGGGAGCGCCCTGCGAATGCGGCGGTTCGCACAAGAACTGCTCGCGCAAGGGCGGATGCTCGTGCTGCGACTGCTGCGAAGACTGACAAGCATAGTACGACCTACGGGAAAAAGTTATTATGGCGTTAAAGTTAGATAAAGCTAAACAGATTAGATTTAACAAACATAAACCTGTACATACAAACTCAAGAAAGGAAGCAAGAATGAACATCAGGAAAATGGCGTGTGCGGCGGCGGTCTTCGGATGCGTCGCGTCGGCGACGGCGGCTGACGAGGTCGCCGAGGCGGAGAAGGGCGAGGTTGAGGAGGAGACGCCGGTAGTCTCCGCCGAGTTCGGCCTCCAGCTCGACTCCAAGTACATGACGTACGGCGTGACGGACGGGAAGGATCCGATCCTCACCCCGAGCGCACAGCTCACGTTCTTCGACTGGGCGTACGTCGGCGTCGAGTCGATATTCGACCTCACGAAGGGCAACGGGAAGCGCGGTGACTACGGCAACCGCGCGGGCAAGTGGACGACGCTTGACGCTATCGTCGGTCTTGCACACGAGTTCGACCTCGGCGAGACGCTCGGCGCGCTTTCGGTCGACGTCAACTACATCTACGAGTACCTCCGCCGCCACCACAGCGACATGGGCGACACGCAGTACATCAACCTGGAGCTTTCGCTCGGAGACCTCTGGTTCGAGCCGACGCTCGGAATCGAGCGCGATCTGATGGCGGACGACGGAACGTACATCAACCTCGAGGTCGGGCACACCTTTGCGCTCGTCGGCGACGAAGAAGACCCGACGCTTACATTCAGGCCGTCTATCGGACAGGGCTTCGGCGACAAGCACCGCACTCGCGGCTACGAGCTTGCGGCCGACCACGGCGGAGTGATGGACACGACGATAAAGGGCGAGTTCGAGTGGGCGCTCTGCGACAATGTCGCGCTTACGGCATACGTCGCCTACAGCGACTACTGGTTCGACTCTAAGCTCCGCGACGGCGCGCGTGCCTACAACGGCGCGTGGGGCTCGAGCTGCGACCACTCCTGGACCTTCTACGGCGGAATGGGCGTCACCGTCTCGTTCTGACGGTTGGAGCAAGGTGAAGGTGGACGGCGTTAGGATAGACAAGTCGCACAGGAAGGAGCTTCTTAGCTTCCTTCTCGTGAAAACGGCTGCGGTTCGGCGCGGCGTAAAGCCCGCCGAACTGCTACGGGTCAGGCACTGCTATTCCGGGGTGAACTCTGAAGGTCTGCGGGTCTGCCTCTACCGAAGCGACATCTACGTGATTCTCGGTCTCGACTACATCGAACTGAAGGTCGAGGAGTCGAGCTCCCTCGTGCTGTTCTACAATCCGTCCGCCCTCGCCTCGACCCTCGCCGAAGAGTGCAACCGGCAGTGGCTTGCACGTCTCGGGTATCCGGAAAACGGGTCGCCTGGCGAGCTCCTTGCGGAACTCCGCCGGCGCTTCTCCGAAGGCGAGATACCGCACGAAGTCGGTGTCTTCATCGGCTATCCGCTGAAGGACGTCGATGGATTCATGAAGCGACTTCCGGAGACTCCGCTTCACGGACGCCATGGTGCCTGGCGCATCTACGGCGACGTCGGCGAATCGCTTGCGCGGATGAACAGGTACGAGCGTGAAGAGGCCGCTGCGGCGGACATCCTGCTCGCTGCCGGCGGGGTGGACGATTTCATACGGCGAATTTCCCTGCAAAGGGCAAGCTAGCAAAACGAAAGGAAACAAAAATGGACAAGATACATGTAATCTACGGATCGACCACTGGAATGACCGAGGCGGTTGCTGCGAAAATCGCCGACGCCCTCGGCGCGAAGGTGTTCAACGTCAACGCCGACGATGCCGTCGCGTTCGACGCGGAACTGCTTGTTCTCGGCTCCTCGACATGGGGAATCGGCGATCTGCAGGACGACTGGGCTGCGAGGCTCGACCATGTGAAGGATAGTTTCGCCAGCAAGAAGGTTGCCGTATTCGGGCTTGGCGATTCCCAAGGTTTCGCCGACTCTTTCTGCGTCGCGGCTGAGACGATTGCGAACGCTGCGAAGGATGCGGGTGCGACGCTTGTCGGCGAAGTTCTCAAACTCGACGATACCAACGAGTCCGACAAAACCGACGAGAAGGTCGCGGCCTGGACCGCGTCGCTCAAGGCGGCGATCTGAACTTGCTCAAAGGGGGGCATATTCCCGTGTAGGTCTTGGGCGTGGCTACCTCGTGATGGCGGCCTTCATGAACCTGGCGTCTTCGTCCGTAACCGTGACGGTCGCCTGTCCGTTGGCGAAGGTTGGTGGGTAGACGGCGTCAGTCCAGGCACCGGTCAGGTCGGCGGCGTACCGCACCTTCAGCGTGCCGTTGATTGCGCTCGAGAGCGGCACGGCCGACTCGCCGGCGGACGTGCCCACCGTGAGCGCCCAGCCGGCGGCAGCTTGCTCGAACGCTGTGATCTTCAGCACGGGATCGACAGTCAGCAGGCTCGTGCTGCCGAGCAGGTAGGATTCAACACCGAGCTTGCCGCGTGGTTCGACGATGTTGTTCGCCGTCGTCCAGGCCATGATCTTCGCCAGCTCATCGTCAGTCGGCGGCGTTGTGCCCCAGATTGCGGAAGCGTCCGCGTCCGTGTGCCAGTCCATCCAGTCCAGCGTGATGAAGTACTCGGTGAGTCCGTCCGCCGAGGACGTGCTGTTGTAGCCGTATGCGATGCCGGACGCGATTCCGGGCTCGTACTCGCTCGGCGCGACGCCGCGCGTGAGAACGGCGGTTTGCGGAGAGTTGAGGTCGCGTCCCACGAACGCGCGCACGTACGGCGTGACGCTCTCCTGCACCGTAGCTGACATCGTAGTGCCAGCTGTCACCGTCGCGTTGTGCATCGAAAGCGACACGCCTTTCACCATGCGGCCGACGAAGCCGCCCACTTCCGCCTGCTCGTTCACGTTAGCAAAGTTCGCGGAGATTGCGCCGGTGCTGACGCCGTTCGTGATCGCGAGCGAGATGCCGCTCGTGTTGGCGCGCCCGACGAATCCGCCGAGCGTCGCAATGCCCACGGAGCCGGACGTGTAGGTCGCGTTGATAGCGCCTTCGTTCACGCAGTCGACGAAAACCAGCTTGCCGGGGTTCTGCTGGTAGCCCACGAATCCGCCAACGGCCGCGGTGGAATCCGTCGAAGTGCCGCGCTTCACCTTGTCGAACGTAAGCGTGCCCTTGTTGCAGCAGTTCGAGCAGAACAGCGTGTGCGTGTTGCCGTAGTAGGAGTGGAAGCCGCCTAGCTTCGTGAACGTGGTGCCGACGTTTGCGAGGTTCGTGCAGGAGAGCATCGTGACGTCGCCCTCGCACCAGGACGAGAATCCGCCGATGTTGTGGTTGCCCCACACGTTGCCGCTCACGGTTACGTTCTCGATGAGGCAGGTTCCCTCGAGGTCGCCGCAGAAGACCGCGCCAGAGGCGAGGTTGAGCGGATGAATGCCCGGGGCGTAGGCGTCCGGCGAGCGCGCGTCCAGAATCTGGAGGTTCTTCACCGTGCCGTCAAGGATCGTGCCGAAGAACCCGCAGTAGCTGCGTCCGGAGAGGACGAAGTTGCTCACGACGTGTCCGCCGCCGTCGTAGACGCCGCTGAACATCGGACTGGCCACGAAGTAGAGGGCGCTGTCGTTGATGTTGCCGATGTCGATCCACCGGTCGCCGCCGAGGTCGATGTCCGCCAGCTGCACGAAGTGCTGTCCGGCCGTGCCGAGCGCGTTCGCGTTGTTCACCTGGTCGCGGAAGAACTCGAGGTCGGAGCGGTCCGCGATCTGGAACGGATCCTCCGCCGTGCCCGAGCCGGGGAGCCAGCGGTAGACCATGTAGTAGTCCGCAGGGTCGGACACGGCCTTAATGAAGTGCTTCGGCGCGATAAGCGCGGCGGCGGGCGCGCTCGAGTACAGTCCGCCCGAGACGAAGTTCGTGAGCGCCACGGCTCCGGAACAATTCGAATCCATGTACGCTGCGATGCCCGCGCCATTCGCGGACGTGAACGTGCCGCCCGCGATGTTCGCCTCGATCTGGTCCACGCCTACGCCTTCCGGCAGGGTGTCCCTGTACTGCGAACGCGGATAGCGCGTGCCCGTAGCGGCAAAGTAGAGTGCGTCGCCCGCATAGCTATTGCCAAGAGAAGAAGTACAGGTCACGTACGTGCCAGCAGGGCCGTTCGCCGTCACCGTCACCGTGGAATCAGCCGGCACGTTGACCTTGCCGCTAAGAACGAGGATGCCGCCGCCAGCGGAGGTCAGTGTGCCGCCGTGGAGGTTGAGGTCGTTCTGCGGCAGGTTCATCATCGCAGAGGTCGTGTCTGCAAAGGTGTAGACGGACCCCTCGTAGAAGTTGATCTCGGCGAGCGTCGCGTTGCCGCCGTTTCCGGTGATGCCGTACTGGCCCGGCGTGGTGGCGGTGTCAACGAGCGTGCCGTAGACGTTCAGGATTGCCTTTGCGTTGTAGGATTGACGCGCGCCGGTGCTGCCGCGAATGAAGACGGCGACGTCGTCTCCGTTGCCGTGTGTTACCGTGGCGCCAGCCTGGATCGTGCAGGTGGCGGGCGAGTTGATGTTGTCGTCTACGCCGACGATGTTCAGGGCGCGGCAGTCCGCCGTGAGCGAGGTGTCCGCGGCGATTGTCAGCGAGCCGGACACCCAGGCGCCGCGTCCGATTCTGGTCTGGCTTCCGTCGTTATTTGCCGACGTGCGGTGTCTTGTCTTCTGGCGGCGTCGGGGGCTTTGCGTAGTGGTGGTGGACGCTGCCGTTGTTGCGCCCTACGCGGTAGGCACTCGGGGTGCGATGGGCGTGGTGCCGCCGGTGCGCCCGGTCGGATGCGCACCCCGCGGATAGGAACAGCGCGGCCAGAATTGAAACTGCAAGCAATCTGTACATGATGATATCCTGCCTTTCTGCGTAAATTATACTACACACGCCGCCGTGAGGTCAATCTCGCCCGAGCATTGATTTCGCGGCGGCGGATGGTGTATAATATCCGCATGAAACTCAATACCATAATCTGCGCTGCCGCCGTCTGCGGCTGCGCGTCGTTTGTCGCGGCGGACGAGGAGTCCGCCAAGTCCGAAGCATCCGCTCCCGCCGAGGCCGAGCTCTCCGAAGAGGAGAAGGGCGAGGAGGAAGAGGAGGCTGTCGTCTCCGCCGAGGCGTACTTCGGCGTCGACTCGCGGTATATCACCTACGGGCTTACCGACGGCAAGGACCCGATTGCGCGCGTCAACGGCTACCTCTCGTTCTTCGACTGGGTGTACGTCGGCGGCGAGATGCTCTTCGACCTCACAAAGGGCAACGGCAAGCGCACTCCGTACGAGTACGGCAACCGCGCCGGCAAGCTCATGACCCTCGATGCGCAGGCAGGCATCGCGCACGAGTTCGACCTTGGCGAGACGCTCGGTACCCTCGGAGTCGACCTCTACTACACGTACGAGTGGCTTCCGCGCCACCACGGCGTCATGAACGACACGCAGTACCTCGACGTGGAGTTCACGCTGAACGACCTCTGGCTCGAGCCGAAGCTCTGGATCGAACGCGACCTGATGGCGGACGACGGCTTCTACGTGAACCTCGAAGTCGGCCACACGTTCGCGCTCGTCGGCGAAGGGGAGGACGCGACGCTGACGTTCAAGCCGTCCTTCGCGCAGGGCGTCGGCAACACGCTCAGGACGCGCGGCTACGGACTCTCCGACGACCATGGCGGCCTCATGGACTCGACGATCAAGGGCGAGCTCGCGTGGAAGCTGTGCGACAACGTCAGCCTCAAGGCGTACATCGCCTACTCCGACTACTGGTTCGACCGCAAGCTGCGCCACGGCGCGCGCGCCTACAACGGGCAGTGGGGGCACGGCGACAAGTATGCCAACTCCTGGAACTTCTACGGCGGTGTCGGCGTAGCGTTTTCGTTCTGATTCGCGGCGTAATCGCAGTTGCGCGCATCCACGCGGCCGAGAGGGTACCCAACTGGGTATTTCCTCTCGGCCTTGGCTTTGGTATAATGGCGGCATGAAAATCGCATGTTCGCTGTTGTTCGCCGTCTGCTGTCTGCAGCAGTCGTTGTTTGCGCAGCCTCCGGACTCCCTTCGGGGCGTCAAATACCGCGGCATCTTCGTCAACGACGAGGACTGGGGGCTGCGGCCGTGGGCGGTCCGTCACTTCGGCGCGCAGGAGCAGATCGGCACCAACGCATACGCGGAGGTGTTCGCGCTCATGAAGGCGGACGGACTCAACCTGATATGGCCTGCGATGCACGAGGGCGGCTACGAGTTTTCCGCGCGGCCCGAAAACCTCGAGCTTGCGAAACGCTGGGGCGTCGCGGTCGGCACGAGCCACTGCGAGCCGATGCTGCGCAACAACTGCTATCTGCCGAATGCGGACAAGAAGAAGTGGAGCTGGGTGTCGAACCGCGACTTTCTCGTCGATTACTGGCGAGAAGGCGTGAGGCGGGGAACTGTAAACGGAGATCGGGGAGTCCTGTGGACGATCGGCATGCGTGGCATCCACGACGGGAGAATGCCGGACGGAAAGACGACGGAGGAGAAGATAAAGATACTCGAGGAGGTCTTCGCCGCGCAGTGTGCGATGCTGCCGGATGGCGCGCCGAAGTTGTTCTGTCCGTACAAGGAGGTCCTGCCGATCTTCAACGCGGGGCTGAAAGTACCGGAGGATGCGACGATCCTGTGGGTGAACGACAACTTCGGGTATGTACGCCGTCTTGGCGGTCCGCAGTGCGAGGGATATGGCGGCGGCATCTACTGGCATCTTTCGTATTGGGGTCGACCCCACGGCTACATCCACCTCTGCACCACGCCGCCGGCCTTCATGTGGTACGAGCTCGTCGCGAAGTGCTGGGAGAACGGCGTTCGCGACGTCTGGATGGTGAATGCGGGCGACGTATTCCAGGCGGAGATACTGCTCGACGCCTTCGGAAGGTTCGCCGCCGACCCCGAGAGCTGGAAGGCAAAGACTGATCCTCAGGCTGATGCGTTGAGAATGTGGGCGAGGGAGAGTTTTTTTGGACAGGATTTACAAGATTTACAGGATTCAGAAAACAATCCTGATAATCCTGTCAATCCTGTCTTAAAACTATCTGACCGCATTGTCCAGCACTTGAACGAGTATTTTAATCTCGGATTCAACCGCAAGCCCGAGCACATGTGCATTCAGTGGTCGCGCGCCCTGCCTGAGAGCGTAAAATCGTCACTGCTTAAACGTTACCACGCCCTGCTGAACGAAGACATTGAAATAGAGCGGCAGCTGACTGGGGAAGGAGCCAGGCATATTGACGACTACTTCCGCCTCGTTGGCTTTCAGACGCGCTTCCTCGCCTACGCGGGCATCATCCATCTGGAAGGGCGCGACAAGGCGTACGCGCACTCGGTGCTTGATCCGCTTTATGCGCGATGGGACGCGCTTGACGGCGGAAAGTGGTCCGGATTCTGGATCGACACAATCGACGAAAGGCCCGGGATGTATCAGCCGACGGCGCACAACCGCTGGAGCTCGCAGATGCAGTGGCCGTGGAACGAGCCGGATGATCCGGCGCGGAAGGATCGTCGCGGCGAGAGCAGGAGCGACTATGCGGCCACGCAGTACCGCGCGGACGTTCCGGAGCCTACGTGGCTAGAGCCTGTCGCGCGCGAGCGTGGCGCGAAGGGCGGCGAGTGGGTGAACGTCGCTGGTCTCGGCACGAGCGGCAACGCTCTCGCGCTTCTGCCTGTCAAGCCAGGAGTCGGCGAGGGGGCATTCCTGAAGTTCGATTTGAATCAACCGCTCACCCACTCGCCCACTCACCCACTCAATCAATCGTCCCTCGTTCTTCAGTTCCTTCCCGACTTCGCGCTTTGGCCGGGGTTGAAGCTCGGAGTGAAAGTGTCGTTCGACGACGGCGAGGCGAAGTACGTCGAGGTGCCTCGCAGCGACTCCAACATCGGCGAGAAGGATTCCGTCCGCGCCGTTGCAGTTCAGGACAACTTCATACGCGTTGAGGTGCCGATTCCGTCCGGCGCGAAGACATTCGCAATCACGGCCGTCGATCCTGGAGTAGTCATTGACCGCGTCGGCGTGCGAACCGTTCCGTAGTCCAACCCACGCATGCTCGGCGGCTTTCTGTGTTGGGATGCGGTAGAAATGCTATAATATGTTCAAAACAACGGGAATAGATGCGCATGAAAACAAAAGAAGACTACAACAAGTTTCTGTCTGACGTTCGGAATGCCTCGGGCATTGAGTCGCTGACCCCTGACGAGTCGGGGCTTGTGAGCGTGCGCGTCGATGACGCGTACAATGTGAACCTCCAGTTCGTCGAGGCGACCGGGAAGGTTCTCTGCTTCGTGGAGGTGGCGACTCTCCCGCCTGATGCGTCCAGGGCGGTATACCGCGACCTTCTTGTGGGAGGGCTCTTCGGCAAGGATACGGCAGGCGGATACTTCGCCCTGGAGCCGGAATCGGAGTCCGTCGTCTACAACTACTTCTTCGACCTCGAGGAGGCGGCGAAGGACGTCGAGGAATTCGTCCACACCATAGAGAAGATACTTCAGCTCTGCGACATCTGGGCGGAGCGGATTCGCCGCGATCTCTCCGGCGAAGAGGCGGATGGGACGTCAAAAGACAGCGCCGAACAGCCTGCGCATTTCCAGGGGTCGATGATCCGTGCCTGAAGTGCGCAATGTCAGTCGATGTGTTGTAACCTTTTCGTGGCTTGCGTGTAGACAGTGCGTGGAATACCATGAGAACATCTATGGAAAAGGAGCTGGATTATGCCTTTAAACGTTGATACATTCCGCAGTCTGGTCGGCCAGACGCGATACGGCAACCGAGACATAGTCGTCAGCGGCGAGGGCAAGAACACGACGGCGCGCCTCGGCAACTTCTTCTTCTCGCAGGGAAAGGCCGTCAACAACGCGACGATGACCGCCTTCAAGGAGGCTCTCGAGAAGGAGTACGGCTCGCTCGGAACCCACGCCTTCGACACGGTGCTCGGATCGCGCAGCCAGCTCAACAAATCGCTCCGCGCATGCGATATACAGCAGACGCTCTCCAAACTCGTGCCCATCCGCGAGAACCGCTTCATAGGCGAGGTGAGCCGCCAGATCGCCACATCCCCGAAGATGCTCGAACTGTCCGACGACGAGAGGATGGCGGTGTTCCAGAAACTGAAGGACGAGCCATTCAAGGACGTTGACCTTGCGGCGTGCCGCACGCCCGAGGACCTGTCGGCCGCCGCCGCGCGCCGCATCGACGCGGCGATCGACAAGCTCCGAAAGGAGAGGGACGCAGGCCTCCACGAGAACACGCTCGGCGCGCGCAAGTCCGTCGAGACGGCCGCGGGCGCAAAGGAGCCGACGGGCCTCAGGAACCTCAACACGATTCTCAAGGCGGGCTCGACCTCGGTGGAGGACCAGATCAAGAAGGGCCTCATCGGCGCGGGAATGAGCGTCAACAGGTCCGATGCGAACACCATCCTCTTCGAGAAGCTCAAGACGAACGGCGTGGAGCCGGGCTTCATCTACCGCAACGACTGGTCGCCTGACGACACGCGCGGACTGATGGCCGACATCAACTCCGACGAAAGCCGTGCCGCACTCGAAGAGCTCAAGAAGAAGGATCCTGCCTTCGCCGAGAAGTGCAAGGACAAGACCTACCGCGAGCAGATCATGCTCGCAGGGCGCGCGCACCCCGCGGGAATCGCTGCCGTCGCGGAGTTCGCCCTCCGGGAGGCGGCCATAATGGTGAAGAACGGAAAGATCGCGGACAAGCATTCGTTTGGTCCGCTCGCAACGGCCATCAAGAACTACAA
>JAEEGG010030299.1_pt1 | contig 10051 bp, 8 predicted proteins | sample 9134161 | NCBI WGS metagenome assembly JAEEGG01 (sample SAMN16246543, study PRJNA631951) | gut metagenome | biome: gut microbiome; feature: rumen; material: CR-attached | host: Bos | place: Iran: Karaj | collected 2018-10 | reverse complement strand
CGCCCCTCCCGCACTAGCCACTAGCCACTAATCACTAACCACTAATGCATTTAGCGCCGCCAAATCATCCGCCGTGCCTTCCATCACATCCTCTGGCTTCTCATATTCGAGGCAAAGGCAACCAGAATAGAACGTATCTAGTTCAGCCAGAATGGGTTGATAATCGATGACACCATCGCGGATGCGGCAGAACATGCCCTTCTGGAAGCCAGTTTCACTGACGCTTTTCAGATGCGTGAAACCGATGACGTCACGCGTGGCCTTCAACGCCGTCAAAGCGTCTTCGCCGCCATAGTGCAGAAAGTTGGCCGCATCGTAGTTCAGCGTGACGTTGTCCATACCGATCTTCTCAAACAACCGCAGGCAGTCACTTGAAGTGGCCATGAGGCCGCCATGATTTTCAACAATGACCGTCAATCCAAGATCTGCGGCTTGTTTTCCAAGTTCACGCAGGCGGTTCGTCACCCGTGCGAATTCATCCTCCGTATGCGCCCAAACTTCGCAGATGCGAAGATAAGTAGCGCCAACGGCGGCAATCGTCTTCACATCATCCACCGTGCCGTCCAGTAACATGGCGACTTCCAACGCCGAAACACCTTCCTTTTCAAAGAGTTCGCGATATTTTTCCGCCTGTTTTGAACCACCTTTGAGAGCCTGCGGGAAGCCGTCCTGCGCCCCAAGCATAAAGCACAAACGATCTATTCCCAATGACTTAAGTGAACGGCAATACTGATCCGTCTCCATGAAGCGAAAGCCCCACGGCGATGAACTGAAAAAATGGTCCGCCATGTTCAATCCTCCCACTTGAAGATGAATTTCAGATACTTGTAGCGGTCGGCCTCGATCTTCGCGTAGATCTCGGGAGCGCGATGATAATCGACGACTTCGTCCCACAATTTCGCGTCGAACTTCCCTTCGGAGATATAGCGGAGCACTTCGGCCTTGCAGCCTTTGTTCGTCGCGATGGAGCAGGAGATCCGCAGGTCGCTGCAGTTCCAACGCTGGTATTCCGTGATGGTTATGGGTGCGCGATACTGCCCTTGCAGATGGACGCGCCCACCATAGCGGACATAGTCCGCCAACGGATTGACGGCGTCCGGATTGCCGCTGCATTCGATCACGACATCCGCCAGACCGCCGCCGCAAGCCTGTTTGACCGCTTCCGCCGCGTTCTCCGTCTTCGACAGATCGATCAACGCATCCGCGTATTTTTCCGCATGGGCAAGACGGTTCGCATGGATGTCCGCCGCGATGATGCGTTTCGCGCCGTAGATCCGCGCCAACTGCATGGCGGACAAGCCGACGCAGCCGCATCCAGTGACCATCACCGTTTCGCCCGCGTTCACGCCGACCATCTGCACGCCCTTCAACGCCACCGTGCCCAAGTAGGCGACGACCGCCTCTTCGTAGCTGACGTTGTCCGGAATCGCCACGACTTCGTCCATCGGCGCGGGAGCTGTGTAAAGATTCTTCACGGCGTACGCCGCGCTGCCGCCCCATGCCGCGCACAGGCCCGGATAATGGCGGACTTCATTCGCCATGACGCGGTCGCCGACCTTGAACGGCTTGTCACCGTTCTTCCACGGAGCCTTCTCGCCGACGTAGATGACTTCTCCAACTTCCTCATAGCTCGGCACTAACGGGTAGCTCAAGTTCGAAGCAGGAAACGCCTGCTCTTCATACAGCGACATGTCCGTCCCGAACGACACGCCGCTGCGTTTCGTCTTCACAACAATCGTCTCATCATTGACTTCCGGAAAATCAATGCTTTGGATGACCGCATGCTTGCGTGCATCCATGATAATCGCGTCGCCTTTCAATTTCATGGTCATAATCACATCCTTTTTCTATTGGTTAAAACATCTGTGTTTTTATATCACCGCCGAGCAGACGGAGGCCATCTAGTACTTAATTGATTTAATTCGAATACAGTTTTTGAAGGTGCTTGGGATTCACGCATGTCTTTTTCCATTCGAACGGCACAGCCCGTTCGTTGTAGGCCGCGATGAACTTGTTTATTGCCCCGCGAAGCCGTGAGACCGATTCAAAGCTGCCCCCCTGGAGCGCCCCCCGCGACAGGATGCTGAAGAAGACCTCCACCTGGTTCAGCCATGACGCGTTGGTCGGCGTGTAGTGGAAATGGACGAGCGGATGGCTCTTCAGCCACCTGTCGTCCTTCTTGGAGTGCGTGCTGAGGTTGTCAAGCACGACATGGAGCTCCGCCGCGGGGTGGGCCGCGACGACTTCGTTCATGAAATCCAGGAATTCACGGCGGCGCTTCCTGAGCCTGTTGGAGGCGACGACCTGCCCTGTGGCCACCTCGAGGGCCGCGAAAAGCGTGCTGCTCCCGTTCCTCTTGTACCGGTCGCTGAACCCCATCATGGTCTTCCCGTCAGGGAAGCGCAGCCATCCCTGCTGCCTTTCGACGGCCTGGATGCAGGGCTTCTCGTCCACGCAGACCACGACGGCGTTTTCAGGCGGGTTGAGGTAGAGCCCCACGATGTCGGCCGCCTTCGAGGCGAACTCCGGATCCGTGCTGACGCACCAGGAGCGTTTTCTCGCAAGGTCTATCCCGTTCTTTCGCATGACCTTCCATACTTGGTCCGCCTTGACGCCGAGACGCCGGGCGATGAGCCCTCCGTTCCAGCGGGCGTAGCCTTCGGGCGGCCTTTCGTCAAGCACCGCGAGGACCATGCGCTCGAAATCGTCGCCGTAACGCAGAGGCTGCCCGCTGCGGGGCGCGTCGCGGAGACCGTCAATGCCCATGTCGTGGAAGCGTCCGCGCCATTTGACGACCATGGGCCGTGAGACGGACAGCTTCCGTGCGGATGCCGATGCAGGGACGCCGTCCGCCGCGTCCAGGACAATTCTTGCCCTGATGGCGAGACGGCTTTCGGATTTGCCCGAATTGACTATCCTCATGAGTTCCTGGCGCTGTGCTTCTGTCAATGTCACGATGATCTTGTCCATTATCTGCTCTACCTTTAAATGTAATTAAGAGAAATTGCAGATAATATAACATATAAACGAATTAAATCAATTAAGTACTAGATTTTTTCTTCCTCTAAATTCACATATTGCCAATAATCTCTTCAGAAACATGGCCGACGTCTGCGAGGCAATCTGTGAAAAAATCTGTATAATCTGTGTAATCTGTGGTTCCTTTTTATTTATTTTATTCTATTTCAATTTCAATGACTTTTCTTTACAATCTCAAACAAAAAATGCGCCTTGCCGTCCGGCCCTTTGACGGATGCCGTGAACGACAGTTTTCCATCCGCAACCGTTGACGGAATTCTTGCGGCGCGGCGGCCATCCGTCTCCAACATCCACACATCGTAATCATCAGCGTTTTGCAACGCCAGTGTGACATCGGCCACGCCACGGCGGACGACGATGCGTTCCGTGCCCCACTTCTGCAGCACAAGTCCTTTTTCATCAAGGAATTGCGTTCCATCTTTCTGTAGATCCGTCAAAAACGTCAGAAGGATTCGGCTGGAATCTGCAAGCGGTTTCAAATCGACGGAACTCACCCAGATAGCGGCCTCCGCGCCATGGACATGCGCAGTCAACGGCACGGCTTTCAGCGTATCGCCGTCCAACGCGAATCCACCTGCCGTGCAGGGAGTTGCGATGGTGAACCGTCCACTGCCCTCTTCAATGGACAGCGGGAAACGGCCCATGATTTTTGCAATACTGCCAGCCTTCACGGCCGTTCGGTTCATAAACAACAACAGTCCAGCGCGGTCGGAGGCGATTTGGAACGGATCGGACGTGATATGGAAATATCCGTTCGGATTGAGATACGGGAGCCATGGCGTCCCGTCATCCAGTTCCGCCTCAAAACCAAGATAATAGAACCGCCACAAGGCGTCCCAGTCCAGCCGCGCCGCGCAATATCCCGTCAGCAGTCCGCCGACGTTGCGGCATGGATTCGGACGGCAGAAGTTCCATTCGGATATCGTGAACGGCTTGCCGGCCTCCCGCGCGAGTTTCGCGACGCCCAGCGGAATGCCGCGGACCGCACGGTCCGGCCGAGACCGCGAGACATTCGCAAGTGCCCATGATTCACTGATGAACGATGGATGGTCGATGTAGAAATGAGTATCGACATAGTCCAACGACCGCGTGACGGCGTCCGCCCGCGGCATCGGCCCGCAGTTCCAGTCGCTCAGCATCGCCTTGACGCCCAATTGCCGCAGGAAATCAGTCGCCTTGGCGGTGAACCGCGCCTCCATGTCGCTCATGAACTCAAACAACGCGGGATGGGACTGAATCGTCTGACCGCCGCAATCCGTCGGCGCGTCCGCGGCATAATCCGCCTGATTGGCGCGTTTTTCCGCAAGCCATTGTTTCCAAGCCTGTTGTGTAACTGGCAAGTCAAAAATCTCCCCCCTGCTCCATGCGAAAGCGCCTTCGTTAATCAGTGCGATAAATGGCATGGCGGGATCGTCCGCATAGCGCAACGTCGTGTACGGATTGACGTGTTCAAGCAGTTTTTTCGCAAACGCCTGCCAATTTTTGTATGCAGGTTCATAGACTAGAAACAACGCCTTGAGCGTATTGTCCGGAATCTGTCCATCGCCTTCCAACCCAATGTCTTGCCAACGGACCTTTCGCGAAACATACAGATCGGTCGTCACATAGATTCCGTTCTTTTTAGCCTGCGCGAAAAGATAGTCGAAGCGTTCCATCATATCCGCATTGAGCGACATCCCGTCCGACGAACCTTTCACGAATCCGGCCTCGCAGTTGTGGATGCGGATGCTATTGCATCCAGCTCGGCACAAACGTGTTATAAGCTTATCCGTGCCTTCGTGTGATAGGAACGGCGCTTCAATACACAGATTGACGCCCCAAAAACGTTGCGGCTTGCCAGGCAACTTTTCGAAAACAAAATGGCCGTGGTCGTTTTTCAGCCAGCCATGCTTGCCAGCGGGCGCGTCACGAAATGGCAGTTTCGAAAAATCAATGGCGGAATTCGGCTGGATATCCTTATAATATTCCAACGGCAGCCAGTCGTCATTTTGGCGAATGACAAACGGCTGCAATGCAACAGCGCGATGCAGTTCACCGACTATGCCAAACGTTGTTTCGTATGTCTTGCCGGCCTTCAGCAACTCAGGTCCTGTCAAATAGATACGCATGGTAAACGTCGGCCCCCACTGGCGGTCATCCTGCAAGTTGAAACGCGTTCCTTCAGGCAGTTCAAAACCTAATTTTCGTTTTGCTTCAGGTAGTGTAAACGAAAATCGCCGTGGCGTATCCAAATACAATGAAAGAATACTGTATTCCTGCGGCACATCTCCGCGATTTCCTTTGTCGTCTTGGAACATGCCGCCGATAATGACCTTTTCCGGAACCGTAATGGAAACAACAAGACCTTCTGTTGGAAGATATTCCGTCATTGTCACATTCATACGGACTTCCGTTCGATCCTTTTTCATCTGACGAATCACCGTCAATCCATTTCCATAAGTCTTCTTGTCTTTCACAAGTTCCCAATGTGACGTAAGCAACTGAGAATCAGGCGAAACATGACCGACAGACATGGCGGAATGCCCTTTCCAGTCTTTTGGATACGCCCGCAAATCCAATTGGATACCATCACCAATCGTCACAACTCCCGATGAATCAAGGCGATACTCTTGTACATTCGCTTGTTTCGCCATAGCAGAACAGACTGCCAGCATCGCCATACCGATGGCAACACATCTCAATGAGTTGTTATTCACAAAAGAATATTGCATGACGTTAGCGACTCTCTTTCAATTGGATGAATGTTTTTTCGATAAACTTTCTCTCGTCATCGTATTTCATAAGGCGGAGCAGACGATCCATCAAGCCATCCGCAATGCTTCTATAATCTGGAACCCAATGGATGCCGCGATGGACATTCCAGTCAAAAACTTCCGCTGACGGCTGGAGGGCCTGTATCTGCCGATGATGCGCCGCGTCCGTCACGATGATGTCGTACTTCTTGGCGGGGCTTTCCTGCCCCGGATGGACGATATCAACCAATTCTTTCGGAATCCATGGCATCAACTGAAGACAGTGCCATTCAGGCAGATAGAACAGCGGTCGTTTGGATGGATTCTTTCGAAAACAGTCCGCCCATGAGTTGCCAAGCACGCTGTAATCGCTGCAGACGACATCAACTCGGTCCCAATGTGGACAATCCGCCACGAGCGGCAGGCCGCTTCTCTTCAGACGAATGGCGATTTCTTCTGAAACGACAACAGTTCCCGCATTCCAGATCAATCCGCGAAGCGGCTGTTGGCTGATTTCCTTCACCATCTCGTCGGGATCTGAGCTATCCAGCAAGATATTGCGGAAGTTGAACTTACGAGACAAAATATGTCGTCCGATCGCTGTAAACGAATCGAACACGTCACGATTGAAATAATATAGGCAGCCGTCGCCATTCAGTACGCCGATCAGCCCCGCCTCCGCGTCATCTGCAATTTTTTCCGGATTCGTGAAAATGCCCAGACCAGGCCGTGAACGTAGCCATCCGTCGCGGATCAGCTCCGCTGTCACCGCCGACACCGTGCATGGCGCAACAGAAAATCGTCGCGCCAGTTCCCGAACCGACGGCAATTTCACAGATGATGTTCCCGCGCGATAGATTTCACCAATGAGAAAATGCCTGATTTGAAATGTCTTACGCATACTTTCCTCCATTATTGCAAACGCCATGGACAATGGTCGCAAATGCTCAAACATCCATCGGAAACGGCCTTGCGGAACAAATCCGCCCGTTTCCCTAAGAATATTTCCTTTAATGACTTCTCACGCAAATTACCTGCGCTGAAACTGAAAAAATCTGTGCAGAAACCAACCTCGCCGTCATGCCGCACATGAATCCGCTTCCACGGCTGCCGACAACATGCCTTCTGCCGCGTATGTGGCGTGAAGGAGGCTGGTATCATATACTTACGATGATGAAATTCCGTTACGCTTTGTGACAATCGTTGCAAATAATCGTGGTCATCATCACGCCGCCATCCTTCCATTTCCGTTGCGTCACAGCCGAAATGTTCACGACTATATTGGCGATAAGCCGCTATTTCATCGGTAGTTAGGTAAATCAGTTGGCCCATCGTGACGGCATCCGGTCGCAGTTCTGCCAATTGATTAGGAATCTCCGCCAATTCATCCACATTCTGATCCGAAATTGTCACAAGGCAGTACAAACGGCCATGAAATGGCCGCAACAGCTCCAGATTCCGTTTAATTTTCGTAAACGTTCCAGCGCCGCGAACAGCGTCATTCAATTCTTCACGTCCATCAATCGAAATATGGATGTCATCCATTAGGGAGACCGCCTCCAAATGTCGGTCGATCAGCGTGCCATTGGTAATCAATCCAAGACGGAAGCCTTTTTCTTTCAGTGACTTCGCCAATTCGTCAAAATGCGAATACATCAATGGCTCGCCGCCCCACAACGTCACCGTCGGCGACGGTAGCGGACTCATCGCCTTCAGCTGTTCTGCGACATCCAGCCAGAATGCAACCGGCAGGTCGTCATTGCCATGACCAGCGGCCACGCCTCGCGCCTGCCCGCAGAAACGGCAACGGAGGTTGCAATGTCTAGTCAATTGGAAATGCGCCGCTTCCAGCACAGGTTCCATGATGGGTCTCCAGTCTCTTTGTCAAAATCATAACAGCATCATAACAGTCAATATAATGTGAAAAAGAAAGACTTCAAGAGGCATTTTCCAACGTTTTTCGATATGTTTACGTAATTACTTCAATTCTCCTGCTTCAAAACGTTCAGCAGGGCAAAGCCCATCGCGATGACGACCACAACCAATGCGGCGACGACCATTCCACGGCGAGTATGCTTCTCCAATGGCTTCTTTCTACGATATTCAGCCCGATCGAAATCTTCACGCTTGAACATGGAATTGTCCAGACTCATTTTCAACGAATCCACCTTTCCACCGGCCAATGACAATATGTCGGAAACATCGTATTTTGGCTTCTTTCCGCTGATTTCTGCCGTCAGATGATATGGCATTTTGTCCGCTCGTGCCACGAATTGAAGGCTGTATTCCGGATTCAATGGCGTAAACTCCTTAATCGACAACCACGGATTGTCGCCATGGTAAATCCTCAGAATGACACTTCCCTGCGTAACAGGGGGAAAAAGGATGGTCGTCTTTTCTTCAAAAAAGCCGCTCACCTTGATTCGATGGATCATGGCATCACACAGGAATTGTTCCTCTTTGTCATTCAACCTATTGGCAATAGAGACGTTGCGACTGAAATTCAAATCTGGATCCTGCGTTTCAATAACCACACCGTTGATTGGATAGACATCCGGTTCAAGATAAATAAACTCCCAATCAGGACGACTGTCATCCTTAATCATGGAATACATGAAGCCATTCACAAGTTTCGTCTGCCTGCCGCTTTCCACACGTTTCACCGTCCACAGCTCAATCCGCTCCATTTTGAAGGGCTGTTCGACAGCCGCCGTGCTTTCCGCCCGTTCCGTTCCACCATCCGCAAATTCCTTCGTGTAAACGTTTTTCAATGCATTCCGATGTTCAAACGTCGCATGAGACAGCAACAGACGGAAGCGACGGCATCCCGCCGTCGCAAACGCCACATCTAGATTTCGCACATTCATATGGCGACTGCTGTCGAAGATGAAACCATTGTCCAGCAACGATTTCCATTCTCCCGCCTTCTCGCCAAAAACTTTTACTTGCTGTTCGAAATCCCGTTGTGACGTGATGAAACGGACATGGACATTTTCTGGAACAGGCGTCTGCTCAGCGATTTCACAAAGAATCTCCAACTCACCGCCATCAAGCGACCGAACCTGCGTTACGTTGCTCGGAACAACCACTCGTTCATCGCTGAAAACCGCTTCCGTCTTTTCTTCCACATGATACGGGACGATTTCGCCTTTGTTGTCCTTCAGCCGCAACCAATCCACGCTGTCGCCGACCATCGCAATGTTTTTCGGAGTAATCGTCAGTTCAACCACATGCGGATCGCTATCCGTAATCGGCGGTGAAAACTCCCAACCGCCGATAGCGACTACGGTCCAACAGCTTATCATCAAAGCCAGCAACCATTTATTCATATTTCCTCCTCTTTATCAACATGCTATGCTTTCGTTCTTTTTTTGTTTTTTCGCAGATAACTTCCCACGCGAAGCGCATTGAAACCGCCGAGCCGCCGGAGGCCGTTGCAGTTTTAGCATTCAGATGCCATTATTAACAACAAAAGCCTTCGCCTGTTGTCGGCCACGGCGGCGAGGCATTCGTGTTCATTCGTGTCCATTCGTGATTCTATCTCATTTATTTAGAAGGAGTTGCCTTTTTAATGATATCATCGTCATACGACTGCGCGGCGGTTTCGCCGGGCTCCAACACAAGAAAATCCTTTTCATCCCAATCGCCTGCGATGAAACGCTCCATCAATGACAAATCGCCTTCGATTTCATTGAAATTCCATTTGAAGAACTTGGCGGCATCTTCTGAAACTTTGCGATATAAAGGCCTGTCGATGAACGGCATGCGGATGTAACCGATGTTGCTGTAGTTGTTCAGGCCGCCAGACTCCGTCAGCAGATATTCGATTGTCTCATCGTCATACCCTCTGTCTTTGAAGACCTGTGTCATCCGCTTCCAACTCTCCTCACCGGGCATGTTCGTGTTTTCAATCCAACTTGCTGTAAACCAATAACATCCGGGGATCGACTGGAAATAGGACGCGTATTTTTCCTTGCTTCCCAAGAAGAACGTGATGCAGTCATGGGCCTTCGGGATGACAAGCCGATGTTTTTTCGCGCAGATTCCCGTCACGGCATTGGAGCAAAGTCCGTAGCCAAGCAGAATAGCATCGAAATCCCCTGCAACGCCGCAGCCTTCGCCGCGCTCGCAGATTTTGTTGGTATGGCTATCGACACCCTCTTCCACGGTGTCGATCTCCTTCTGGAGCAGTTCGCGAAGCTGTTCGGGTCGTTCATGATAGCCCTGCCGCATCCATGTCACATCGACGATATTCTCCGACAGAGCCGTGACATACGCCA
>JAEEGG010030298.1_pt1 | contig 10051 bp, 7 predicted proteins | sample 9134161 | NCBI WGS metagenome assembly JAEEGG01 (sample SAMN16246543, study PRJNA631951) | gut metagenome | biome: gut microbiome; feature: rumen; material: CR-attached | host: Bos | place: Iran: Karaj | collected 2018-10 | reverse complement strand
CTCTTATAATATCTTCATTACTTGCAAAATGATGATTAGAAAAAGCTGATAACCCATTATATTTGATATTACGATTACTTTCGCTTTCATAATACCCGTCTTCTAGTACATATTCACCACCAATTTTTATATCTATTTGATGTAAACACTTGCATAAATTATAAGTAAGCTTAATAGCATTATTAGCCAAGAAGTAATCCCACATCGTAAAAACTCTATGATAATAATAATTAGTGTCAGGTCTTCGCTGCATATATGATAATTTATCATCAACCTGTTTGTCCCAAATATCTTTGTTTTCTATTATTTGATCGACAGTAAAAAGGTCGCTATATGCACCATGTGGTTGTTTTCCCCCATCTTTTAATTCTAACCAAAATTCAGGATTGTTATTATATGATAATACTAAATCTCTATGGTTTGGTATCAAAAACAGAATATTTCTTAATTTTGGATTTTCTATACAGTATTCTAATGAATTAGAATCCAAACAAATCATCTCCTTAAGAATATCGGGAGTCCATATAAACTTATCATTTCTTGATAATTCACACATTCCCCATCGGTGTTTTTCTCGATTAGCATATTCATAAAAATACTTTAAATCTCCGACTGACCAGGAAAAAGTAGCAGTGCTAACAAAAACGGCCCAATTGATTACATCTTTATGTGATTCTATGTACTGATTGCTTAATTTACCTATGTTCCCATACCCTTTAGTAGGAATAAAACGATTACCATATGGTTTGCTAGTTCTTAGTTCTCTATGCGGAATATAATTATCAAATTGCAATAATCTTTCTTCTGTCCACAAAAGATTTGAATCTTCCAATAAATTCAACCAAAGAATAATATCTTTATATTTTTCAACCATGTCAAAATCCCACTCAACCTCGCTATAAAGAGGTAGATATGCGCAAAAACCATTTTTTAGAATATAATCATACCATTTTTTGTATGGCCAGATACCATAATCTTTGTAAGAGAAACTATATGAAGTGAAGTGCAAGTCAGTCTCTTTCCATTGCTTCATCCATTCAACTTGCCTTTGTAGGATATTGATATAATAACCTACGCTTGAGGTTGGTATTCTATGTCCTTTGGGCAGACTAATATAATCAATTTCAGTGTGATGTTTAGCTAATAATATTAGAGTTGCGGAATAATGACAGAAATAATTGCTCCCAGATTCGAAATTGCTGCAATATGCCGGGCTGTCTATATCTTTAAAAATTTCAGGGTGATTTGTTGAAACTTCTAATAAAGTTTCATCTTGTCGCATTTCTGAAGAAGATGCTATTACTTTTGATACTCCATTAGTATCTGTTATCAGTATTTCATATGGAAAAACAAACTCTTTCTTTTTACTTGAAGAATCAGAATTATTTAAGATTTCAATGTTTGACTCTTTTTTGACACATAAACCATTATGAATAAGTCGTCCCACAATTGCAGGATGGAAATGCACCATTATCGAAAATAATTCTTTGTCAGTCATAACACAACTTACTTGCTAATAACTATCAAGTATCTGTTCTCAATCAGATTGTTGTTAACATCAAGTATTAAATGAAAGCTATCCCCGTTAACTGGCATTGGTAATGATTTACATTCCGCATGAGAAACTTTCCCTTTTTTTTCTAATTCATTACACCATTGGGATATTGAAAGATATGCTTCTCCAAGGGAAACTGGTTCTTTGAGATGGACATAGATAACTTCTTTCCCATTAAACTGAATATGTGGTATAATATCAAAAAGGCCAGGTAATCCATCCTTTACAACAACATGATTAATGCCAGTTTGATCACCAATATCTTTTGTTGTAATATATAACTGAATGGTTATTTCAGTTTCTTTCATGATTTTAGTTTGATAAATTACATTTCTATTTCAGCAGTTTCCTATTCCCCGCCTCTTCCTGTACAGCCATTAAAAAGAATTTCTCTTTCAAAGCTTAAAGCCACGCCGTTGTTCGACATTGCGAAAAGAAGCATCATATTCTGTTCTAATGCAGAAGCGCGGGGAAACTTGTCTGACACAATGATGTGGCAACTTACATCAACACTTGCTGTAAAGTTTACAGATGCTCTATTGGAAGCCATCTTTTCTTCAAACAGATGCAGTGCAGCTGTCAGTTGGTTGCTTGCTTTTGAATATGTATCCTCTATTGCGCTATATGAGTTGCCCTGTGCCTGGTCTTTGAATTCCAAGAACACAAACTTCTGCTCATCAAACACGGCTCCGTCTGCCATTCCTCCGACCCGTTGCTTAATGAGCTTCTTGTCTAACGGCAACAACACAATCTCATTGTTGTTGGGATTGACACACAAACAGCAACGATAGGAATCCTTGCCTCGCTTTGAAATGCAGGTGCCGTCAGCATCGTCAACAATTCTAAATTGACTGTCGCACGAAACCTCAATGCAATCAAGCACTCCAGGGTTGTATCCTCTGAAAGCACTTGCCAATTTGAGCCTTTTTACGGCTTCTGGTATGTGATCAGGCAAACTCATTTTCGGAGTGTCTTCAAATATAGTTGATACAACTTGTTGTAATCAGAACCTATCGCATCCGACACAACATCCAAGTAATTAACTGAAACCAAACCTGTCCTGTTGTCCTTTATGGACTCGCAATATGTTTCTCCACCTAAAGAAAAAACAGATACAATGTCGCTATTCATGCGGAACTGCGGAGCAACAATGTCGTTTATCTCATCGTTGCTTTCCCCTGTTTTTGACAGCTTGTCTGCCAGCATGTTGACATTCAACGAGGACAGCAAATACGGACTATGTGTGGTGACTACCATATACATGCATTCATGACTATTTGCTATAGAGATAAGTCTGTTCAGAACCTCTCTCTGGTTGGTGGGGAAAAGATTCTGCTCAGGTTCCTCCACCACGTATGTGTCAAAACATTTCTCTTCACGGGCGAAGTCGGTAACCATCAACATGGGCAATGCCGATTGGATACCAGATGAACATTCTTCCAATGAGATGTGTTTTTTTTCATCATCCAATACCGAAATACAGTCAGCTCCATTGCTTTTGTCATATTTCACACCTAAAAAAGAAGCATCGTATGTGGAAAAATGATTTTTTGCTCTTTCATACAAAGACAAATACTCCATAAGGGTATTTGGCAGAGGTATTTTGGATAGAACGATACTCGCCAATGAGGACGAAACTGCACCTGCTAAATTACGCTCTGCTGGTATATAACACGCATATCTGAGGTTAGCTCTCAGGAAATTCAAATTATCCTTTATGGACTTGTCAATATTCCGACTCTCTACGATATCTAAACCCAAATCAATTACATTCTCGGAATAAGAAGAACTTATTAGCATTTTACAGAAATCGTAAATCTCTTCTTGCGAAAAATCACTAATTGATATACTGAATCTGCTGTCTCGATAGAATATATTGACATCATTTCTTCCATGGTATTCTATATATGAGTCTGAAGCAAAATAATTTGCAATCCCCATCTTTTTGAATTCAGACAATGGATTATTGTTTTTGCAAACACTTATCCACCAGTAAATGTCTGAAAAAATTGTTAGCAACTTGGCGAAAGTACTTTTGCCCACGCCCTGAGGTCCAATAAAGACCATAAGCTTTGACAATTCAATGTTAATGTCCTTTATTGGCCCAAAGTTATGTATCTTAATTCTGTTCATATTCGTGTATCTTAATCTTAATATTGATATTATGGCAACGTGAAGTTATTTGTTGATGTACTCAGCCATCGGAGAAGAGGGGGTGATAGGATAGATAGCGGCAACTTCGCTAAACATGTAGGCAACATAGGTCACAGCCTGGTTACCGTCACAAGTCATAAATTTTTTTCTGCCATAACTTTTTTTGCTTAAACGTTTAAGGATTAATTATTAAAATAGTTTGCTGTTTTTATTGTCTTTGTAAAAATTTAGAAGTATGAAGACCTTCGTAAAAACCTGGGTGAGTTCTAATATTTAAATCTCTATTAAAAACCGATCTTTCGTTACGTATAACAGAATACCATTCACTTGTTCTCATACGAGTGTCAACACGTACATTCATTATTATACCCCAATTATACAGTAGTTTCAACATTTCTTCTGCGCTAATATTGGGGAAACGACATTGATATTGGCGATATTTAGCTCGAAAATTGTTCATCGTGTAGGTGTACCTACCCATTAGACGTAATAATTCATAAAGAGATTCTGTATCTGAAATAATTGGTGCAATTTCATTTTCTACTTCGCCTAAAAGCCATAGGGAAAATTCTTTTTCTGCAGACTTTATGGTTTGGGCATTTAACTTATTTGTACGCACAACCTCATTTTGTATTTTCTTGCAGAATTGGATTAAATCACGAGGTCGTTGAAATGTTCTATGAACAATGTATTTGAATACATCCTCTGTCCTTTGTCTTGACGGACTCTTCAGCCCAATTTCCTCGTTATTGAAAATACTATTAAAAGGGGAAAATGCTGTACTAAGTTCTGGTAAACTATATTTAATACGAGCATTTATAAGTTTCAACAGATTGCATGTGGGCCAGTCAATCTTATTAATTATTGCCCAATTAAGTTTCAAAACAAATTGTTCCCATCGAGAACTCTCTGCATCATGTCGATTAAATTGCGTGTATATGTCGGATCTTAGATACGCTATTATCTTTACACTGATACCCTGTAGTTTGAAATTTTGATTTAGTTGATATATTGTTTTGAATAAACTTTGGATACATTGGAGATATTCATCTCGACAGATGTATGAAGTATAGCTGTCATCAAGCTGGTCGAATTGAATGATGTACTGACAGGTTTTATGCCTTTTTAAATAATCACATATTACTTCTATTAAGCGATTGTTTAGTGATGTAATATTTGATAAGCCCCATCTATTTTCAATTTCTTTTGATGTACCATAACCCAGGAATGACTCTTTATATCCCAGGCGGGAATCATATTTGTCTATAACTCGCGTTATTTCTCGATGTAAATCGGAAAGGTTTACTCCTCGATTTTTTATATAATCCAACAGTTCTCTCCAACCTTCGTCAGCCGCATCTGATTGAGTATCACATACTATTATTTTTGCAAGTTCCAATAAAATGATGTGTTTCCATATGCTCTGGTATTGATTTGGTTTCATGAAGTTATCATCAGAAAGGGATAAAAGCCGTTCGAAAGGGAAATCGCTAAATGACATGTTGGAAACGATGATTCCTTCTTCTGGTTGAATACCATGCAACCAATTGTATAATGCAGATTTCCCTGTCCCCTTTCTACCTATAACAAAGAATTTATCACCATGCAGTAATGATCCTTTGTATTGGACATCAATAAAATATTGATTAAGGTTTGGATCATATAGACCGTCTATATCACCAAAATCAATTTTGTTGAGTAATTCAACTTTATTAATGCTATTCATTATCTTTGTTCGTTTTTATTTTTCAATAGCCCTAAAGCATTACCACTTAATATTGTTTACATCAAAGTTGTAATCAAGTTTTCCGTCAGTGGTTATATAATTATATGGGCGATATGCAGATTTGTAAATTAAAAACATTTGCAAAAATCGCACTGCTACTCATCTATCTAAAGTTCGCTATTCTCCGAGTAATAATTATTGTCGCCATAAACTAATTGTGTCCCATACCACATTTCATGATCAACGCCCTCGTACCTGTAACAATATACTTCAACATACTGGTTGTTCTTTGTCCATCCAATACAATAACCGAAATATGACGAGTCTGGAGCTTGCCTCTCCTGCATGTGATATCTGTCGGATAAAGAAGATGCTAAATTATTGTACATAGATACTGCACCATCTTTTGTCTTGAACGGATGAAGAAATCCAATTCTATAAAGTTTATTGTTGCAGAATCTAGGATAAAGCCAATTCCATGAATAACCACCAAATTTAAAATCATCTTGTGGATATGACGGATAGAAAGCCATTCTACCGTTTGTAACAATCCTATCCGTGGTGTATAACTGGATGGAATCAAGCTTTTTGAGAACTATTTGTGGAGAGTCACCAAATGTGAACCCAAAGAAATGGCATTGGATACTTTCATTGTATACAATTTCTTGTTCTTTGTTAATCTGATTTTCACCCTCTTTTTGCGTTTGGTTGTTGCTGCATGCTGTCACTGCAAACATCGTGCATATCACTGTACCTATTAATATTGCTTTCTTCATATTTTTAATGTTTTGATTTTTGTTACAGCAGTTTCCCATCTCCCTACCTTTTATAGAACAATTAATAATAACTCAACTTGCACCTTATATACCTTTGTTGTCCCAACCTTTCTGGATACCACAGATTGTAATTTCCAATCAGAACCTTTTTGCTAACAACCTCATTGTTAGTGTTTTCTGCGGTGTCGTTTGAAATCACAAATTGTGATTTCAAACGTTCCCATTCTTGCTTGATCCCTTCCTCAAAGTTTGTTCTTCCTTCCAATAGTAACCGTTTGATTATTAACTGTTTTTGATTTTCAATAAAAACCGCGCAAAGTTATAAATTATTCGGATATAAACAATCGAATGTTATTGTTCCCAAAAAATCTGCATTTCGTGCAACGGAAACGTCACGAAGCCAGGTAAAACACTCAACTATTGTCCTTTACATCGTAGGACTCCAAAACCTTCCTGCTGGTGCAGGTGGCCTTTGGTTCGCACTTTCCGCTTACCTGTTCTTAGCGTTGCATGGCATTCTGACGCTTATACCTGCGAGATAGCAAGTTGCGTGTCTCCGACACGCTGGTACACGCGCATTGTCCGCACACCCCACATTGCGGCCTAACGGCCTTTTGGCCGACCTTATCAAATCCGTGGCAAAAACATATGCATCGAATATCTGTCCGTTGTAAAACACACCTTCCAAAGGTGGCAATTCGGTACGGACAAAGAAGTCAATAGTTTCTAACCTGTTCCACCCTATATGTATGGAAATTTCAAAAATGTTACATCACACACAAAAAAATTTATTTAGTAGAAATACAGGAACAGAAAACCAAACTCGTTATGGGTCTTTTTGTGATATTGTTTTAACTTTTCAAAAAATCGGGTTTGGGGAAATCCGATGGCGACTCTTCTACTATCGTAATTCTCATCTCTGCTTTCATTTTCGCAATGGTACAGGTAGTTATAACAGTCCTTATGGGAATATTCCATTTTTGCCACATATCTCTCAACGGGGATTTCTCCATTTAGAAAAGCATCCTTTTGAACATCAAGGAAAGAACTGTCTGTAATATGCCAAATACAAACGTGTCCGAAATAGTTCAATGTTCTGCCAACTCCTATGTTCCGCTCGGAAGGATAGCCGAACTGTTCAATCAACTGTTTGATGGCTTCGTAGTTTGAGCTGTCTGTTTGTCTGATGATTTCTCGTCGCTGTTGTGCTTTTTTGCTTTGGGGTCTATGAAGCAGAGAATATACGTTGCCGCTTCTTGCCATTTGGTCTATACTATTCAATGAATCCAAAGCTCTTTTGTACGGCATATTAAGATGGCTCAAGTATTCTTTCCTGTAGTTATCCTTTTCATTTTCAATAATATGCCATTGCTTTATTGGAAAAAATCTTGAAAAAACAGTCCTGTTGTTTTCAAATGTGGTGAATTCCGCCCCTTGTTTCAGACAGCGTTCCATCAAGATGAACAGTGTTGCCGTGTCATCCCCAATGGCGGCACAAACCGCCGCATTGTACAAATCTTTCGTGAAGGCGTAGTCAACAATGGCTATCGCCTTTACGTAGATACTTAACGCGTTTTGGTAGTCCTCATCCAAGATTGCTTCTTCAGCTTGCACAACCAGTTGATGGTAAGCGATATATGGTTGTTGAGGTTTTTGCGCGGACACGACAAGAATCATCGCACAAAAGACAACGGTCAAAGCCATCGGCTGCAATATGTTTCGCTTGCGTATCATCATGTCGCGAAAGTACACTTTTTTTTTTCACTACTCACAAAAATCTGCATTTCGTGCAAAAACCGCTCGACAAAAATCTGCATTTCGTGCAACGGAAACGTCACGAAGCCAGGTAAAACACGTAACTATTGTCCTTTGCATTGTGGGACTCCGCAATCGTCCTGCTGGTACGGGCGGACTTTGGTTCGCACTTTCCGCTTACTTGTTTTTGGTATTGCATGGCATTCTGACGCTTTTACCTGCGAGAAAGTAAGTTGCGTGTCTCCGACACGCTGTCCTCGCGCATTATCCCCACACCCCACACTAAGGCCGTAAGGCCGCAGTGTGGGGTTATTGAAATATCGTGCCTTTGGCATGTAGCGATAGCTACTTCTCAAAATACTCAAACGCATCAATAATATCCAGATACACCCCGTCGAAGCCGGCAGCGAGGATGCGGTTGAGGTAGCTGTCGCCAGCACCGCAGATGATCTCCTGCCACGCGGGGTCCCAGTAGCGGACTTTGTAGTTGCCCCGCCACTCGGGGTTCTCGCGGGCCAACCACGCCGGTTTGTGACGTTTCCAATCCGACTGCCAATAGTAACGGTAATCCTCCGCCTCGCCAATCGACATATAGCAGACAACTAACCGCTTGCCGCCATTCGCCTTATGCTTCAGCCGTTCCACCTCTTCCACCGTGAATGCCATGTCATCTTCGAAAAACAGATCCAAAATGAGGAGGTCATAGTTGGTGGCGGAAACGGCATCCAGAAATGCTGCCTTACTGGAAAAGCGTTCGCAATTAAGGAGATACAGGAAGTTCTGGGCATCGCTCAGACGGACGATGTCCTGCGCGTTCTCGTGCGTGGGTGCACCGGAGGGAATGACGTCCAACTCGCGGCTCGGGGCAGCGAAGGAGACAAAGCCCTCCGCATCGCAACGGCTTCTGGCGCCAGCCACATATTCCGAATGGGAGCAGTAGTCGGTCACGAGGATGCAATTCCCCGTCTGCTTCGAGCGGCGGAGATACGACAACAAATAGTCCGTTTCGGCTGCGGACGTGGGTTTGTCATCGCGCTCGTACCCGTAGAAGAGGTCCTCCTGTCCGTGACCGTCAATGGCGGCCAGATACGTTGCGGCCAGCTCCGCATCAGCATCTTCGCCCACGGTCACCAACTCGATGCCGTTTTGCGGAATCACGATGAAATCAGGATGCTGCGCCCGCGCTGTTTCGCTGATACGCACCACAAAATCGCGCATCGCCTGCCGGTAGTCGTCGCAGGGAACCACCTCTGTCCGATTGCAGGCGGTGGTGAGCAAAACTGCCAAAAGGAGCAGTCCGCATGTCCTATTATTTCGAGTCTTCATTAACATGCCGCAAAGGTACATTTTTTTGCTATTGGCTATTAACTTTTGACCAACAGCCAGAATACATTATAAACATATTCGATATGATATTCTTCATTCTACATTCTACATTCTTCATTCTTCATTCATAATTCATCATTCTTCATTATTTCGTATTTTCGCCGTCGCGCTCCAAAAGGCGCAAATATGTTATAATCTGTTGTATATTAGAAAAATAAAAGCCATACCATTATGAAACGAACATTCATTTTCATACTGCTTGTTATGTTTTTTGCCGGCTTTAGGTTTCATGCAAACGGACAGGCCCCCTACAAACACGGCATTGGCGTGACCGTAGGTACCACGCAAGCCGTTTCGTATAAGACCTTCATCGGCGACCACTTCACTATCCAGCTTGATGCGGGTACCAAATATTGTTATGTCTATGGTTCCCATCTTTGGTCGGCGGAGCTCGCTCCGAATTTCATGTACGAAGGACGGCTCTCCGGCGACTTGTTCGGACTCGTGGGTGTGGGCGGAAGCATCGGCTACACATGGAACAATCTTTTCAGCTATTTCAACGAATATGGGCAGCAATGGAGCCGCCACAACGCCAAAGGCGGTGCGAATGCCATTGTTGGTTTGGAATACCTCATTGACTCTTACCTCGCCTTCCAATTCGATTTTCGTCCGGGTTACCGCTGCGTCTTCAACCGGTATTTTGCCGATCACAAATTTGACTGGGGTTTGAATTTCGGAGTGCGCTACACGTTTTAAAAA
>JAEEGG010030296.1_pt1 | contig 10052 bp, 9 predicted proteins | sample 9134161 | NCBI WGS metagenome assembly JAEEGG01 (sample SAMN16246543, study PRJNA631951) | gut metagenome | biome: gut microbiome; feature: rumen; material: CR-attached | host: Bos | place: Iran: Karaj | collected 2018-10 | reverse complement strand
CGCAGAATACTTTGTGGAAAACGGAAGAATGATGAAGGTTCCCGACTGGGTTCCCGATGAACTCAGAGGTAGCAGAGCCGGAGCGTTCGTTTCGATACACAAGTTCGGCAGACTCAGAGGCTGTGTCGGAACATTCCTTCCCACAACTGACAGTCTGGCGCAGGAGATAGTGCGAAATGCCGTGAGTGCCGTGTCGGAGGACAATCGCTTTGATCCGGTTGAAGAGGAAGAGCTTCCTTGGCTTGATATAAACGTTGATGTCCTCTCTGAACCGGAGCAGATCAGTTCCGAGGAGCAGCTTGATGTTAAAAAGTACGGTGTGATCGTCGAGTGCGGCAGGAGGCGAGGGCTCTTGCTTCCGGACCTTGACGGTGTCGATACCGTAGAGCAGCAGATCTCAATCGCCATGAGAAAGGGCGGGATCGCACCGGGCAGCAGCATCAACCTCTATAGGTTTGAGGTGAAGAGACATTATTAACCTGACAGATAAGTATGCTCTGAACCGGGAAAGAATTGTAACGGCGGCAAAAAACGTCGTAAAAGAAGGAAAAATAATGGACACATTTTCATACATTACATTAAGAGAAAAGCCGCAGTTAAAAGACTCCGCGGCAGAGTGGTTTCATGATCATTGGGGTGTGCCGAAGGAAGCCTATCTGGAATGCATGGATGCATACTTAAGCCGAGAAACCGAATACGGCTGGTACCTTTGCATGAATGAAGATTCAATAGTTGGAGGACTCGGCGTTATCGAGAATGATTTCCACGACAGAAAAGACCTGAAGCCAAACGTTTGCGCGGTCCGGACAGATGAAGAGTACCGTGGTCGAGGGATCGCGGGAAAGCTGCTTGATCTGGTGGTTGAGGACATGCGTTCAAAAGGCATAACTCCGCTTTATCTGGTTTCCGACCATATCGGGTTTTATGAGAGATACGGCTGGGAGTTTCTGTGTATGGCGCAGGGAGATGACGAACCCGAGATGACAAGGGTGTATATGCATAAGTAAATGCGCTGAGCTTTTTCTGTTCTACAATAGGAAGCGGATATAAAAAGGTGGCTGAAACAAGCGCCTTTTAATTCAGAGAGAGATAAAAAGTTGTAGAAATATCATGTGCAGGTTTAAGGGATAAAGTATGTTCAAGAAATATTACGAAAAGCTTTTAAAACAGTTATCAGTTGACTATAACTGCAAACCGTCGGATTTTAAGGAAGCACAGAATGTCATCACGGTTCCGGCACTTAACGAGGGACGAAGGAGTTACTGCCCCGGCATGCCGTTCCTCGAAATGGTGACATGCGGAGAGAATGCTGTTTTTATGGCGGACGAGAGTCTCCATAAATTCCTGAGCGGATTGATCAAAGATGTGGAAGGACATCACCTGTTTGAGCATGAGACTCTTCCGAGACTCGATGAGGAGCTCAAACGCTACGGCTATCAGATGAATCCGACGCATCACATGTTCTTGCCTTGCCGAAACGTAAGTGTGGAAGAGCGGTTCGTAGTGAAGTGGTTTTATGACGATGAGATCATACCCTTCTACGGGGATCCAAGGTTCCCCAACGCGATAGCATATCCTGCGCCTTGTCCGGTACGCCCCGACAGGATCGCGGTTGTTGCAATTGACGGGGACACCATCATGGGTATGGCAGGATGCTCGGAGGATGCTCCGCATTGGCAGCAGATCGGAATCGATGTTCTGCCTGAATACCGTTCGAGGGGGATAGGTTCCCATCTTGTTACTCTCTTAAAGAACAAGATTATCGATATGGGCGATGTTCCTTTCTACGGGACCGGATCGGCAAATGTCCACTCTCAGAACATAGCCATTAAGAGTGGCTTTAAGCCTGCATGGGTGGAGACCGAAGCTGTAAAGATAGAATAAAAACATAGGAGGCACAAATGGGAAAAGCAAAGGTTTACTTTACGGATTTCAGAACAGTACTTGGGGTCAGTCTTACGAAGAAGCTTCAGAAGCTCATCAGGATGGCAGGTATAGGAGAGATTGCGATGGACGGCAAGTTTGTTGCGATCAAGATGCACTTCGGTGAGCTCGGGAATCTCGCATACCTGCGTCCGAACTACGCCAAGGCGGTTGCGGACATCGTTAAGGAGCAGGGCGGGCTCCCTTTCCTTACGGATTGCAACACGCTGTATCCCGGAAGCCGAAAGCATGCGCTTGAGCACATGGACTGCGCCAATATCAACGGCTTTAATACCGTGACGACGGGCTGCCAGATCATCATCGCCGACGGACTGCGAGGAACCGATGACATCCTTGTACCTGTTCCGAACGGGGAATATTGCAAGGAAGCGTACATCGGGCGTGCGGTGATGGATGCCGACATCGTGATCTCGCTCAACCATTTTAAAGGACACGAGCAGGCAGGCTTTGGCGGAGCGATCAAAAACATCGGCATGGGCTGCGGAAGCCGTGCAGGTAAGATGCAGCAGCACAACAGCGGTCATCCGCATGTTATAGAAGAACGATGCAAGGGCTGTCGCCGCTGCGCTAAAGAGTGCGGCTCGGATGCGATCAGCTATGAGGGCAAAAAAGCATGGATCGATCCCTCTAAGTGTAAAGGCTGCGGTCGCTGTATCGGAGCATGCGCTTTTGATGCGATAGAGAACGACAACTGGAACGCCCCCGCGCTTCTCGGAATGAAGATGGCTGAGTACACGGCAGCGGTCATCAGCGGAAGACCGAACTTCCATATCAGCCTTATCACCGATGTTTCCCCGAACTGCGACTGTCACGGTGAGAACGACGCGCCGATCATTCCCGATATCGGAATGCTCGCATCGTTTGACCCTGTGGCACTCGATCAGGCATGCGTAGACCTTTGCCAGAAGGCGACTCCCGTCCGCAACAGCCAGCTCGGCGACAACATGGCGGACGAGCATTTCCATGATCACGGTAATGTATGGCAGAACAGCAATCCTAACACCTCATGGAAAGAAACCCTTGAACATGCCGAAAAGATCGGAATCGGGACACGTGATTATGAGCTTGTTGTGATGAAGTAAGATCGTCATGAGAGAGGTAATGAAAAACAATGATCCACGCTTACGATGAAGAATACTTTCCACTGGCGCAGAGGGTCCTTGGTGATGCAGTGGACTTTGCAGTGGGAACTCTGGGAGTCGATGCAGAAATGTTCGGTAAAGCGTTCTGGGTTTCGGACAGTTCAAAACAGGTCGCACACGGAAATCCCAAATATGTAGCAGGAATGAACGGTTGCGAACTGGCAAGAAAAGTCCTTACGGAAACAGGCGTCTCTTTTACGGATAAAGAAGATGTCATGTATATAGATAAAAGCCCTGAGTTCTGGGCAGGATGGGTGCTCGCCTTTTATCAGTGGTACAGCGGAAAATCTTTCTCGGAAATACTGGGAGTGGTTTCTCTTGGTAAGATCATAAACATGTATAATCCCTACCACGAAATGGATATCATGAGCTTTGTCGATCGAATGCAGGAGACTATAGAAGCATCCCGTACTAAAACGAAATTGCGTATGAAACGTGAATACTGTGGTATTTCACAATCGGAGCTGGCTCGCAGATCCGGAGTTCCGCTCAGGCAGATCCAATTGTTTGAACAGAGGCAGCGGGATATCAATAAGGCAGCGGCTGAAACTCTTTTACGTTTGTCACGGTCACTTTACTGTGGGATGGAAGATTTGATGGAAATCTGAAAAACTCTTCGTTAGGGAACGGTCAAATAATAAAAATATGGGTCATGAATATATGTTAATTTTTTAGCCGGCACATGTTGCCGGCATTTTTATTGGACACTGCTTGTCGCATAATTTAACTATCAATCATGATGTCAATGGTCGAAATTCGATCAGCAAAAGGACGTTGATATTATTTTATAATTATTATATAATTATTCAGGAGGCACTATGTATCTATTCACCTGAGATGAAAACAAGAATCAAGTTAACAAGAGAAAACATGGAATTGATTTTAATGAGGCGATAACAGTTTTTTTGGACGAACAGGCTATCATGTTTGATGATCCGGAATATTCTGGGGGAAAAGACATGTTCTTGCTTCTTGGCATAAGTTACGATGCGAATGTTTTGATCGTTTGTTACTGCTATCGGGAAAAAGATGCAGTTATTAGAATCATATCTGCACGAAAAGCAACTCAAAAGGAGAAATCATATTATGCTGGAAAAATATGACATTGACAAATTAAATCCCAGACCGAATCCTTATGCAAAGGCCATGAAAAAACAGGTTACAATCAATCTTGACACATCTGTGATTGAATATTTTAAGGACGAAGCTGTAGAGTCCGGAATACCATATCAGACTTTAATAAATCTATATTTGGCTGAATGTGTCAAAGATAAGAAAAAGCTTAAGATAAGCTGGAATTAAGATCGGTTGATATGTTGTATAATGGGACAATAAAAGGGAGATTATATGTATATAGCTCATATTAATGATCGAGGAGAAGTACAGACAACTAAGGAGCATTCAATTAATTCTGCTCAAATTGCAAAGAAACGGCTCGAAGCAATCGGACTTGGTAATCTTGCTTATTTGGCGGGGGTTCTTCATGATGCCGGAAAGTGTTCGAAAGAATTCAATAAATATATATCTGATGCGGTAGCCGGATTGTCTGTCAAAAAAGGTTCTGTAATTCATTCTTTCGCCGGATGCGGTTACATGATGGCCAAATTTCATACGAATAATCTTGACATTCCAGATCTTACGGCAGAATTGGTTGCTTATTCTATTGGCGCGCATCATGGTTTGTTCGATTGCATTAATTCAAATGGAGAAAGTGAGTTTAAGAACCGTCAAGAAAAACAGCCGGAATACGATGCAAATGCGATGAAAGAGTATTTCTCTGAGTGTGTATCGGAGAATGATATTGAAGATATGTTTTTCCTGGCCAATAAAGATGTTGAAAGGGTTATCGGAACGCTTCAGGCTTTAGTGGACAGTGAAAAACCGGATAAATATAGCACTGAATTTCTGTTTTATGTGGGATTGTTGGAACGGTTATTACTTTCTTCTGTTATTGATGGGGATCACACGGATACATATTCCTTTATGAGCGGACATAAGATCCCTGAAGACAAGGAATTGACAGACTGGAACGAAATCGTCAAGAATGTTGATGATTACATATTGTCAAAGGAAGTAAAGACAGAAATACAAAGAGCAAGAAGAGAACTGTCGGATATATGTTCCGAATTTGCAGAAAGACCCGGGGATGTTTATCAGTTAAGCATTCCAACAGGATCGGGCAAAACACTTTCAGGTCTTAGATATGCGGTTCATCATGCTAAAAAATGGGGAAAAAAGAGAATCATCTATGTTGCACCACTTATCAGTATTCTTGAACAAAATGCCCAAGTAATCAGAGAAGCAGTTGGTAGATCGGAGATTGTTTTAGAACACCACTCTAATGTAGTGACAGATAATGAAAAATCTGAGGATGTTCCGCAGGATAATTACCGCTTGCTCACGGAAACATGGGATTCACCGATAATAGTGACAACGTTGGTTCAGTTTCTTAATACATTATTTGGTGGAAAATCGTCCCAAATCAGGAGGTTTTCTAGTCTTTGTAATAGCATAATAATTCTTGATGAGGTGCAAACGGTTCCTTGGAAGGCCACTTCGCTTTTTAATCTGGCTATAAATTTCTTGAAGACTGTATGTAATGCAACGGTTTTACTCTGCTCGGCGACTCAACCAACATTTTCGGGGATGGAACATGCGATGAAAGTATCCTCAATCGGATTTCTGACTCAGGAGCAAGAGAGGCATTACTCCGCTGTGTTCAGGCGGAGCAAAATTCGATTCGTCGGCAACTATCGGATTGATGAGATCCCTAGGTATATCACAGGATTACTTGCTGATCGGAAAAGCGTTTTGCTGATATGCAACAAAAAAATGCAATCCGAGTTTTTGTATGATGAACTAAAACAAGGGGAATATAATGCGTATCATTTGTCTGCTTCCATGTGCGTGGAACATAGAGAGCAGACAGTGAAACAAATGCGTTGCTCATTATCATCGGATGTAAAGACACTATGTGTTTCAACTCAGGTGATAGAAGCGGGAGTCGATATTTCCTTTTCGGCTGTTGTGAGGCTTGAGGCAGGGTTGGACAGCATAGTTCAGGCGAATGGAAGATGCAACAGAAACGGCGAACTCGGAGAAGTGGCTGAAACATATATTATAAGGTGCTCTGATGAGAATCTCAGCAAATTAAGAGAAATGCAGATTGCCAAAGGTGCTACCACTGATTTGATCTATGATTTTGAAAGAGATAAAGAGAAGTACGAGAATGAAATTGATTCGACAAAATCTGTGGATACATATTATTCAAACATCAGGAAAAGCTTTACGAAAGAGTATTTTGATTATCAGGTTTCGAGTGAGAACACGACACTCTTATCGTGGCTGTCGGACAATGGGGGGTGGCGAGGCAATAAGAGCGTTCCGTTACTGTTAAATCAAGCATTTAAATCGGCGGGAATGGAGTTTGAGCCATTGGATGGTGATACTGTTTCTATACTCGTTCCGTATGGAGAAGGCAAGGAAATAATTGCCGATCTGTGTTCTGAAAGAGTCCGGCATGATTTAGAATTCTGCAAGACTCTGATAAGAAAAGCTAACAGGTATTGTGTTTCAGTTATGTCTTACCAACTTCAAATATTACAGAGATTAAACGCTTTGTATACTGTAGCTGATGACTCTGTATATGTACTTAAAGAATCTTTTTATGACAATGCAACAGGGTTAAGGATCAAAGGAAAGGAGGATAATTCATGCAGCATCCTAATATTGTAGAGTTTATGGTCTACGGAGATTATGCACTTTTTTCTGACCCGGTCACAAGGGTTGGAGGAGAAAAATGTTCGTATCAAATACCGACTTATGAAGCTCTTAAAGGAGTTTTGTCATCGGTGTACTGGAAGCCGACCTTTATCTGGTACATAGATAAAGTCAGGGTCATGAACAGAATACAGACCGAGGTTAAAGGAATAAGACCGATTAAGTATAACGGCGGAAACGACCTGTCTTATTACACATACTTAAAACAGTGTTGCTATCAGGTACAGGCACATTTTGAATGGAATGTTAATCGCCCGGAACTAGAACGGGACAGAAATGAAAACAAACATCATGAGATTGCAAAAAGAATGATCATTCGAGGCGGAAGAAGGGATATCTTTCTCGGAACCAGAGAGTGTCAGGGCTATGTTGAACCGTGTGTATTCGGAGAAGGCGTCGGAGCTTATGATAGTATTGATCATATTGCATTCGGAGCTATGTATCATGGAATCACATATGCAGATGAATCGTACTCGGTAGAAACAAAAGATATGATGACGGTTAATTTCTGGTATCCGGAAATGAAAAAAGGGATCATAGAATTTGTCAAACCGTCTGAGTGTCCGATTCACAGATCTATTCATAAAATGCGTATGAAACAATTTGGAATAGAGAACAACTTCTTAGGACTCAAAGAATTCGGGGAGGTGAATTGATGGGTTTGCTACAACAGGCAATAAAAACGTATGATGCCATGGAAAAAGCGGGGCTTGTAGGCAAGTACGAAGAGGACAAGGAACCATTGGCTCCGATTGGTCACATTTTGGCAAAAACCCAGATAATCGTCACTATTGACAAGGAAGGTCACTTTATATCGGCAGAAGCAGCCGATGTAAAAACTATTATCCCTGTCACAGAAGAATCATCAGGACGAACCAGTGCTCCGGTGGCACATCCTCTTTGTGATAATATTAAATACATTGCCAATTTAGACGAGAAAAGTGAAGGATTATATCTGAATCAAATTGATGAATGGAAAAACTCGAAATACGGGGATCCAACGCTTGATGCAATAAGTGGATATGTTCATTCAGGAACAATCTTACAAGACCTTGAAAAGTCAGGGTCAATACAGAAAAATCCAGATGGAAAGGTTCAGAATGATAAAGATATGATCAACTGGAGGGTGTTAGGCCTTGACGATTCTTTTGATGGAATGGTTTTCAAAAACACATCCCTTATGGAAAAATATGTTCAATACTATGTTGAGAAAAAAGGGAAAACTGAAGAACAAGGACCTTGTTATATAACAGGACACAAGGACCTTCATGCCATACAACATTTAAAAGGGATTGTTTCAATCAATGGAAATGCGAAGATCATCTCGGCTAACGACAAAGATAATTTCACATATCGGGGACGATTTGTTAGTGATGATGAGGCACTATCTGTCGGATATCTCGCATCTCAAAAAGGCCATAATGCACTCAAATGGGTAGTTGCAAACCAGAGAGTACTAATCGGTAACAGGGCGTTTATTAGCTGGAATCCGGAAGGGAAAAAGATACCACCCATACAGTCACCATTGTTAAGGACTAATGCTGAACAGAAAGTTGAACCGTCAAACTATAAAAAAGAACTATTAAGTATACTGATGGGTTATAAAAACCGATTTGATGCGTCAGATGAAGTAGTAACAGCTTCGTTTGATGCAGCTACGACAGGTAGGCTTGCGGTAACTTATTACAATGAAATGAAATGCGACGATTTTTTGGAGCGATTGAAGGATTGGGACGAGACCTGCTGCTGGTTCGACAATAAATATGGGGCTTATGCTCCAACACTCAAAGACATAGTCGAATATTCATTTGGATATCAGAGAGGAAATGAAGAGAGCGCCAGATTTGAGTTGGACAACAGAGTATACAGCCAGCAGATGCACCGAATGATTTATAGCAGAATTGAAGGGTCGCACATGCCGTTGGATTTTATGAAGGCTATAGTGGAAAGAGCTTCAAACCTTCAAATCCTTAACAGGTATAACAGACAAAAGGTGTTGTTTACCGCATGTGCTGTGATTAGGAAATACTATTACGACAATAGAAAGGAGGAATTTGACATGGCTTTAGAAGCGGACAAGAAGGATAGGAGTTATCAATATGGGAGGTTACTAGCGGTCCTTGAGAAGATCGAAAAGGATACTTACGATTCTTCTGAAAAGAGAGAAACTAATGCGATCCGTATGCAGTCTGTATTTGTTAAACGCCCGGCATATGCAACCAAGATTGTTTTGGAGCAATTGAAAAATAGTTATTATTCGAGACTGAGTGTCGGAGGGCGTGTATATTATGAGAAACTTATCGGAGATATTTATTCTGTTATATCTGAGTTTCCTGATTCCGAATTAAATAAACCACTGTCGGAATCATATATAATAGGATACTACTTACAGAAAAACAGCTTGTTCACAAAAAAAGAGAATGCGGAGGTAAATGAGGATGAGTAAATTTGAGACCAAGGTTGATTTTGTTGTGCTTGTTTCGGTGACAAATGCAAATTCTAACGGGGATCCGTTAAACGGAAACAGACCCAGGACAGACTTTAACGGGTTTGGAGAGATATCAGATGTTTGTATTAAACGAAAGATCAGAAACAGAATGCAGGATCTGGGCGAATCGGTTTTCGTTCAGTCGGACGACAGAACTGATGATGGAGCAAAATGCTTAAGAGAAAGGGCTGAATCACTTAAAAAAATAAAAGATGCTGATGAATTTGCAGCAGAAGCATGCAGAAAATGGATTGATGTTAGAACTTTCGGACAGGTTTTTGCTTTTAATTCGTTTGACTGTAAGTCAGTCGGCGTAAGGGGACCGGTATCTATTCATCAGGCTGTAAGTATTGATCCTGTTGAGATTAATTCTATGCAGATTACAAAAAGTGTAAGTGGTGACAAAAAGGATGGGGAAGGTCGCGGCTCTGACACGATGGGAATGAAACATTTTGTAAGATTTGGCCTGTATGAGATTAAGGGCAGTATCAATGTTCAATTGGCTGAAAAAACAGGCTTCTCTAAGGAGGACGCCGACATAGTAAAAGAGTGTCTGAAATCACTATTTGTAAATGATGCTTCGTCTGCGCGTCCGGACGGTTCAATGGAAGTTGTTAAAGTCTTCTGGTGGAATCACAATTGCAAAGATGGGCAGTATTCTTCAGCCAAGGTCCATAAACTTGTAAAAGTGTCACTAA
>JAEEGG010030294.1_pt1 | contig 10052 bp, 14 predicted proteins | sample 9134161 | NCBI WGS metagenome assembly JAEEGG01 (sample SAMN16246543, study PRJNA631951) | gut metagenome | biome: gut microbiome; feature: rumen; material: CR-attached | host: Bos | place: Iran: Karaj | collected 2018-10 | reverse complement strand
GAGACTTCCCTCACTCGCATTCAGCTCAGATTAAACTTGTGTTAGCGATTAAGAAATTTTACGTAGAAAGGCTGGTTCTTGCTTAGGCAAGCGTCTCCTGACGTCGCCGAGCGCGCTACTCCTTTGCCTCCTCGGTTCATTTTGCATTTGCTCATCAGTGCCATTTGCCTGCGTGCCTCGTTGGCTATACAGGGCTGCGTTGAACGCCCACCGATTATCAATCCAAATCTCCTTGCCATAGTCTTCTTTTTAATTGTTAAACTTCCGTTGTGTCTCGGGTCCTTATGTCCTTTCGACGATGCAAAGGTAGGGCAAAAACCAAGGGGTTGTATTTGATTACTTTCAGATAGTAAATTTCGCTGACGCAGCGTAAATTTAAGCATTTATTGAAAGTAATTTCAGCAACTTTTCGGCTATAAACAACTGTCTTGGAAACACCCGGTCACCCTTCAGAGCACGATACTTCTGCCAGGCCTTAAAATCCTTGCGAAGTATACCATTAGCCGCCAGCGGTTTTTGGATAGCCTGATAGTTACATTCAAACGAGACCTTCACATCTTTAATAATAAGGTTCATGCGACGGCAGAATGCTGCCACATCGCTATCCCAACCACAGAAGTCAACCAGCACCCTATAGACGGCAGTCCACTGAGCACCCACACCAAACAACCGTGTAACCTCGGCAACAGCCGCAGCCACCTCTTCGTTTGACTTGCTGACCACGTCAACCTTCACTTCGGCCCTCTCAATGGCACTCACCAGCCCATTAGCCAGCAATGCCTCAGCCATCTTTACCTTCTCTACCGAATCACCTTTCTCAATTATGATCTTCATTTTGCTTGAGTTTTGTGAGTTTCGAAGAACGCCGCGCAGCCTTACCTCATGAGATTCTCACTCCACTCGGGTTAATACTTGAATTTTTACAACGGCAAAATTACAAATAAGGACATGAAAAATCCCTGTAAACAACCTATATCAGGCGTTTACAGGGAAATAGGGGAAAAATAGGGATAAGACTAGGAAAATCAGCGGGAAAAACTCTCTCGTCAGACTTTCTTCCAGACGATCACACTATTTTTTATGCTGTAAAAGGAAGAACTCTTTCTGTTGCTCAATCTCGCGACGCAATTCCTCTTCAGTAGGCATATATGTCATGTATTTGGCAGCAAAGAGCTGGTCACAATCATTTAATACGGAATAACGTGCAATTGTGTTGTCAGTATCTGTACAAAGTAAGACACCGATGGTGGGCTGATCATCATTACTTTTTACAAGGTCATCATACATACGGACATACATATCCAGTTGACCAATATCTTGATGAGTAAGGCGGTGCGTCTTCAACTCGAAGATGACAAAACGTTTCATCTTGAAATTGTAAAACACCAGGTCTATGTAAAAGTCTGAAGTTTGGGTCACAATATGCTGTTGGCGTTCTACGAAAGCAAAACCACGTCCTAATTCCAGAATGAATTTTTCAAGATTATCTATTAAGGCTTGTTCCAATTCTGATTCTGAATAGGTAGAATTACGACGAAATCCCATAAACTCAGCCACCACGGGATTCTTAATGTACTCCAGCGGATCTTTATCTGACAATGTCGGAAGATCTTCTGCTTTGGCAGGAAGTTGAGCAGCCAAGCGACGCTCGAAATATTGCGACGAGATGTTTCTGTCAAGTTCTCTCGTACTCCACATATTTTCTGATGCAGATGTCAAATACCAAAGTCGTGCCTCAGGATTTGTGACTGACAATACACGACGAACATGAGTCCATTCAAGATTGTGAACGCGCGCGTTCACAATCTGTATGTCAGGGAAAAGCAGATAGAACTTTCTGTAATAATCCAGATTTCGTTTGCTATAATTACTACCATAAACAGGAACTAGACTCTCTGAGAGATTCTTCATAAGCCCAATACCATAAGCAGCTCGTTTCTCGCCATTCTGTTCTTCTTCTACTATACGTTTGCCAACGTTCCAAAAGGTGGCAATGGCTATCTGACTTACATTACCATAAGCCTGCTGACGCCCATGTTCTATGATAGAACAGACATCCTGAAACAGCACAGTTTCCTGCTGCCCGTTCATCACCATATCATTCTTTATCTCTTCCATATTCTCTACTGTTTAAAAAACGATTTCAATGCCTCCTTTATTGCCTCACAATCATTATACAACAGCCTATAGCCATTGATGCTCTGCTTACTCGTCTTGCGCTTCTTAAATTCATTCTCGTCCCAAAGCACAAAGGCTGTTGAACCTAAGTATGGATTAAAGTAGTCACCCATACTATCTGCATTGCATGGCTTCTTTGCGTCTGGATACCATTTGTTCATTTGCTCTGCAAAGGCAGTTAGCGTTGTATCTTCAAGGAGGCTCAGATCATCAAGTATTCGCCACGGCGCAAGCCACTCATAATTATACTTTATTTCATCAACGAAAGACTCCCTTAACATCTTATGCAAAGCCTGAAAGTCAATGCGCTTACCATTGTGATTCTTCTTTAGAACCCTATTTTCTAATGGTAATGTATCTCTTCTCTCTGAATTTGTAGATTCATCCTCAAGCTCTTCCAACACTTCTGCCTCCTCAGCGCCATCTTTAAAGAAAGCACTTATAAGCTTTTCGATATCACCGCTACCAACACTTTCAATATGAAGCACCTTCTTGTGGTCGTAGTGTTTGGCTCCGTCTTCATAATGATAATTGTCACTCATTGGTCAGTCGTTTTATTTGCGCACTTTTTTCTTTTGGTTCAATCGACAATTGTTGGCGTTTATCGTCATGAGTAGAACCATTCTGATAGTTATAGTATTCACCGTATGTAGGACGCTCAGCCACTTTTTTCATGGCTGCAGCCAGCTCATCTTGCCTTTCCTCAACGGCATTTAATCTTTCCTGAAGCATATCGTGAATAGGGACATCATACTTGCGCCAAACTTTATGTGTACGTAATAGTTTATCTAAGTTGTTGAAAATGTCCCATGCGGTATAGGCAGGAAGATTGCGCAACCGTTCTTTAATGTCCTCAACAGGAATAGAGGCTTCTACTGCATCTTTGAACAAAGCCGTCATCCGCTCTATTTGCTCATTGGTCTGCTGTGTCTGCTCTTGCATTTGCTGTAACAGTTCTTTCTGCCTCTGCCGCAGTTGGCCATTTTCTTGCCTTAATTGCTGGTAACTTGGAAGCCTATGTGTATTTAGCATTTCTCGTATCTCGTCAGGAAAAAGCAACTCGCACAAATCATCCAGGTCATTGCTTTGGTCAGTTTTGTTCATCACATCCTCAATGTATTTGACTGCCTTATCGAGATTCTTTTGCTTGGCACCAAGCCGAATCAAATCTTGACTGCGTTCTAATATGGCGCTATATAAGATTGCCAAATATGGTGTGCAGGATTGAGACACTTTGGCGTTATTGATGACACCCACAAAGTTGTTAAAATTGAAGCCAACAATACGACGGACCATGATAGAATAAAGATGACGCAAGAAAGCCCAATGTTCTCTAAACTTCTTGAACATGTCTTGCTGTACTTCACTTTCTTCTACTCCAGTCATAATCATAACAAAGCCATGAAGTATGCAGTAGAATTCGCCACTTATGCTTTCACCGGTGACTTCAAGTTGTAGTATCTGCTCATTAATGTTGTCGTAGAGTTTACCCCAGTCAGTGTCATATCTGGAACCAATTAGCCTTTCAAGTATATCCATAAATTTCCTGACACTACCGTTCTCAATCCACAGTTCTGTAAGAGATATCAAACATTTCGAAGAGGCCCAAGAGATGTAATCTTCGTCAATTTCGATGACGGCTTTTACTAATTCCAAGGCTTTATATTTTTTAGGGTCATACAACAGGAAGTCGCCACCCCAATACCTTTCATAGAAAGGAATTATCGCTGAGTGAAGTGTTGCCATCTGTCCATTGTTGCAACAACACTCCACATCTTCTTTCATTTCTTTCCATTGCCACCACTCCAATTCTTCGTTCACATCTAAGTATTTGCTAAGTGGCTTTATAATTTTTTCATATATTAAATCCATTTTAAATATGTCCTATTCTTTTACCATCCAGTGTATTTATAAATGATGGTTTAATTTCACTTTTTCTATTAGTCCGTTGGGGAATTCAAACGATAGCGTCTTGCGATTAAAGTGAGGTTTGGCTTTGTGGACTATTCTGTGATAATTAGGCGAGAGAATCATAATATTAGACGTGTCATTATCCAGACTTTCCGTGAAAGGCCGAATATGATGAGCCTCGACGGCGTTGACGCCATATTGCTCTCCAGTGTGTTCGCCTGTCATTTGACAGCAATAGCCATAAACTCGTTTAAGAGAATCACCAATAGAGGCATCTAACTGTCGAATCTTTACAAGCTTTTGTTTCTCTTTTATGGTGGCGCGTGGGTCTGTGCGAACAATGGCAGTCTCGAATTCCTCTTCTGTCATCTGCTTGATCTCCGTTTCCACCTCTTTTGAAATGCTATCGAACTCAGGTTCCCAGACAAACAAATCGGGTTCAGAGGTTCCATAGACGATAAGATTGGTATCAAAATGCTTCGAAATATCTACTCTACTGGTATCGCCTTTTTGTCTTGCCTCTCGCGCCTCAAGACAGTAGCGATATTCCCGACTGAATATATCTTGAAGCTTGTTGAGCAGTGGGCGATTATTGTCATACTTGAATTGCAGAATTTCAGTATGGTCAAATTTTCCTCGATTGAAGTTGATATTGTAGATTTTTACGATGAAAATTTCACCGCCAAACTTCACACGGACTTCCGCACTGTCTTGAGCATTCAGCCTTTTGCCTAAGATGTCATAGGTCAACTCTTGGAATACTCTTGGAATTGGTAGTCCACTTGTTAGATGAGACCATTGAAGTGGTCTCTTCATCAAGAATATCTGCTTATCGTTCGACATATATCTGAATTAACACTCAGCAGCGCAGTACAATTTCTTGGGTATGCACACAAGAAAGTTATCGTCAATCAGAACAAGAACATCTGTTTCTGCAACAGACCACTCAACCAACTCATTGAAGCCCATATCATTGGCTTCATTGGGGTGGACTTCTCGCCATCCGTTTCTTGAAGCCAGAGTTTCAAGCTCCTTTGCCTTATCTTGTTCAAGCAGGTCTATCAAACAATCCCATTCCTGATACATCCCACCTGCTGGTATTTTCAATTCTCTATTCATACGTGTATTTGTTTAGTGGCTACAAAGATACGAAATCTTTTCGAGAATATAACGATTTACGACGAATTTATACATCTTTTGATACGAATGGCGATTACCAGAAACTTATTCTTGTGTTGTATTAACATACACTCGAAGTTCAGTAATCAGGTTGTCTAGCGTGTTCAGTTTTCGTTTGCCTTCTATCGACTCCTTCGCCTCGATGAGTGCCCCACGAAGTTCGGCACTGAGGTCGCGCTTGTTGATAATGATGTCATCCTCGCTGATGGGAACGACACGGAAACTGCCGGCACGTGATTTCACCACCACGTCCTCACCACGAAGGGCCACACCTACGTACTTTGCCGTGTTGGCCCTGAAGTCTCTGCCTGTTACTACTACCATAATATTATTTGTTATAATATCTGGGGCAAAGATACAAAAAAATTTTGAATTGTGTACCATTTTGGCTAACTTTTTTTATTTCAATCCGCCACTTTGCCACAATGCCACTTTGCCACATTAAGGTGGTGGCAATGGTGACGGATTGGAAGAGTTGATATTATAGAATTATTATATATTAAAATATATAATAATTTAAAAAGGGTATTTGTGCAATATCGAAGGTGCTTAATGTGGCAAAGTGGCAAAGTGGCGTTGTGGCAACCGAAAAACGCCCACTGTCCGCTATCGTTGAAAAGTAATCTTCGAGGCTCGATAATTACGGATTCGATGCCACGAAATTACGGTTCGTTCAAAGGCTGCGATTAAGCGAGTGCAGAGCCATGCTCGCATCAACTCTGCCGAGCGTGAGCAGGCTCGATGTTGAAAACATCAATTCGTCAAATTCGTGCTAAAAATCGCCCCAAATTGGAGGTCAAAATTTGGAGGTATAGGATAATCTTCGTACCTTTGTACTCGCAAACAAGAAGTTGCGAGTACGAGTGAAGGCTGCGGCTCAGCATAGCTCGAGCGAGCTCGGCTCTGCATTCACCTTGCACTTCACTTGCATTGTCAATCATGAGAGACACAAAGCGGGATTCGGCCACCCGATGTAGCTGGTCGAAAAGAATCTAATACCACAAAAAACACACACACAACTATGGCAAAGATTTTGTATGAAGTAAAGCAGAACCAGAACTCACACTCTGCAGCGTTCGGCAAGTGGTACGCTCAGATCAAGGCACTGGAAACGTTGAACACGCGCAAGCTGGCTCAGCACATCTCTGAGCACGGAAGCATCTACACCCCCGACGTCGTCTACGGCGTGCTGGAGAAATTCCGCAGCTGTCTGTTGGAGATGCTCCTGAACTCGAAGAAGGTGAAGATCGAGGGCCTCGGCACGTTCTACTGCACCCTGGAGAACCAGAAGAACGGCGCACTCCGAAAGGACGACTTCAACGTGAACAAGCACCTGAAGGCACTGCACATCCGTTTCCTGCCCGAGCAGACCACGGAGGAGAACATCTCCAGCCGCGAGTTCCTGAAGAAGGCTGAGTTTATACTCATCGACTCGCTCCTGCCGAAGGAGGATGAGGAAGTGGGCGGAGGCACCAACGGCGGTGGTACTACTCCACCCGACGATGGTCCCGACAACCAACCTACGGATGGGGATTAAAGATTAAACATTAAACATTAAAGATTAAAGATTAAACATGAAAGATTAAACATGAAAGATTAAACATTAAATTTCAAAGTCACGAACTCAAAAACTAAAAACTAAAAAGCCATGAAGAAGGAAACTTGGAAGACCATCATTCAGGTCATCGTGTCAATTCTCACAGCGGCTCTGACCGCCCTCGGAACAACCTCGTGCATGGGTCACGGCCCAATAGCATTCTGAACGAAAAACACGAAAACCCTATCATCATCCGCATTCTCCATCATCGAGGTTGCGGATTTTTCTTTCCCAGAAACGCCACTTTGCCACAATGCCACTTTGCCACATTAAGGATGTTCCATCGCGAAAAGAGATTTCATGAACAAAATTGCCCGAAGTGTGCAATATTTGGATTATTCTTCGTAATTTTGCCAACGCAATGAGACAGAATATGACCATACAAGAAGCAATTGAAGCCCGTCATAGTGTGAGGGCGTACACAGGACAACCGCTGGCTACTGATGTAGTCGAGGTGCTGGAAGAAAAGATCAGGGAGCTGAATGAAAAAGGCCACCTGCACATGCAACTGATACGGAACGAGACCAAGGCGTTTCAGGGTAAGCTGGCCAAATACGGGAAGTTCCGTGGCGTGAACGATTACATCGTCATGGCAGGCCAGAAGGCTGCGATTAAGCGAGAGAAGAGCCAAGCTTGCTTGGACTCTTCCGAGCGTGAGCAGGCTCGAATGCAATTCAAGGCCGATGACCTCGACGAACGCATTGGCTATTATGGCGAACAGCTTGTGCTGCTGGCTCAGACCCTCGGACTGAACACCTGCTGGGTTGGTCTCTCCTACTCCAAGGTGCCAGGAACGTATATCCTTGAAGCCGGAGAGGTCATTGAGGCATATATATCCATCGGCTACGGTGAGACTCAGGGCGTTTCGCACAAAATCAAGCGTGTGGAACAGGTCAGCAACGCCAATGACCTTACGCCAAGCTGGTTCAGGCAGGGTGTGGAAGCAGCTCTTCTCGCCCCGACTGCTGTGAATCAGCAGAAGTTCTTCTTCGAGTATATCCCTGCAAGGGACGGAAAACCTGTACAGGTGCTGGCCAAGAGGAACTTCTCCCTGATTGGATTCACTAAGATGGATCTTGGCATCGCCAAGTGCCATTTTGAGATTAGGGCTGGAAAAGAGAATTTTGAATGGGCATAAGGAAAAAACATTATATCTATTGATACGAGCAATATGTGCTCACAACTGCAGAATTATGAAGGTATTTATCGTTTATTGTCATCCATCAGAGGATTCGTTTACAAGAAATGTACGCGACGCATTCATCAAAGGAATTGTTGATTCCGGTAATGAATACGTTATGTCAGATCTGTATAAGATGAATTTCAAGACGGATATGTCTGAGAAGGAGTATCTCAGGGATTCGAACTATAGCACCGAGCCAGGCTTGGAAAGCGATGTCCTTGCTGAACAGACAAAGATAAACTCAGCAGATGCCATTGTCTTTATCTATCCAATTTTTTGGACTGAAGCTCCTGCTATACTTGTGGGATGGTTTGATCGTGTCTGGTCGTATGGCTTTGCTTATGGCAACAAAACCATGAAGGTACTCGAGAAAGCATTGATTTTATGTACTGCAGGAAAGAATTTAGATGACTTGGAGAATCTAGGGCTTCTCGACTGCATGAAGAAAGTTATGCTTGGCGACAGACTGTTCAACCGGGTAAAAGAGTCTGATTTTATAGTTTTCGATGGAATGTCAAAGGCGCTTGATTCCAGAAAGACAAACTGGGACAAGTATCTAGACATTGCCTACAGAAAAGGTTACAAATTTGCGAGAACGGGCTGCACCTCGGCATTCAAGCGTGCTTGATTGCTCTCGGTTTGCACCGTCCTTGCAGTCAGAATTTAATTGTTTTATGTAATTTATAGTGAAGATGCAAGAGATTAGTTACAAAGACTTGAAGTTTAATCCGTTCAACCTGATTGGTGGTGAATGGATGCTGATAACGGCTGGCGATGAGCATAGTTGCAACACGATGACGGCCTCATGGGGGCATCTGGGTTGCCTGTGGGGAAACAACGATCCTTCGGCAGTGGTTTACATTCGTGAGTCGCGCTATACCAAGGAGTTTATTGATGAGGAGCCTTATTTCTCGCTCTGTGTCATGGACAAGTCGTTCAAGAAGCAGATGGCCTATCTGGGCAGCACGTCAGGCCGTGACGAGGACAAGATTGCCAAGGCAGGACTCACACCTGTCTATGACGATAACACTGTCTATTTCGAGGAAGCCAAGCTGGTGCTCGTCTGCAAGAAGGTGTATGCCGCAGAAATCCAGCCAAGTGGCATCATCTATCAGGAAACCATCGAACAGAGTTATCCGCAGGGCGACTATCACACCATGTACGTGGGTAAGATCGAGAAGGTGCTGGTGAGGGATGATGAGTATCTGAAATAATAGACAAATAAATCGGAATTTATGGAGATAAAAAACAGACCAAATCCCAATGACGCTTTCCCGAATCCTAAGATTCCAAGCCTCTGCTTCATCAAGAACGTGGTGAAGAACCCGCGTATCATCATCGGCGATTATACGTACTATGATGATGTGGATGGTGCTGACCAGTTCGAGAAGCATGTCACTCATTTCTACGATTTCATAGGCGACCGGCTGATTATTGGCAAGTTCTGCGCTATTGCCAAGGGTGTGGAATTTGTCATGAATGGAGCCAATCATAGGATGGACGGCGTAACGACCTATCCGTTTTATGTCATTGGTGGCGACTGGGGAAGTGCCATTGCTCCGGTGAAAGATGAATTGCCTCTGAAGGGTGATACCGTTGTGGGCAATGATGTCTGGATTGGCCAGCATGTAACCATCATGCCAGGCGTTCATATAGGTGATGGAGCCATTATCGGAGCCAACTCTATTATTGCCTCAGACATTCCTCCATACGCTGTTGCTGTGGGTAATCCGTGCCGAGTGGTCAGGATGCGTTTTGACGACGAATTCATCGCCTATCTACTGCAACTGAAATGGTGGGATTGGGACATAGAGAAGATAGAACGTAACTTCAAAGCCTTGTCAAGTGGCGATTTGTATTTAATCAAAGAGATTAATGATTAGTTTTTACATATATGGTTATACTGATAACAGGTGCTTCACATACGGGTAAAACGCTTCTTGCACAGCGTATGCTTGAGAAATATAAGTATCCATATCTGTCTATAGATCACTTGAAAATGGG
>JAEEGG010030292.1_pt1 | contig 10053 bp, 6 predicted proteins | sample 9134161 | NCBI WGS metagenome assembly JAEEGG01 (sample SAMN16246543, study PRJNA631951) | gut metagenome | biome: gut microbiome; feature: rumen; material: CR-attached | host: Bos | place: Iran: Karaj | collected 2018-10 | reverse complement strand
TTAACATGGGGTAGTTAAGGTTTCGACAGGGAATTTGAAACTGGAGAAGCTGTCCGGTGCGAACCGTTAATCGCAACCTAAAATAAACGCTGATAACAATCAGTACGCACTCGCTGCCTAATCCGCAGCGCGTGACGCCCTCTATATAGGGCTCGTCGGCCCATTGCACTCACGCTTTGGGGAACCGGCGTCGCATCGTGAGAAACGTTATGCAGTAAGCTTTGCCTGCATAGACGTATTATGAAGCTACCTCTTAAGTAAGCTTGTCAGAAGCGCTTATCTAAGAGGGAACGTGCCTGCAGAAGGCGAAGAGAACTGACTATGACAGTAGAAGGACAGGGGGATGGTTCTTTGGACACGGGTTCGACTCCCGTCTACTCCACTCTGAACATCGCAGACTCTATCCTGGGTGATTTATTCATATGTACAGGGATGTGTTTGCGAAAAAAATAGCAGGGTTCATTCCCTGCTATTTTTTTTTGAATATCAGGCTATTCAACGTTCACGTTCACATTTGATCAAGCGGACTTACTGTCATTGTAAATTCAGGGGCTTTTTTCTTGAGTCTTATCCTGTACAGATTGTGATCCCAGGAAAGCCTGAGGCGTGCATCGGTGATGGGAAGAGTTTCATTTGCCATTACTGATGCGCCATCAAAGCAGATTCCGGCATTTCCAAGCTTAAATATTCCGGGATCATCCGTAGCCCTTATCTCTTCATATGTAATAAAATTCAAAATTACATCATCATAATCTGAGATGTCAGTAAGTGTGACCGTCTCTGAAGAAGCGTCCAGTGTTATCTTTCGTATATAATACTTATTACCTGAATCTTTATCCTGAAGAGGATATGCATCTTCAATGTAAACGGTGCATAGCCGATACCTATTTTGGAACTTTGTAAATTGAGATAATGATATGCAACTTTTCTCGACTCGTTAAAAGTTGGGAACACAGTTTTTACACTCGTGCGACAGGAGGCATATCATTATGAGCGTTACAAGGGCTATGACCAAACAGATCAGGATCCAGCAGTGGACTGAGATATTTAAGGATAAAGCAGCCAGCGGGCTGAAAGTGAAAGAATATTGTCAACTGCATGGGATCACTAAGGATGCGTATTTTTACTGGCTTAAGAAAGTCAGGGAAGCTGCGATTGAATCCTCCGGGATCGAATTGGTTGAACTAAAGGAACCTGCTTCTTTGCCGCCATCAGTTATTTCCGGGGCTGATACTGTGTTCAAAACAGAGGCGACTATATCATCCGGGAATTTCACGATCTCCGTAAACAGTGATACTCCGAAAGAACTTCTCATAAGTCTGATGGAGGCCGCTGCAAATGTTAAATGATGCCACCGGCTTTTCGAAGATAATGATTGCTGCCGGTTATACGGACCTGCGGCGCGGGATCGAAGGGCTTGCCACCATCATCCGGTATAAATACAAGCTTGATCCTTATGAGAAGAATGTCCTCTTCCTGTTCTGTGGAAAGAGAACCGACCGCATCAAAGGGCTTCTATGGGAAGGCGACGGTTTCCTTCTGCTTTATAAGAGGCTCGATATAGGAGCGTTCAGCTGGCCGAGAACTTCCGATGAAGTGATGAGCATAACACAGGAACAGTATATGATGCTCATGAAAGGCCTTGAGGTTGTTGCAAGGCATCCTATATCCGAGATAACTCCTCCTGGAGAGATCGCATAAAACTTTTTATTGTGCAAAACGTAGAATTTTTCAGGGCTTTCAGAGTTCGGCTGAAACTCCGATTTTCATCTGCGTGTAAGGCCCTCAGTGCTCTTACAATGCATCAGGTTGAACGTCATCAGGGCGTTTGCCTGATCATTTCTGATCAGAAGGCGAGATACAGGCTCTCTGCATGAGCATCTGACAGAGTCTGGTCCATAGGCAGTTTTACCAATGGCCGGATGCCCCGAAATTCGCATTATCACTGGATCTGTCGTACAATAGTCTGTAGGAAAAGGACTCTTGTATGAACTTTAATCTCAGTGAAGAACAACTCAATAAGCTCGATCAGTCTGAACTGATAAAACTCATTCTCGAACAGCAGAAGCAGATCGAGAAGATGGATCTCAAACTCCAGAAATTCCTGGAAGAGATCGCTGATTCAAACCGCAGACGCTTCGGCAGATCATCTGAAGCCTTTAATGCTGACGGTCAGCTCAGCTTCGGGATAGTGGACGAGAACCTTGTCATCTTCAATGAGATCGAAGCGATACACGATGAAGAGGTTCAGGATAACCCAGGTCCGGTAACAAAGCCAAAGCGTCCAAAGGGCAAGAAGGAGGCGGATCTTTCAAAACTCGATGTAGTAGAGGTCACTCCTTACGACATGAGCGATGAGGAACTTGCTAAGGCTTTTCCTGATGAAGGATACAAGCGTCTTCCGGACGAAGTTCTGAAGCGTTACTATTTCGTGCCTTCCAAAGTAGGCGTTGAGGAGATACACATAGCCATATATTCAGGAGCCAAGAGTGAGAAGATGGTCAAGGCTAAGTTTCCTGCTTACCTTATGCGGAACAGCCTCATCTCCCCTTCGGTTGAAGCCGGAATCATAAATGCCAAGTTCGTGAACGCGGCTCCGTATTACCGGATAGAAAAACAGTTCGAAGCCGACGGCATAAACATCACCAGGCAGGAAATGGCCAGATGGACCATTGCAAGTGCCGAACGATATCTCTCTATACTTTACGACTACCTGCATCAGCGGATGTATGACTACCATGTCCTTCAGGCTGATGAAACGCCGGTCCTTGTGAACAAGGATGGCCGCCCTGCCGGATCCAAGAGCTACATGTGGGTGTACCGGACAGGAATGCACCATGAGCATCCGATAGTCCTCTATGAATACCAGAAGACGCGGAATGCTTCACATCCGAGAGAGTTCCTGAAGGATTTCTCCGGAGTCTGCGTAACGGATGGATACCAGGTCTATCACACTATAGAAAAAGAACGTGAAGATCTTAAGATAGCCGGATGTTTCGCACATGCAAGGCGCAGGTTCGATGAGGCGCTAAAGGCTATGCCTAAAGGAACCCAGAAAGGCAGCCTTGCGTATAAAGCCCTGGCAATGATACAGGCTATATACAATGCCGATAACGCCCTAAAGGATCTGCCACCTGACGAACGGCTGATGAAACGGCAGCTGGTTGTAAAACCTCTTGTAGAGGCTTACTTTGCGTGGTGCCATGCAAATGAACACAACCTGTCTGTAAAGGGCAAGACTGCCAACGGCATCTCGTATTCGATAAGTCAGGAAAAATATCTTAAGGTCTTCCTGGAGGATCCTTACATCCCGCTCGACAACAATGCCGCTGAGAGGGCTATAAGAGGCTTCTGTATAGGCAAGAAGAACTTTGTTATGATCGATACTGTATCAGGAGCAAAGGCAAGCGCGATAATATACAGCCTGGTCGAAACCGCAAGAGCCAATGACTTAAACGTATATCAGTACATGAAGTATCTTCTTACTGTGATACCGAATCACATGGATGATACCAATACAGATTTCTGTGAGCGGTTACTTCCTTGGTCGGATGCATTACCGGAAGAATGTCACAAGAAAAAATGATCTGCCGCCGCAAGGCGGCTATCATTTATGCCAGTACCGGTTATGCACCGTTTACTCTTCAATATGCATGGACATATTTTTTATCTCACCATTAAGATCACAGTTCACTTCTGTTGCACGGTACTTACTGCCGGCTTTTTGATCGCTCCCGTTTATGGTTGGAAGATTATGAAATCCGGATTGCATGGTCCAGATATCATATCTGCGGTCTGAGAAAGTCTTTTGTGAATATGTCTCGACACCTATGTCCACGAACACAGGCTTCCCATCCATATAGAGTATGAAGCTTCCGGTATCATTATGATTGTGGTTATCTGCATTGTCCCCTGACTTTGTGGCAAGGACAAAACGTGATGACCTTGCAACCATCAGACCGACGCTGGGATAGTAGATATCGTCAGGAACAGTGGAAGCCTTGCCTGCCATATTCTCATGGAATTGCAGTACTTCCTTTGACGATGCGGCAGTAAGGACTCTTAAGTACAGATTAAGCTTCTGGCTTTCATCCTCAAACGGATCACCTTCATTTGTATCATAATAAAAGTCTTCGGAAGAAGCGTACATTAGTGCATCAAGCTTACATGCTTTACCGAACAGGAATTCTCTTACTCCCATTCTCCCGGCCCTGGCGGCACAGTCGGAAAAGTTAATATAATATTCTCCGCATGCATGGACATTAACGATATAAGAAGCGATATTCTTTATCTTGGGTATGGAAAAAAGATCCCTGAGAGCATTATCTGTAACGGTATTAAGAATATCAATACAGTGATAAAGACAGAGTCCTGCATGCCTGTAGTATTGTGCACCTTCGTCACAGCAGCCGTCCTCACCGTAATCCTTGAGAAAGCAGTCCAGACTGTATGCTGCCTGCTTTATTGCTTTGAAACGGATATCATCATTAAAAGGCAGTAAAAATACTGATAACAGAACGTTCTGTGTACACCAGGGTGTCCAGTTGCACATGGACTCATCGCCGTTGCCCATCCACCAGAAATGTTCTTCAAGATAAGGTCTGACCAGGCGGCTTTCAATAAGATCAAAGATATTTTTGCATATAAGTTCGGAAACATCATCCAGCTGTTCTCTTAAAAGGTAGTATACAGTGGAAAGAAGAGCAGCAGTTTCACATGCGAACAGGTCCAGAACAGGACGCGATGTATCAGGCAGTATTAACTGCCGGGTATCTCGTATATAAGAGTTATGTGCAGGAAGTGCCCAGGTGCTTTCCTCGCAGATGCAGTAGATCCCGTCTATGATATCATTCAGAAGATCCTCAGACTTATCTGTAAGGTATGCCGTAACAACAGAGCACAGATGATGCCTTCTGGAAAAATACTTCTGTTCGAAATCAGAACGGTTGCCGGTGCGGACAAAGGCCATATAATCGTGGGCATAGAGTGGGGCATAGGATTCTTCCAGGTATTTCCTGCCTTCATTTAATAAGCGTTCACACAGTGCTTCCGGTATCTTAAGACCATCTGCTCTTATCTCTGAAAAGGGATCATAGGAATGAAGGATTCCATTATAAGTGCATAGGTATTTTTGAAAAATTGTATCATGGAAACTGCCGGACATATGGGTTCCTCTTTTGCTGATGATTCGCGTCAATCCGAAGCCGAATAATATGTTTGATATATCTCATGGTTTTGCGATATATTCCGTGGGAGTAACTCCCTGGATTTTCTTGAATACTTTGCTGAAATAGAATTCGGAACCGAAATTCAGCATATCCGCAACTTCGTAAACTTTAAGATTCTCAGTCTTAAGAAGTCTCTTGGCTTCTTCAATCTTGCATATATTGATAAATTCGTTGAAGCCTGTATCGTTGTATTTACTGAAAAGCTGACTTAAGTAGGACGGACTGATACCGAAGGTTGCTGCAACCTCATTTAATGACAGCTTGTCGTGGGTGTGGGTATTAATGTATTTCTTTACATCCGAAACGATATGATTCTTGTGATCGCGGCGTCTGTCTTCAAACAGTCCGTGCATGCATTCACTGTATCTGTCCAGCCAGTCGATGATCTGCGGAACAGAGTTCATACGGTACAATGACAGGTAAGAGTCCGGAGTATCGCTGAAATGATCCTTAAGTACCTCTTCACCGTCGGGTAAAATAGATATGGACAGGTAGAGCAGGTTGCTTGCAAGATCCAGAGCCTGAAGGTAATGTTCCTGATGCTCACTCAGCAGACTGCTTAACCTTGAGACGGTGTCTGACAAAAGAGCCGGATCATAATCTTCGAATGCACGGATCAGATCTGTTTTTACAAGAGAGATATTAAAAGAGTCGTGAGACTGTACTGTTCCCTTATCTGAGCTGAGCACAACAGGTTTTTCATCAGTACATCTTCTGAATGCGGATCTTGCGAACTGGAATGAATCACAGATCGACATGGGAGATGATACGCAGATTCCGACTCCGCATTTTGTTGCTACATTATAGTAATTGTGCACGCTGTTAAATACTCGGTCAAACAGCTCCTGTGGATCGGGAAGCTTCTCTGCACCGCAGATGATGATCGCAAAATGAGAATTATCCAAAGTGATCACATGACATGGAAATGAACGTTCCAGCAGATTTATGATCATCTGTATACAGCCGGAAAAAAGAGAAGTGTTTTGCGAATATGACAGAGAAGAGTGCTGGGGTGACAACAGCTCTCCGTAGCAGCACAGGAACTTTTCGTAGCTGAAGTTAAGTCCGAGATCCTGGGCCTGAAGTCTGAACTGTTCTTCGGATTCGAAAAGATCATGCAGAAGGCTGATCATGAACTTTTCATGCATGCGATACATAAAGGAAGATTCGGATAAAGCACTGTCTTCAGCTTTTTCATTCATTGGACCGATGGTTTCGATCGCTTTCTCAAGAGTATTCTTAAGTATTTCCTCCGATAGTTCTACCTTTACAAGGTATTCCATGGCATTGTAAGTGATGGCCTGCTTTGCCATCCAGAACTCTTCATAGCTGGTAAGGATGATAAACACAGGCTTGTTCTCCCCATACAGCTCCCTGCTGTTTTTGATATATGTAAGTCCGTCCATGACAGGCATTTTGATATCGGTCAGAACTATGTCCGGCATATCCTTTTTCATTAAAGCAAGCGCTTCCTCGCCGTTTCCTGCGGTTCCTGTTACCTGAAGGTCAAAATCAAGGGATTCTATCATGGATCTTATTCCGATAACTGAGAGAGGCTCGTCATCTACTATAAGTATTTTATACATCTGTCCTTCTTTCTGATATCAGTACACGTATCTTAGTGTATTTTCCTTCTTTGCTTTCAATAAAGAGGCCGTACTGTTCACCGAATTCATATTTGAGACGCTTATGGACATTGCTGATACCAATCTCCTTGAAGAATTCCGAACGGTTCTCGCCTTCGTGGTCATCCAGTAGTGTTGTACACTGGACTTCCGGAATACCCACACCATCGTCTGTTATTTCTATGCATATATCCCGCCCATCATCTTTGCGGGTAACATAATACGCATGGATATCTATTGTGCCGGTGCCGCCTTTTGGTTCAAGACCATGGAAGATGGCATTTTCAACTATCGGCTGCAGCGTAAACTTAAGTATCTGCGATTTATAGATAGTTTCATCGTCCACGTTTATATTTAATCGTATCATTCCGCCATAGCGCAGATTCTGTATTGTAAAATAGTTCTTAACAAGAGACAATTCTTCTGATATGGGTACCAAAAGAGATGTGCCCTTGGAAATGCTGCGGAGCAGTGATGCAAGACTGGTGGTCATCTCCGTGATGCCTGTTGCTCCCTGGGCCTGTGACATCATTTTGATGGAATTAAGCGTGTTATACAGGAAATGGGGATTTATCTGGCTTTGAAGCATCTTATATTCAAGATCCCGCTTTTGCTTTTCATTCTCTACGCGGCTGTCAAGAAGCTTCGAAACACTTTCTGACAGGTCATTGATTCCTTTACCGATCTCACCGATCTCATGATCTGCCTCGATGGATCCATCCCTTGAAAAGTCACCTTCTGAGATCTTTCCTATCTTCACACGTATCCTGGACAGCGGCTTGTGTATCATATCGTTCATCATTATTACCATGATGATACCTATAGCGATAAGACCGATGAGTATGGCAAGCATGATCAGCCAGAATAATCCGATCTGTCTTTGAGTTTCCTTAGATGATATAGCCTGTACAAGATAACAGCCATTCATCGAAAGAGGATAGACTATGACTGTTTTTTTTCCTTCAGTTGTGTCGATCCTGTAAACATTTGTCGCAACTGAAGACATATAGGATTGATCTTCAATGATCCTATACTCCGGGTTTATCTCGTTAATAGAGGTGCTGTCCACCTGATAGATATGCTCGCCCATAATAAGGAAAAGGCTGCTGCCATCATCCATGTAATAAGTGGACAGTTTTGATGTTATCATGTCACAGGAGATCTCCATAAAAAGAAATCCCCCCTGATTCGACCTGAATCTGTATGAGATCGGACGTATGAGAGGTATTACATACTTTATATTGCTTCCGCGCAGAAAAGGATCTGCGATGATCCCCTGTGAAAAATCATAATCATCCGCTGAAAGCATGGACTCGAAGTAGGGGAGATCCTTTATCATGGCTATCAGATCCACTGAGGTTGAATAACTCGCCTGACAAGCCTGGAGATAATTATCATCCGTTGCAACTATGACACGTGGAATATAATTATCGGACGGATTATTCTGGTATTCTTCATACAGTCGGTCATAGGTGGCAACGCTGAGAACAGACCCCGGTTCGGGACTGGCCTTGATATATTCGGCAATGTCTGAACTGCCCTGACAAAAACGTGCCATCCTGAAAACATCCTGTATATTTTCATTAATGGAATCACCCAGCATTCGGAGGTTAGACTCTGCCGAACCGATCAGACTTCTCTGCATATATTTATGGAAAAAGAAATAACTGGCTGCAGTTATTACAAGACACATTCCAAGGATACTTGAAAGTGTCGTGAACATGATACGTCTTTGGATTTTACCTATTTTCATAGCATTTCTCATACCCCGATATTATATCATAGTATCCACGTAAAGCCTTTACGGTATGCTTTATATACTAAAATTTTATATGAAATCAAAAAAAAATATATTCATGGTAAAGATCAGGTGGTCAAATTCATTAATTTTTTTCATATAATCGGAAATAATTTCATGTTTATAGGTCAGCTAAACTGATAGATTATGAATATGGAAATCTTGAGTGGCAATAAGCCATACCTATCAGGGTTTAACTAATAAGGAGGGATTAATATGAAAAAGAAAGTGATCAGTTTGATGCTGAGCCTGGCTATGCTTACATCAATACTGGCAGGCTGTGGCAGCCAGACAGGCGGCACTCCTGCAACCGGCACATCCGGCGGCTCATCTTCGGGTTCCGGAGCAGCAGCTTCAGGTGACCCCGTAACACTTAAGTGGGCAATCTGGGATGAGAGCACAACCCAGTACTGGGGAGATCTCAAGGCAGCGTATGAAGCTACACACTCCAATGTTACCATTGAGATGGTGGATCTTGGTTCTACTGATTACATGACTGTCCTGGCAACAGAGTTATCCGGATCCGGAAGTGATTTTGACGTGGTTACCATTAAGGATGTACCCGGATATGCAACTCTGGTACAGAAGAACGTTATCTTACCTCTTGATGATTACATCAAGGCTGACGGCATCGATCTTTCCAAGTATGCCGGAGCTACAGACCAGGTACTTGTTGACGGCAAGCTTTATGAGCTTCCTTTCAGAAACGATTTCTGGGTAATCTTCTACAACAAGGATGTCTTTGATGCCGCAGGCGTTGCTTATCCTACCAATGACATGACATGGGAGCAGTATGACGCCCTTGCAAGAAAAGTTACCGATACCACTTTCGGTTCACAGATCTACGGTACTCATTATCACACCTGGAGATCAACCGTTCAGCTCTGCGCAGTTCTTGACGGACAGCACAGCATCCTCGACGGCAACTATGATTTCATGAAGCCTTATTATGAGATGGTCCTCAATCAGGAGAGAGACGGTGTGTGCAGAAAGTACACAGATCTCAAGACTGAAGGCCTTCATTATTCAGCAGCTTTCTCCGGCGGAGATGTGGCAATGCTTAACATGGGTTCATGGTTCATCGCAACAATGATCTCCAATCTTAAGTCCGGTGAGTATGATTCTTCACTGTGCGGCAACTGGGGAATAGTTAAGTATCCTCATGCAAACGGCGTTCCTGCAGGTTCCACTCTCGGCACCATTACAGGCCTTGCTGTTACAGCAGCAACCGATACCCCCGATGCGGCATGGGATTTTGTTAAGTGGGTAAGCGGTGAGGAAGGCGCAGCAGTTATGGCTTCATCCGGTAACTTCCCTGCCATCATGACTGATGAAGTCAAGGCAGCCATCACAGGTCTTGAGGGATTCCCTGCCGATGATGCATCCAAGGATGCTCTTAATG
>JAEEGG010030291.1_pt1 | contig 10053 bp, 7 predicted proteins | sample 9134161 | NCBI WGS metagenome assembly JAEEGG01 (sample SAMN16246543, study PRJNA631951) | gut metagenome | biome: gut microbiome; feature: rumen; material: CR-attached | host: Bos | place: Iran: Karaj | collected 2018-10 | reverse complement strand
CCAGCAGAATGCCGCCGTTTTCCGAATGGACTACCGCTTTCTGGACATAAGGTTCACTCACGCATGCCTTGTGGATGCGCGGTTCATGCATTTTTTCAAACGCGTAGGCCCCCGCCCGAAAGCGGATACGCCCCGGCTGATCGTAAACGATTCTAGACTTCATAACTCAAGTGGTTGGTGGTTGGTGATTAGTGGTTAGGATTACTATTAGAATGTTCTTTCTTCATTCCTGTTTACTAACCACTAGCCACTATTTACTTACCTGCTTCTTTCTTTGCGTCGTTGCAGATGTCGGCAGCTTCGTCCTTCATATCCTGGAAGGCAGCCTTGGCGTCGGCAGTGAACTTCATGCCCTGAGCGAGTCCCTTGACGGCACATTCGCGAGTCTTCGGAGCCTTGAGGATCTTCTTTGCAATAGCGGAGCCAACAGCACCTGCCACGACCAACCAGAACTTTTCATTTTTCCATACGGACATAGTTTACTCCTTTTGTTTCGCCCTAATGTCATCCTCACTATAATCGGCCCTTCGGCAAGCTCAGGGACCTTAGTAAAGACTCCATCAGAACATTGTTGTTATTTGCTTAAATAATCTACCTAAAAATACACCAAAAAGCAACTTACAAACAAATTAACAAACAGACTTCAAGCCTAGGTTCCATAAGCTTTCCGAGCGACTAACATTGTTGCAAAAAATCAATTTAGTTCAGGCTATGCAACTTAGTTTCCGGTCAGACAACTTAGTTAGCGTAAACTATCCAAAGTTAGATTCTATCTAAAACTGTACCTAATCTTTGTCGCGAAAGTGCGTCCCGGTTTAGATTCACCATATTTATCGTAAACGGTTTCGTCCATAAAGTTATCGACTTCAAAGCTCCAGGCGAGTTTATTATCCCACACGGAATATTCGACGCCTAAATCCTGCGTGAACGAAGCTTCAATTTTTCTGCTCTGGCGGGAGCTGACTTTCCAACCGTAATAGTATTCATCCGTGTAATTTGCAGCCCACCAGAACTTGACAAAATCATTCTTGTTGAGTATATCGCCCATGTGGAATTCCGCCATATAATTCATAAAGAATCGGGGAATATTCGGGATAATCGCATCTTCGGAAATTCCCTGCTTGGCATTATAATCTATATTGCGCAAATCCTGGAAAGTCCAGTTCGTTCCGAGCAACACCCATTCATTCACATCGAGTTTCACGTCACCTTCGTAGCCCCAGCCGCGAATCGGATCCATATTAAAGTACGGCACCGACATCTGCGAAGTACCCATATAATGAATGCGATTCTTGTAATAGGAATAAAAAACGTCTCCGTCAAATCGGAATCTTGCCACCAGCGGAATTTCTTGCAAATCAAGAGACAGGCCCACGTTAAAATTGTCCACTTCTTCGGGCTTGAGGCTTGTCGCGGCACTCACGCGCACACCATCGCCAAAAAGTTCATCCGGGGTGGGCAAGCGCACCGCATGCTGGTAGGAACCCTTGATCGCAAGCGGCTTTACAATCCTAAACATCACGCTTTCATCGTAGCTGAAATCCTTATAATCATTCGATTCTACAGAGGCCTGTTGTAACAGACTCGTGGACGTATTAGAAATTTCAGCATTCAAATAGTGGAACTTGACGCCTATCAAGTTCTGCAGCCTAGAATCAAAGAAATTATTTTCAAGCGAAAGGCCTGTCGTCACAGAAGCCGTCTTTCCCGGGAAACCCGCCGTATTGAAGCCCACCATTTCGGAACCCACATCATCTTCGGGATCTTCCTTATGGTACCGGAAAAGCGTATTCCAGTAAATAAACTGATTCTTGAAGAACTGATAATCCAGATTCAGCAAATTGTTAAAGTCATACGCCTGCACCGTCCTCAGTTTCGGAAGTCCCATCGAAGATAGCTCCCCCACGTTCTTCTTGGCAGTATCGCAGCTAAACCAGTTGCGGCAATGGACGCGGCTAGTATCAATCACCTTATTTTCGCTATACCCGAACGAAAAATGGTTCCCAAAATTCAGATCCTTCACAAAAATATTTTTCTTGTCTAATCCAAATGTCGCACCGATATTGTGTCCCTCGGATTTCGCATCGACAATGCGGCTTGCGTCGCCTTGTATTTCCTTGTCAAATGCACCATAACTTGCGCCCAGTGAAACCTGATCAAACCATACATTCATCAAGTTCGCAAAAGCCTGCACATTGTAAGAGGTGTAATGGTCATGATCGCGAACGACACTCGTGTCCTTACCCGAAGCCCCCTTCATGTAAGGCGAAGTAAATTTATAATCGTTGTCGGAATGGTTAAAATACCCCGATACGCCCACTTCGAGACCAGCACTGCCAACAATGCTATCAATCAAGTGACTTGCAGAAACAGAAGCCTTGTGCGTATTGAAACTCGAAAGGCTGTAGGACGCATCTACCGAATTGACCGAACGTTTCTTGGTAATGATATTGATGGCACCACCCGCACCATCCGTCGCGAAACGCGCCGGAACATAGCCCTTGTAGACTTCGATATCGGCAATCTGGTCGATGGGAATGTCGTCTAGACCCAAGTTACCCTGAGTCTCGACAGGAACACCGTTCACCAGCACCTTGATATTCTTGCCTTCCATGCCGCGAATATTGATTTTGCCTTCGCTGCCCATACCGCCCGACTTACGCACTTTCACGCCCGAGGCCGAATTTATTGCCTTCGAAACAGTCTTGCTGGTATTCTGCATTTCGGCAGCATCAATCGTCGCAACCGATTCCGCCTTTTTGGCCTGTTTCGCCTGTTCCGCCTCTATTTCAGATTCCACCGAAAGTTCATCCAACTGCGTAACTCCCGATGCACTCGGAGCAGAAGCATCCGATTGAACGGTCATACCATTCGCGTCATCAGTTGTCGCAGTATTTTCTGGAGTCGTTTCTTCCAGAAAATCGTCTATCGAGGTAACTTCATCTTCTTGGGCGCGGGCAGAAACAGCACCAACCGTAGCAAAAATAAAGGCAAGCGTCGCTGCCTTGTAAAAAAGCATCTTTTTCATCGCAGCGCAATTGAGCAAATTTTAGCACAAAATTCTACTCCAAATAGTCTGCTAAAAACCCAAATAGTTAAAAATCCGCTCCCGCATTGAGCAGGAACGGAGATTGTGTTTATGAGGATAATGAGGTTTTATGGAGAAATGCTTGCTTACTTGAGCGGAACAATCCACATCGGGATCTGCTTGACATCGGCAATCTTTTCAGCCTTTTCAGACTTGGGATCATAGCGGAAGTAAGCGTTACCGTCTTCTTCGGTAGAGACTGCGAAAATCACGGTGCCATCTTCATCGAGGTACTTGCCGTAGCTAGCCCAGCTGGAAGAATAATTGATGGGAAGAGCCTTCATTTTCTTCTTGGCGAGGTCGATTTCCACCGGCTTGCAGGTGTTGTTGTGGTAGCTGTCCATATCGGTCCAGACCTGCTGCAGGTCCACCATCACGTTCAAGAACGCGTACACCTTGGTGCCGTTTGCGTAGGTGGCAGGGCTCAGATACTTGAAGTTACCCTTCTTGGTGACACCTTCGATAGCGACTTGCTTGGTCACGAGCCATGCATAGTCCTTATCGAACTTGGTTTCGCCCACCTTGATGCGGAGGAAACCGTCAACCTGGCCGGGAGCGTAGCCCCAAGAGGCGTTACTATAGCAGTAAATGTAACCGTCAGCAACGATGAACGCCTGGTTCTGCGAGTCGTCAAGCGAGCCCACGGCGGCAACGCGGTCATCTTCGGCGACGGCAATCACCTTATCCTTCTTGATATCGATAATAGCGACCTGAGCGGTGTTGCCGGTAGCGTAATCGCTGATGTTCTGCAACAGGCCCACATAGAGGCGACCATTTTCAATCACGCCCGTGCCAGGGCTTACAGCAAGAGCATCCTTATTCTTGTACTTGGAAAGGTCGATTGCACCTGTACGCTTCATGGTTTTCGGGTTGATAATGAGGAGCGAATCAAGCATGCCGCCCAAGTAGGCCTTTTCTTCGTTCACAAAGTAAATGTGGTTCACCCAGACACCCGGAATCGAGAGTTCCGCAGTTTTCTTGCCAATTTTATTGTTTGCATCGAGGCTATAGCGCGTAATGGTGCCAACGTCAAGGTCGGCGATAAACAGGGAACCGTCGTAATAGACGACGCCCGCACGGGTGCCGACTTCGATAAAATCCGTACCGATTTCATCCGTATGGTCCAGCGACATCGTGCCGATGAACATCGTTTCGCCGGTAGAGATGGATGTCGCAAAGTCGCGCTTGTATTCGCCATCGTCTCCGCTAGCCGAAGAGGAAGAATCGTTACCGCAAGCAGCGAGCATGCCAAGCGAAACAGCAAGAGCCGCCAAGAATCTTTTTTTCATAAATACTCCTTGAAAAAGTCGCGGAAAAACCGCAGTTGTTAATTTTGCGGTGCATTTTAGAAATGTCTTCGCGGGAATTCTACTCCAAATGGTATCGGAAAAATCCGATTAGATTTCCTTATATAATCCCATTCAGTCATTTTCAAGCCCATTTAGACAGAATTGTATCCAAAAAAAGAGAGTATCAAAACAAAATTAGCCTTGACGAAGTTTTGTTTACTAATTAGATTTGGCTTACTTTTTAAGACTAGACTAACAAAGCCGGTTTAAAGAGATTTATGAGGAAAACATGCTGAACATTAACGGAATTGAATGGCTGCACAAAATCGGGTGCTACCATACAACGCTCGAAAGGGAACCCATCTTGGTTCTTGAATTTTGCCGAAAGGGGCAAATCAGCTGGGCAGGCGGGGCACTCCCTTGCAACCAGTTGAAGACAGGAGAAATGCTGGTTTACGATGCATGGACATCGGGGGCACTAACGCGCTCCGCCGATTACTGCGGCGACCGAATCCTTTTCTACGAAGAATCGACAAGGTATATCCGCGAACATTTTGCAGGGTTCCTGATAGACATCAATATGCTTGCCCAGAAAATGTGCCGCCCGGGGCGTCCGTTTATCGTCCATACCAAAGAAGAGGTGGCAAACGCCTTCGAAAAGATCGACAACAAGTCAAAAAACACGCAGGCGGAATACGGCAGGCTCGCCATTTTGGAGCTTCTGCTCACCCTGAAAAATCTCGACACCCAACGCGAATTCGCCTGTCGCGAATGCAATTTATCTTCGCTCCAGATAGAAAAAATTTACGGCATCCGTTCGTTTATCTGCGAAAACATGGATAGCCATTACACCATCGAAGAACTCGCCGATAAATTCGACATGCCGCCTACTGCAATGAAGCTTTGCTTCAAGAACGTGTTCGGATTGCCCGTATTCACCTACGCACGCCGCGAGCGCATGAAGGTCGCCGCCAAGGAACTGCGAGACAGCAACCATGGGATTCTGGAAATCGCAGGCTCCGTGGGTTACAATAACGGGAGCAAGTTCGCGCACGCCTTCCAGGATGTGATGGGCATGACCCCGAAGGAATACAGGAAAAAGTACAGACTCACGAATGTAGCATAATAGGTATGAGCAATGAGGTCGTACTTCGCACTCTGAGGTTGCCTTGCAAAGCAAGGCTTTGAGTAAAGTAAAACACCTTCGGTGCATTTATAAACCTCATACCTCAAAGGGAGCATTAGCGACCGAGCTCACACCTCACAACCTCTAGAACAATTATGAAAAAAACATTCTCTAAACTCTACGCATACATGGGATCGCGAAAACCGCTGTTCCCGCTAGCTTTAATTCTTTCGGCATTGAGCGCCATCGCGGGGCTCGTGCCTTTTTTACTGATGTGGCTAATTGTCCGCGAGATCCTTACGGGTGGCGACATGACGAACATCAAGATTTTCGACTACTCCATCGGAGCGGTTTTGGCATCCGTCGCAAGCGTTCTGCTCTACTTCGCGGCACTCGCCTGTTCGCATCTGGTGGCCTTCAGGCTCGAAGGCGACCTGCGTCGATTCGCCATGAAAAAATTGATGAGCGCTCCGCTTGGATTCTTCGATAAGAACCCGACCGGCAAGCTCCGCAAGATTATCGACGACAACGCAGCCATCACCCACACCTTTATCGCGCACCAGATGCCCGATATTTCAAGCACCATCTTGATTCCGATCGTGGCTCTCGTGATGATGTTCGTTTTTGATTGGCGTCTCGGCCTTGCCTCACTCATTCCGATTGTCTATGCCATGTTCATTCTCGGAACATTGGGCCGCAAGGGGACCAAGTTCATGGAACGCTACATGCAGTCGCTCGAAGAAATGAACTCCGAAGCGGTTGAATACGTGCGCGGCATCCCCGTGGTCAAGGTTTTCCAGCAGACCATTTATTCGTTCAAGAATTTCTACAAGACCATCGAAACTTATCACCAGATGGTGACCGCCTATTCCAACAACTGGAAAGTTCCCTACTGCATCTACACCACGCTCGTAAACGGTTTCGTTCTGTTCCTTGTCCCGACAGCAATTCTGATTATCGGACGTGGCGACGACGTGAAACTCACCATCGTGAACATGATGATTTACGTGTTGGTGACTCCGCTCTTTTCGCAGTGCGTGATGCGCAGTATGTACTTGAGCAACGCCACGAACCAGGCAGGAATCGCGGTGGACCGCATCAACGACATTGCCCGCACCAAGGATCTGGAAGTCTGCGAAAATCCCGTCCCTATGGAGCATTTCAATGTTGAATTCTGGAACGTAAACTTCACCTACCCCGATACCGACAAACAGGTATTGAGCGACATTTCGTTCTCGGTACCGGCAGGCCACACGGTTGCGCTTGTCGGGCCTTCGGGCGGCGGCAAGAGTACGATTGCAAAGCTTTTGCCGAGATTCTTCGATGTCGACAGCGGCGAAATCACGATCGGCGGAGTTTCTGTAAAGAAGATCGATCCGAAGGAACTGATGAAGAATGTTTCTTTCGTATTCCAGAACACGCGACTTTTCAAGATGAGCATTTTGGACAACGTTCGCTACGGCACCCCCGACGCCACCCTGGAACAAGTAAATAAGGCTCTCGATCTTGCCCAGTGCCGCGAAATCATCAACAAGCTGCCGGACGGAATCAATACCGTTATCGGAAGCAAGGGCACCTACCTTTCGGGCGGCGAACAGCAGCGTGTTGTACTTGCACGCGCCATCTTGAAGAACGCACCGATTGTAGTTCTCGACGAAGCGACCGCCTTTGCCGACCCTGAAAACGAGCGTTTGATTCAGGAAGCATTGCATAAACTGGCCGAAGGCAAGACCGTGCTCATGATTGCCCACAGGCTTACGAGTGTCGTAGACGCCGACCAAATCATTGTCGTCGAAGAAGGCGAAATCGCCGAACGAGGTACACACGCGGAATTGCTCGAAAAGAACGGTATTTACGCCAAGATGTGGGCAGAATACCAGCAGTCCGTCACATGGACCCTTGACAACGCCAAAAATGAAGGAGTCGAAAATGTATAAATGGGTTCAGAAACAATTCGCACTCACCGAAGAAGGTTCGCGAACGTTTGTTCGCGGCGTCGTGTGGACTTTTTTGCACTTTGTATCGCTTATGTTCCCGATGATGCTGATGTTCTATTTCTTGATGGAACACCTGGGCATCGGCGAATTCGCTGGCAAGACTCCGCACGGAATCTTGTTCTACGCCGGATTTTCGCTGTTGATTCTTGTGGTGATGCTCGTGATTTACGGTTTCTCGTACAGCGCCACCTACGATAGTGTGTACGACGAAAGTATGCGCCGCCGCGTTTCGATTGCAGAAAGACTCCGTAAGTTGCCGCTCTCTTTCTTTGGCAAAAAGAACCTTTCGGACTTGACGTCGACCATCATGGACGATTGTAACGCGCTCGAAATGATTTTCTCACATGCGGTGCCGGAACTTTTCGCCGCCATCGGGAGCGTCACCGTTATCGGAATTATGCTGTTCTGCTACAACTGGAAAATGTCTATCGCACTTTTCTGGGTGGTGCCTGCAGCCGCACTTTTGATTGCTCTTTCCAAGAAAATTCAGGATCACTGGTTCGAGGGATCTTACAATGCGCGCCGAATCATTATGGAAGATATCCAGGAAGGGCTCGAAAACGTGCAGGAAATCCGTTCCTACTCGGGTGAAGCCGCCTACCTCGACCATTTTGACAAGGACTGCATCATGTACGAAAAAACGCAGATAGATTCCGATGTCAAGGTCGGCATGTTCCTAAATTCGGCGCAGGGCATTCTCAAGATGGGACTTGCCACGGTGCTGATTACGGGCGCAAGGCTCTGGACCAAGGGTGAAATCGACGTGTTCACCTATCTGGTGTTCATCGTGTGCGCGGCGACCATCTATAATCCGGTTTTCCTCGTATTCAACAACCTCGCCGAACTGTTCTTCGTGAACGTACGTCTCCACCGTTTCCGCGAAATGGATCAGATGCCCATACAGCACGGCAACACGGAATTCACGCCAGCCAATTATGACATCGAATTCAAGGATGTTGACTTTAACTACAACGAAAACAAGCAAGTCCTGAAAAAGGTTTCATTTACAGCAAAACAGGGCGAAATCACCGCACTTGTGGGCCCGAGCGGCAGCGGAAAGACGACTGCAGCAAAGCTCGCCGCACGCTTCTGGGACATTCAGGGCGGTACGGTAACGCTCGGTGGCCAGGATATCAGTAAGATTGACCCCGAAACGCTCCTCAAGAACTTCTCTATCGTCTTCCAGGACGTGGTACTGTTCAATACAAGCATCAAGGACAACATTCGTATCGGCAAGCGCGGGGCAACCGACGAAGAAATCCTAAAAGTTGCAAAACTCGCCGGCTGCGACGATTTTGTGCAAAAAATGCCACAGGGTTACGATACCGTTATCGGCGAAAATGGCGACACGCTCTCGGGTGGTGAACGCCAGCGCATCTCCATTGCACGCGCCCTGTTGAAAGACGCACCGATTATCCTGCTTGACGAAGCAACCGCAAGCCTCGACGTGGAAAACGAATCTAAGATCCAGCGCGGCATTTCGCAGCTGGTGAAGGGCAAGACAGTCATCATCATCGCACACCGCATGCGAACCATCGCCAACGCCGACAAGGTCGTGGTGCTGCAGGATGGCCACATTGCAGAAACAGGCTCACCCGCCGAGCTCAAGGCGAAAGGCGGCTTGTTCTGCAAGATGCTTGAATTACAAATGAAGAAAAATTAATACAAAATTAGCCTTGACAAACTTCAAGGCTTTTTTGTATATTTGTTAGAGAAATCTAACTTTGTAATTTCTTTGTAATTCACAAGAAAAATGAACCGTCTTTTAGATCACCGTCTCGTTCGCCAATGCGCACCAACACTCGCCGGGCTTAAGGTTGGAAGCTTGTTCTGCCTAGAATCTTCAGCTAGCGAAATGCTCTGCAAACAGCTCGCCCACTGGAACAAGGAACTCAACCCTCGCGGAGTGTGTGTGCGCGTTATTGCAGAACGCTGCGGACGCAGCTTTATCTACGTCTATCGCGAAGAAGCCTTGCAAAAGCTCATTGCCAAGCCGGAGATTCGTCACTTTCTGGCAGCCTACGGTTACGCAGATTTTAGCACAGATAGCGCACTCGCCTACATGACCGGACGAATCCGTAAATGTCACTGCTTTCCGCACGAAGTCGGTCTTTTCTTGGGTTACCCCCTTGAAGACGTGAAAGGATTTATCATCAACGGTGGCAGAAACAGCAAATATACGGGCTACTGGAAGGTTTACGGCGATGTCAGCGAATGTGAAAAAAGGTTCGCCAGCTTTCGCAAGTGCTTTGACGTTTTCAACAAACTATTTGAAAAAGGATATTCGCTGCCGATGCTGACCGTCCGAAACGCAGCGTAATCAAAGAATCTTAACAATTTATTTCACCTAGGAGAATCACAATGGAAAAAGTTGCAGTAATCTACTGGAGCGGAACAGGTAACACCGAAATGATGGCAAAATACGTTGCCGAAGGTGCAAAAGCCGCCGGTGCCGAAGCCGACGTGTTCAGCGTCTCGGACTTTTCGCAGGGCCAGCTGGCCGAATACGGCCGATACGCTTTGGGTTGCCCCGCGATGGGCGCCGAGGAACTC
>JAEEGG010030286.1_pt1 | contig 10054 bp, 9 predicted proteins | sample 9134161 | NCBI WGS metagenome assembly JAEEGG01 (sample SAMN16246543, study PRJNA631951) | gut metagenome | biome: gut microbiome; feature: rumen; material: CR-attached | host: Bos | place: Iran: Karaj | collected 2018-10 | reverse complement strand
CCATTCAAGGCGCCAAAGCATCCAAAGGCATCACCACTAAAGAGTGTTGTGCCACAGAGTGTCACCATCGTCTCAGGCCAGTGAACCATAGGAGTAAGCACGAAGTTGAGCTTCTGTTTGCCAAGTGCAATACTATCACCATTGGCTACCTCTACGGTGTTGTCGCAGATACCATAGAAGCCTTCCAGCATCTGGAATGTCTTCTTATTACCGATAATCTGTATCTCAGGATAGTATTTCTTAATGAGTGCAATAGAACCGGTATGGTCGGGCTCCATGTGATTGATAACAAGGTAGTCGACCTTACGCTCACCAATAACCTCATGAATACGCTCGATATACTGGGTGAAGAAATCCACCTCAACAGTATCGATAAGGCACACTTTCTCGTCGTCGATGAGATACGAGTTATAGCTCACGCCGTTGGGCAGGGGCCACAAGCCCTCAAAGAGGTTCTTGTTGCGGTCGTTTACGCCTACGTAATAGATTTTGTCTGTAATTTTCATTGTTTTATATTTTTAATGTATTGCCGAACTCTACAGAGATGGAGTTATCGATGCTTTTGCAGCATTCCATGGAGAAACGCTGGGCGCTGGCTATGAGGGCATCCCACTGGTTCTCGCTGAGGCTGCCGTTCATGTCGCTGCGGGAGATGCCGTACTGCATGAGGCCATAGACGAAGCCGGCGTTGAAGTTGTCGCCCGCACCGATGGTGCTGATAGCCTCGACGGGTTGCACGGCATACTGCTTCTGGAAACCGTCCTCACCACGCACCTCTATCGGCTCGCTGCCATAGGTGCAGATGAACTTCTTGCAGTAGAAGGAGATTTGGGTACGATAGACGGTGCTGGCATCCGTGGTGTGGAAGAGCACGTCGAAGTCTTCATGGCTGCCGCGCACCACGTCGGCCAGTTCCAGGTTCTCCAGGAAGTTGGCGGTAAGCTTCATCACCTCATGCTGATGGGCGGCACGGAAGTTGACGTCGTAATACAGGATGGCGCCACGCTGGTGGGCATACTGCAGGAATCCCAGCACCTGCGGACGGATGACGGGGTTCAGGGCGTAATAGCTGCCAAACACCACGATGTCGTCTTCGTTGACCTCGGGGTAGGAGAAGTCCAGACGGTCCTTCGGGTGGTCCTTATAAAAGAGGTACTCCGCATCATTCTGGTCGTTGAGGAAGGCCAGCGACAGCGGCGACTTCGACTCTGGATAGACGTTGACGTGCGATGAATTGACGTGGTTTTCCTCCAGGAAGTTGATGATACGACGTCCCACGCGGTCGTTGCCCGTCTCGCTGATGAACGTGGTGTTGATGCCGTAGCATCCCAGCGATATCATGGCATTGAACGTGGAACCTCCCGGCACGGCGCTGATGGGCTGCTCGTTGCGGAAGATAATGTCGAGTACGGTTTCTCCGATTCCTATAACTTTACGCATAATATCTCAATATCTTCATTTCTCATTATCTCATTCCCTCCGTTTCCTGCCGCTTCCATTGGTAGTAGTGATCCACGAAGTCAATCTGCTCACGGTTAGGCAGCATGATGAGCGAAGCGCCGTAGCTGAACTGCATGGTGGTGGGCTGGTCCTTGTCGAACTTCGGCCAGTAGGGAAGACCCTTGCCGTTGGGGTTGCCCGTCTTGGCGAAGTTCACCCAGTACTGCTGGATAATCTCGGCAACGGCCGCCTCGTTGGGAAACTCCGTGGGCTTGTTCAGGAACTCGCCGTTGAGGTACATGATGTCATCGGCATGGGCCACACCACGACGACGCGGGTCATTGGCAAAGCTGCGCTTGGAGGGCTGAGCCAGGAAGGCGCTGTAGGCCGGACTATGGCCCGTCTTGTTCTGCAGGCTGGCCCAGGCAAAGGAAGGCCAGGCGAATCCCATGTCGCGGAAGGCATCACCATAGGCGTGGTACGCCTCGTCATCCGTATTGCCCGGATACACGCGCTTGGCCTCGTCGGCATAGGGACCGAAAATCTTCTCAACGGACTTCTGGTAGTCCTCGGCCTTGATGTTACCAGGGGTGAAGAGGGCTCCCTCGTCGCTGTTGGTCATGACGATGACGGGCACGTCATTGTATTCGCCCTTCTCGTACAGACGGTACTGGTCGTCACAGATGACGTAGCCATCGACGCAGGGCCAGAAGCCGCCAAAGCCTACGTTACCGTCGCAAAGCTCCATGGCCGACATCTTGCGCATCTGCTTGATGTTTTTCTTATTCAGATGTTTTTGGAAGGCAAGGCCTTGCTGCTCGGCACCTTTCTGCGAGGCATCAAGACCCAGCGAACGGGGCTGGTCGCTCCATGGGGCGAAGGAGCCGCCGCTATGACTGATGGCAGCGCGGAAGAGTCCCTTGGCCAGGGGTGAGCCGCAGAGTATGCTGCAGCTGATGGCACCTGCCGACTCGCCGAAGATGGTCACCTTCGTGGGGTCGCCGCCGAAGTTGGTGATGTTACGCTGTACCCACTGCAGGGCGAAGATCTGATCGAGCAGGCCGTAGTTGCCGGAGTGGCCGTCAGGCGACTCCTTGGTGAGTTCCGGATGTGCCATGAAGCCAAGGGCACCCGTGCGATACTCCACGCTGACGATAACCACGCCGCGACGGGCCAGGGTAGTCCAGAGGTCGCCTCCGTACCATTCCGTCTGGAAGCCGCCGCCATGAATCCATACCATCACCGGCAGGCGGTCAGTAGCCGAAGTGGCAGGCGTGGCAATGCCCAGGTAGAGACAGTCCTCGCTCATCATGTCGGCCGTACGTCCAGGACGTGTGGGCTGTGGGGGCCAGGGGCCGAAGGTGTCGCAGAGCCTTACGCCCTCCCACGGCTGGGCGGGTTGCGGCGCACGCCAGCGCAGGTCACCAACGGGTGGAGCGGCATAGGGAATGGCCTTGAAGACGGCCAGGTCCGTGCCGTCGAGGATGCCTTGGACGTCACCTGTTTCCACATGAGTTTTTAGTAAGGGTTGCTGCGCCGAGGCAGTCAGACTCAGTAGCGCAAGGGCTACCAAAAACAGTGTTTTCTTCATATCTGATGCTTGTTGTTAGTGTTTCATCGCTACAAAGGTAATCATTTTAAGTGAAAAGTGAAGAGTGAAAAGTGAAGAATTTGCTGCCGCCCATAAAAAAATATGAATTATGAATTATGAATTATGTATTTTTACTACCTTTGACCTGACGGTTGAAGGTACTCTCGCTTGAGAAAATCCAAAATTCTTTTGGTTTTCTACTTGCTTATTCGTACCTTTGCAGACCAAAAGAACTTAAAACTATTAGATATGAAAAGAATGCTTATTGCTGCCGTCGCCTTGCTGACGGTACTCGCAGGCCAAGCCTCGACCACACTGCCCATACAGGGAAAAGTGATTCCTGCCGACGACTCGCATATACAATATGTGGGACGCATCTGTTTCCAGAACCCCCAGCGCCCGCGCTTCACCTTCCCCGGCGTGCAGATCAACGCCCGCTTCACGGGAACGTCGCTCAGGATGCTGGCCAAGCCGAAGAGCGGCTACTTCATGGCACAGATAGATGAGGCGGAGCCTTTCAAGGTGAGCTTCATGAGTGAGGCTGACTCCGTGGTGACACTGGCCACTGCCATGCAGCGCGGCGAACACCTGGTACGACTGATGTACGTGGTGGAGGGCTACGAGCTGAAACCTGAGTTCCGTGGCTTCGTGCTTGACAAGGATGGCACGATGCTCGATGCGCCGGCCCTGCCTGAGCGTACCATTGAGTTTATCGGCAACAGCATCACCTGCGCCTATGGCAACGAGAGCGTGAAAGAGTCAGACCATTTTGAATATGCCACGGAGAACCACTACTATGGCTACGCCCAGATGACGGCCCGTGCGCTGGATGCCATGGCCTATGTGGTGGCCCGCTCGGGCATCGGCGTCTATCGTCAGTATGGCGGTCCGAAGACTGGCACCCCACAGAACGTGATGACCACCGAGTACGAATACACCAACCTGTACGACCGTTCGGAGCGCTGGGACTTCAGTCGCTACCAGCCGCAGGTGGTGTGCATCAACCTGGGCACCAACGACTTATCAACCAACAACTACGACGTGAAGCTGTTCCAGCAGGCTTTCTACCGCTTTGTCAGTCAGGTACGCGGCCATAACCCCAAGGCGAAGATTGTGCTGCTCACCGGCTCGATGATGAACGGTCCGGAGCTGGAGGTGGCCAAGAAGACGCTGGACCAGCTCGTGGAGGATGCGCATAAGAACGGTGACATGGAGGTGTATCGCTTCGACTTCACGCCTCAGACCGGCGACCTCTTCTATGGTGCCGACTGGCATCCCTCCATCTGGCAGCACCAGAAGATGGCCGGTGAGCTGACAGCCTACCTCAGGACCCTGATGCACTGGTTTTAAGTGACAAGTCCTAAGTGACATCACTTTTTTGTTACCTTTGAGACTACGTCTCTTAGGTAGGCAGCACCTCGGAAATGATAATAATTTGTAAATTATTTTGCATTTCTCTCGGTTTGCACTACCTTTGCAGCGATTAAAAAGATAAAAGACATGAAGATAGCATTAATCGGCTACGGTAAGATGGGCAAGATGATTGAGCAGATTGCCCGCGACCGTGGCCATGAGATTGTAAGTATCATAGACATTGACAACCAGCAGGACTTTGACTCACCAGAGTTTGCCTCGGCCGATGTCGCCATTGAGTTCACCGCTCCGCAGGCCGCCTACGGCAACTATCTCAAGGCGTGGGCCAAGGGCGTGAAGGTGGTAAGCGGCTCGACGGGCTGGATGAAGGAACATGGCGACGACGTGCGCCAGGCATGCACGCCCTCTACCCTCCACCCTCAACCCTCCACCCTCTTCTGGGCCTCTAACTTCTCAATCGGCGTGGCCATCTTCTCGGCCGTCAACCGTTACCTGGCCAAGATCATGAACGAGTTTCCGCAGTACGACGTGGAGATGGAAGAGACGCACCATGTGCATAAACTTGACCATCCCAGTGGTACAGCCATCACGCTGGCGGAGGAGATAGTGGAGCGTATCGACCGCAAGGAGGCATGGGCAGAAGAAACCACAGATCCCAAACTCTTAAGGGTTGACCACATCCGTCGAGGCGAAGTTGCTGGCATTCATACCGTGCGCTACGACTCAGACGCTGACATCATCACCATCACTCACGATGCCCACTCACGTAAGGGGTTTGCCCTTGGTGCCGTGCTTGCTGCCGAATATACGGCCAAGCATCAGGGATTATTAACGATTTCCGATATGTTTAAGTTTTAGGCTATGGTAAGAAAAGAAGAAATAAATATGAAGAAGCAGTGGACGAAGTTCATCATTGTCCTCGTACTTTATTTGCTGTTCCTGTTTTGGGTGAAGTCATGGTGGGGCCTGTTGGTCGTACCCTTCATCTTCGACATCTATATCACGAAGAAGATTAAGTGGCAGTGGTGGCGAGAGAGCGAAGGCCCGCTGCGTTTCATCATGTCATGGGTCGATGCATTGGTGTTTGCCCTGGTGGCCGTCTATTTCATCAACCTGTTTTTCTTCCAGAACTATGTCATTCCCTCTTCGTCTTTGGAGAAGAGCCTGCTGACGGGCGACTACCTCTTTGTCAGCAAGGTGAGCTATGGCCCCCGCATTCCTGAGACGCCGCTCACCATGCCGCTGACCCAACACACGCTGCCCGTCGTGGAGTGTAAGTCATACATCGAGTGGCCCCACTGGGACTATCGTCGTGTGAAGGGTTTCGGCAAGGTGGAGCTGAACGACATCGTGGTTTTCAACTACCCGTCGGGCGATACGCTGTGCTCAAACATCCGCTATCAGGCAGACGACTTCTACCGGCTCTGTTACATGCTGGGCTATCAGTCCTATCCCAACCGTCCGAACCCCGATGAGATGTCGGCTGAGCAGCGTCTGAAGTTCTATCAGGAGCTCTATCAGATAGGTAGGGCACAGATTGAGGCCAATCCGCAGGAGTACGGCAGCATCATGACGCGTCCCACCGACCGTCGTGAGAACTACGTGAAGCGCTGCGTGGGTCTGCCCGGTCAGACGCTGGAAATCAAAAACCGTGTGGTATATCTGGACGGCAAACCCAACAAGGAGCCTGACAACGTGCAATATACCTATCGCCTCAAGCTCAAGCAGAACCTGCCTGAGGAACTCATCGACGACCTGGGCATCACCAACGAGGAGTTGGGTATACTCAACGCCATGGGTTACATGCCGATGACCCAGCGCACCGCCACGGAACTGGGCAAGCGCAAGGACCTGGTGGAGACGCTGGAAATCAATACCGATGCCGAAGAGTGGGACATCTACCCGCTGAACGGCAACAAGCACTGGACACGTGACAACTACGGTCCCGTCTGGATTCCTAACAAGGGCGAGACGCTCATGCTCAACCTTGACATCCTTCCCATCTACGAGCGTTGCATCCGTGCCTACGAAGGCAATAAGCTGGAGGTGAAGAACGGCAAGATCTACATCAACGACAAGCAGACCGACCGTTACACGTTCAAGATGGACTACTACTGGATGATGGGTGACAACCGTCATAACTCTGCCGACTCCCGCTACTGGGGCTTCGTGCCTGAAGATCACATCGTGGGCAAGCCCATCTTCATCTGGTGGAGCTCTGATCCCGACGGGCGCGGCATACGCTGGAGCCGCTTGTTCCGCTTCGTAGATAATATCAAGTGATATAGTGACAAGCGTCAATGTCCAAAGCTAAAAGCCAACTGCTAAAAACCCTCATCACACTGGCTGTCGCCATTGTTGCCGTGTTTCTCTTCAGGGCAGCAGTGGCGACTGTTTGCTGTATTGAGGGCAACGCCATGGAGCCTTTCTTCCTGGCTGGCGACCGTGTGCTGGTCAACCGATGGAGCTATGGCCTGCGTGTAGGTGGCAATCGCTTTCTGCATTATAACCGCTTGTGGCGGCAACCCGTAGAACGGGGAGACATTGTAGCCGTCAACGACCCTGCCGATAGTCTGCAGGACGACATCAGCGACCGTCGTGTGCTGCTGTTGTGCTGCAAGGCAGTGCCTGGTGACACGGTCACTTCCTCCTCTCAACACTCACCACTCACCACAAACCAATTAGTTCCCGGCCGCTACTCCTGTGCCGACAAGGACTACTACCTCATGGAACCCGTCGGAATCCCTCCCCTTTCGGGGAGATTAGGTGGGGCCTCCCTTCTCGTGCCCGAAGACCACATCATCGGTCGCGCGTACCTTATTATATATAGTCATGCCCCTGAACAACCCCTTTGGGAAGGCTGGCGCTCAGACCGCTTTCTGGCGACCTGTGGCCTAATGATAAATGATAAATGATGAAGGACAAAGGGGGTGAGACCCTTCTTACCACTACCTACTTCGGCCCTGTTGAGTGGTATCAGCAGCTGAACCGTGCAGATGTTGTCTATCTGGAGGCCTGCGAGTCGTTCATCAAGCAGACCTACCGAAACCGTTGCATCATTGCCACCGCCAATGGTCAGCAGGCCCTTACCGTTCCCATTGAGCACGGGGGTAGCCGCCTAATCCGCGACGTCCGCATCAGCAACCACGGCTCGTGGCGCCGCGTCCACTGGAACGCCTTGCAGTCGGCCTACAGCGAAAGCCCCTTCTTTGAGTTTTACGCGGACGACCTCCGTCCATTCTTCGAGCAAGACTATGAATTCCTCTACGATTTCAACTTCGAAATCATGCAGAAGATATGTGAACTCCTTGACATCCATCCCCACGTCTTACATAGTGAAAAGTTTAGAATGAAAAGTGTAGGGTTTGCTACCGCCCATGATGTCTCTGCAAAAGGTATCGCGGTAGCAGACTCTACACCCTACACTCTACACTCTACAAAGCCCTACTATCAGGTTTTTGCGCACAAATTCGGCTTCCAGCCCAACCTCAGTATTCTTGATTTGCTCTTCTGTATGGGGCCAGAAGCAATTTTCTATTTGTAGCGGAGAATTTAGCTGTTTTTCCTTAGGTACTCAAAGCCAAAGCGACAGCGCAGACAGTCCTTGCGGTCGCAATATTCCTTCTTGAGTTGTATCAGCGCCTGGGAATCACCGGCATTTTTGACTTCCAAGCCACAGTCGCGCCACATCCGGATGATGTGGTTGTTCTCCGCTTTCAACTCTTCCAAGAAGTCGAAGGCACGGTCACATAACTGCTCCTTCGAAGCATGGCGCCCATAGGCAAAGAGCATGGGGATGGCGGTGTTGATCATCAGCAGGTTCAGTGAGAAAGGCGACAGGCGTTTGCTGTTTTCCGGACTTTCGGAGCCAAAGGTATAGTGCGTCTCCCAATAAGGGGTGACGTGGGTTCGCATCATCTCCTGCATCTCCTTGACCGATTGACACTCAATGAGCTTTGACAGCGATGCTTTCCGTTCGTAATAGAGGTTGGCCAGCTGCGAGATGCGGATGTGGGGGAAGTTCTGCGGACGCAGACGAAGGAAGCGCCACAGCGTGGCATTCATGGGTTGCAGCGAGAACTTATGCGCCAGGTACTGGTACTCATTGCGCAGTTTTGCGAAGTAGCCCTCGTTCAGCGCATCCTTCTGATAATGAACGGGTACGGTGTCGAGCTCCAGCAGTCCTGCCTGTCCCATGAAGATGGCCTCTATTTGGAACAGGTCGTCACGATGCTTACCCACCGCCGAGAGAGGCACATGGTATGCCCACTGCTCGAAGGCATCGCCGTTGATGCCGAAGCCGTAGTTACGGGCCAGCGTCACAAAGTAGGCATCCTCCCAAGAGCCGTTGCAACGGTCGGCTCGTTTGCGGATATCCTCCGTCTTCCGCTCCAGCCGTTCCGTCTGCAAGGCTGCCATCCAGGCATGGACGGTCAGTAACGACAGGTCGGGGATAATCTTGTAGCAGGGCGGATACTGGTCGGTCTTCAGCAGTTCGTCATATTGCTGCTGCACCATGGGCGGCACGTCTAACTGCAGCTGCGGCAGTTGCTGTCCGCTGGTGGTCTGTACCTCCGAGTCGATAACGCCCGCCACGTGCAGCACCACGTTGTCATAGGCCGAGTCATGGTCGTGCCCATGACGGTACCAGTCGCTTGACCGGTCGTGTATCTCCACGTTACCCACCCATAGCGTACCGTCAATCTTCACCTTCGCATTGAAGAAGTCAGGGCCGGCGTTACGGTTGTGAAGTCCTGAGTCAATGACTTCCACTTTCCTGCCGTCGGTCGTCATCAGTTCCTTGAGCGGAAACATCTTGTGCTTCCAAACATAATGCAACAGTTGTTCCATGCCCGCAAAGGTAATCATTTTAAGTGAAAAGTGAAGAGTGAAAAGTGAAAAATTTGCTGCCGCCTTCAAAATTTTGAATTATGAATGATGAATTATTACTACCTTTGACTTCGTCGAAGGTACTCTCGCTCAAGAAAATCCAAAATACTTTTGGTTTTCTTCTCGCTTATTCGTACCTTTGTGCCCAAATCATTAAAGAAGAAGATATGAAACAACTGAAATCCCTCTTTACAGTACTGTTGTTGATGACGGCAATGTCGTCAACGGCACAAACCAAACTGCCTGCTACGGCACAGTTGGCCGACGACAACGGCTTCCAACAGGTTTATCTGAACTATGATCGCGCGGGCGATGAAGACGAAGGAACCCCTGACATCATGTCCGTCTGGTTCGTCAACAAACAAACAAAAACGGCTACCCGGCTGCTGGTCACTAATCCTGATGCAGAAGGCATGTGGGGCCGTATGCAGGACCGCAATGCCGTCAACGTGCCCCTGACACAGATTGCTGCTGCCTACAAGGCCCGCTTTGTTCCAGGTGAGAGCAAGGTCATCGTCGAGGGAGTGCCCGACTCGCGTAACGTGTGGTCGTATGTCATTGACCTGAACACGAAGAAGGCCTTCCAGCTGTCTTCCAATTCCGGTCTCGTAGGCTTCTGCGGGGAGGATGAGACCTACATCGTCATGCAGTCCTACCGCTACAACCCCGACCCCGACGAGGGCGGCCGTTTCTCCGTTCTACTTGTCTTCACCACCGAGGGCCGTTTCGTTAAGGAGATGGAGGGAAAGTAGTTAGAGG
>JAEEGG010030285.1_pt1 | contig 10054 bp, 9 predicted proteins | sample 9134161 | NCBI WGS metagenome assembly JAEEGG01 (sample SAMN16246543, study PRJNA631951) | gut metagenome | biome: gut microbiome; feature: rumen; material: CR-attached | host: Bos | place: Iran: Karaj | collected 2018-10 | reverse complement strand
CTATAGCCAAGGGTTATGGTTCCGACGTCGTGGCCCGTCTGCTGCGTCGCCGCAACATCAGCAACTTCATGGTCGAGATAGGCGGCGAGATTGTCACCCAGGGCATCAGCGAGCGTCGCGTACCCTGGAAGATAGGCGTCACCAAGCCTACCGACGATTCGCTGTCGGTCAGCGGGGAATTGCAGACCGTGCTCAACCTGACCGATGTGGCTATGGCCACCAGCGGCAACTATCGTAACTTCTATTATAAAGGTGGCAAGAAATATGCCCACACCATCGACCCGAAGACCGGCTACCCCGTGCAGCACTCGCTGCTGTCGGCCACCGTGCTGTCCAAGAACTGTGCTACGGCCGATGCATACGCCACGTCGTTCATGGTGATGGGCGTCGAGCGGGCCAAGGCCGTGCTGGAGCGTCATCCTGAGCTGATGGCCTACTTCATATATGCCAATCCCGACGGCACCAACGGCGTATGGTTCTCACCGTCGCTGAAGGAGAAGATAGAAAACTGAAACCTGAAACCGTCCCCCTCTTTATGGCTACATTGCAACTCTACGACCATTTGCTACAGTTCCCGCTGTTTCAGGGGATGAGCCGCGACAACCTTGCCCGGATTGTCGGACATACGAAGTTCGACTTCCTGAAGTTTGCCGCCGGTCAGGTCATTGTCAGGGAGGACGATCCTTCGGCACACTTGTATTTCCTGTTGTCGGGTACCATTCAGGTAGAGACTCGTTCCGACGACCACAGCTATACCGTAGTCGAGCAGCTGTCGGCTCCCTATACGTTGCAGCCCGAGGCCATCTTCGGCTATAACCAGCGTTACACCCATACCTTTACCGCCCAGTCCGAAGCCAGCTTCATCACCATCAGCAAGGATGAGGTGCTGCGTCTGAGCGAGGAGTTTCTGGTGTTCCGGCTGAACCTGCTCAATATGTTTGCCACGCAAAGCCAGAAGCTACTGCGCCAGCCGTGGCGTCATCGTGTAGAGTCGCTTTCCGAGCGTATTGTCCGCTTCCTCACCCTGCGGTGTATCTATCCCGCCGGGCCGAAGACCTTCTATATTCTGATGACGCAGTTGGCCGATGAGTTGGGCGACAGTCGCCTCGACGTCAGCCGTGCCCTTAACCAGTTGCAGCGCGACGGACTGCTCGAGCTCCGTCGTGGCCGCATTATTGTCCCACAGATGGAATTGCTCTATTAGCTTATGTTCGAAATACTTTTGTCACTGATAGTTGGTATGGTGATAGGTGTCGTTGTCGCCTATCTTTACTTCAACCGCCGCTACACGGCCCTGCACGTCCAGGCCGAGGTGATGGCCAACTCCCTGCGCATGCAGAAGGAGCAGAATGTGGCCGAGAACCGTCTGCGCAGTGAGCAGTTCCAGGAACAGCTGAAGGTCGTGCGCGAACAGTTCCAGAACCTTGCCACGCGCATACTCTCGCAAACCAGCAGCCAGCTGAAGAACGAGAACCGTGAGGCGATGGAGCACATTACCAAACCCATCAACGACAACTTTGCCGAGCTGCAAAAGGCCATCCAGGAGAGCGACCGCGAGGCAGCCCGCACAGCAGCCTCGCTGACAGAGCGCTTGCGGCAGGTAGGCGAGCAGGCTGAAAAGATGGACCGTACGGCTACCCGTCTGACCAATGCCCTGCGCAACGATTCCAAGCAAGCGGGCGACTGGGGCGAACTGGTGCTGCAGGAACTGCTTGACTCGCAGGGATTCAAGCGCGGGCTCGACTACGACATACAGGACACCATCACCAACCAGGACGGTCTGCCCATCCGCAATGAAGACACGGGTCGCATCATGCGCCCCGACGTGGTGCTGCACTATCCCGCCCAGCAGGATGTGGTCATCGATGCCAAGGTCAGCATCAAAGCCTATTACGACTATGTGAACGAGACGGCAGAGCCGCTGCGCCAGCAACTGCTCGAACGCCATGTGCAGAGCCTGCGTTCGCACGTCAGGGAGTTGGCTGCCAAGGACTACAGCCGCTACATACAGGCTCCCCGTACCGCCATCGACTTTGTCATCATGTATGTGCCCAACGAGGCTGCCCTGCAGGTGGCACTGGCCCGCGACCCCAAACTGTGGACGGAAGCCTTTGAGAAGAAGGTGTTCATCAGCAGCACGCAGAATCTCTTTGCCATCCTGCGCATGATCCAGATAGCATGGCGCCAGCACAGTCAGACCGAGAACCAGAAGAAGATAGTCACCCTGGCCGAGCAGCTTGTCTCGCGCATCGGACTCTTTGCCGAGCGAGCCCAGAAGATGGGGCACGACATCGAAGCACTCAGCTCCGACTTTGCCGACCTGCAGAAGAGCGTGGACGGCACCCGGGGCATCCTGCAGAAAGCCAACGAGATGAAGCGCCTCGGCATCAAGGAAGACATCAAACACCCCATACCCCCAACCGATAGTTTGGAAGAAACGTAAACAAACAACAATATTACCATGCCTGAAAACAACAATACAACGAACCGCAGACCGCGGATCCCGCAACCAGTAGACAACACGTACGGCCACCTGCAGCCCCAGGCTCTTGATGTAGAGAAGACCGTGCTGGGTGCCCTGATGATTGACAAGGACGCCTACAGCGTAGTTTGCGAAATACTGCACCCCGAGAGCTTCTACGAGCCTCGCAACCAGAAGGTATATACCGCCATCCGCGACCTGGCTATGAAGGAGCGGCCCGTGGATATCGTCACCGTCACCGACCAGCTGTCGAAGTCGGGTGATCTGGCCGACGTGGGTGGTCCGGCCTATATCGCCGAACTGTCAGGACGTGTGGCTTCCTCGGCCAACATCGAGTACCATGCCAACATCATTGCCCAGAAGTTCCTGGCCCGCCAGCTGATATCGTTCGCCAGCGACGTTGAGACGAAAGCCTTCGACGAGACTGTCGACGTGGATGAACTGATGCAGCATGCCGAGGGTGCCCTGTTCGAACTGTCGCAGAAGAACATGAAGAAGGACTACACCCAGATTGACCCCGTCATCAAGAATGCGCTGGAGGTCATCAACAAGGCGGCGGAGAACAAGGACGGCTTGACGGGTGTGCCTACCGGCTACCATAAGCTGGACGAGATTACCAGCGGTTGGCAGGCTTCCGATCTGGTCATTATTGCCGGTCGTCCGGCAATGGGTAAGACGTCGTTCGCCCTGTCGATGGCCAAGAACATTGCCGCCGACTTCAAGGTGCCTATCGCGTTCTTCTCGTTGGAAATGTCGAACGTGCAGTTGGTAAACCGACTGATATCGAATGCCTGCGAGATTCAGGGCTCGAAGATCCTGAACGGACAGCTGTACCCCGACGAATGGGAACGGTTGGACAAGCAGGTGAATACCCTCATCGGGGCACCGCTCTATGTCGACGACACGCCGGGCCTTTCGGTCTTCGAGCTGCGTACCAAAGCCCGCCGTCTGGTGCGTGAACACGATGTGAAGATTATCATGATTGACTACCTACAGCTGATGAATGCCAACGGCATGCGCTTTTCGTCGCGTCAGGAGGAGGTCTCGACCATCTCGAGGTCGCTGAAGGGACTGGCCAAGGAGCTCGACATACCTATCATAGCATTGTCGCAGTTGAACCGTGGCGTCGAGTCACGTGAAGGACTGGAGGGCAAGCGTCCGCAACTCAGCGACCTGCGTGAGTCGGGAGCCATCGAGCAGGATGCCGATATGGTGCTGTTCGTACACCGTCCCGAGTATTACCATATCTATGAAGACGAGAAGGGACGCGACCTGCACGGCATGGCCCAGATCATCATAGCCAAGCACCGTAAGGGCGCCACAGGCGACGTGCTGCTGACGTTCCGGGGTGAGTTCACACGATTCGAGAACCCCGACGATTCCCGCATGTCACGACGGCCAGCCGACAACGGTGGCGAGATATTAGGCTCGAAAATCAATGGCGGAATCGTGGACAATCCCTTCCCTCCCGGACAGGGAGGAAGCTTCGAGGATGACCCGTTGCCGTCGTCAGGCGACCAGCCGTTGTCGTTCTGAGAGACTACTCCTTCGAATACTTCTCGATAAATGTATCAGCCTGCGTGTCACCCAACTCGCGGGCTTTTTTCAGGTTCTTCAGACCTTCCTCCTTCTCGCCTTTCAGGCACTGGGCAAGTCCCAAGAACAGGTAGCCGTCGCTGTGATCGGGAGCCACCTTGATACACTCCTTGGCCGTCTCGATAGCCTCGTCCCTCATGCCGACACGTACTTGTAGCGAGGCTTTTTCAGCGTAATACAGGTCGTACTGCGGATCCATCCGGATGGCTTGGTCAATGTCGTCCAAGGCCTGCTGGAACAGGCGTCCGCCCACCTCGGCCTGGAAGCGCAGGTAGTAGAAGTTGGCATTGACGGTGGTCTGCATCAGCTTCTCATACTCGTTCAGGTCGTTCACGGCCTTGCGGTATTGATTGGCGTCGAGTAGCACCTGGGCACGGGCCAGGATGTAGGGGGCAGCCTCTTTCAGGTAGGGCTGGTTGAACATGGCTACGCAGCTGTCGAGCAGGGCTATCTGTCCGAGGGTGTCTTTCAGCGCGGCCTTGCAGCGGGATGCCTCGTAGAACAGCTCTGCCGAGCGCAGGTCGCTGTCGTAGAGTGTGGCATAGATGTCGGCAGCCTCGGCATACTTCTTCTGGGCGTAGAGGATGATGGCCTGCTGGTGGCGGTAGATGGGCTGCGGTTGCAGCCGTTCGGCCTCGCGGGCTTCCTCCAATGCTTTGTCGAACGACCAGTCGGCATACGCATCCTGGCTCATGAAGAGTTCCTTCTGGTAGATGATCTTCGAGTAGTTGAAGTGGGCCTCGTCTTTCTTCTCGGCCACCTTGATGGCCTGCTCCATGTCGCGGGCAGCGTCGGCAAAGCGGCGGTCGCCTGTGGCAATCTGGGCACGATAGGTATAGCCGTCGGGGGCATTGGGGAAGCGGGCGATGAAGTCTTCCAGCATCTCGACGTAGGTGGCCGAGTCTACGGAGGCCTGTCCGACGTAGAGCGTCAGCAGCGCCTGGTCGAGTTCCTTGGGCAAGTCCTTCTTGATGAACGTGCTGCGCAAGGTGGCGTCGTTGATGCTCAGGCCGCCGATTTTCAGCGAGTCGGCAAACAGGGCACTTACGGCGTAGCTCAGCGAGTCATTCTGCTTGTAGGGCTGCTGCATGAGGCCGACCACCTCGCCGGCTTCGTTCATCAGCGGACAGCTGACGGTGCCTTCGGGCATGTTCAGGGCCACGGTGTAGTAGGCGTAGTTGTCGCGGAAGGTTTCGGCCTTGCGGACCGTTCCTTGCGGCAACGTCTTGGTCTCGCGGTAGGGCAGCAGCCAAACGGCGGCGTTCTCTGAGGCATTGGTCGGGGCAATGGTCAGCGGGGCGGTCTTCTTGGCATTCACCCTGAACTTCGCTACGTCGTAGGTTTCATTGGCACCGAGCATGCAGGCTACGGGTATCTCCTTGCCCTGTGCGTCGATGACTACGGCAGTCGTGGCTCCCTTGAAGGGCGTGAAGCTGCTGACGGCCTCGCCATCCTCGCCGACAAAGAATCCGCCGGTGCTGCCTATGAGCGTGCCGTCGCTGCCGAAGGTCTTGAGGGTAAACACCGATTTCGTGGCTTTCTTCACCCAGTTGGGCTGAGCCATCACGGCAGCTGCCATGAGCAGCATGCCAATTATTGTGCATAGTTTTCTCATATTCTTAATAGTTCTTTTGCGTTCTGAATGGCGGCTTCCGTGATGTCGCTGCCGCTTAGCATCTGGGCAATCTCGGCTATGCGCCCGTCCTGTGTCAGCTCCGTCATGGTGGTGGCGGTGCCGCTTTCGCTTTCGGTCTTCGTCACTTTGTAGTGCGAACTGCCGAGGGCGGCAATCTGCGGCAGGTGGGTGATGCTGATGACCTGACGGCCACCCATGCCCATTTCCTGCATCATCTGGGCCATCTGCTCGGCCACCCGGCCGCTGACACCCGTGTCGATCTCGTCGAAGATGATGGTGGGCAGTTTCACCGCACCGCTGATCAAGGCCTTCAACGACAGCATGACGCGGGCAATCTCACCACCCGAAGCCACCTGCGACACAGGCTGGAGTGGGGTAGAGGTGTTGGCTGAGAACAGGAACTGCACCTTATCCTGACCGTTGCGGCCTAATTCTGATTGTTCTACCGTGATGGCGAAACGTACATGCGGCATGCCTAAGGGCACCAGCCGCTGCTGCATCTCCTTCTCGGTCTGCCGGGCGGCCTTGGTGCGCAGCTTCGTCAGCGCGTCGGCCTGTTGCTGGCACTTGGCTTTCAGCTGTTCACACTGGGCTTCCAGCTCCTGCAGGGTGTCGTCGCTGTTCTCGATGTTGGTGAGTTGCTGCTGCAGCTGGTCGCGAAGGGCTATCAGTTCGCCGACGGTGTCGGCCTTGTACTTCTTCTGCAGGTCGTAAAGATGGTCGAGCCGGGCGTTGACCTGGCCAAACTCTGCCGGGTCAAACTCCACGTCCTCCATACTATTGCTCACCTCCTGGGCAATGTCTTTCAGTTCTATATAGGTGGAGTCCATGCGCTCGGCCAGTTCCTCGGCTGGCGGGAATACGCGGCCGATGCCTTTCAGGGCGTTCAGGGCGGTGCGTAACGAGGTGACGACACCCATGTCATCGGCCGACAGGGCGTTGTCGGCTTCGTAGAGGGCACTCTTGATGTCCTCGGCGTGGCTCATGGTCTCGCTTCTCTGTTCCAGCTCTTCCTGTTCCCCGTCCACCAGTTTGGCGTCCTTCAGTTCGTCGTATTGGTACTGCAGGAAGTCGGCGTTCTGGCGGTTCTGCTCTATGTCGGCCTTCACCTTCTCCAACTGGCGTACGGCGGTGTGGTATTCGCTGTAGGTCTGTCGGTAAGCCTTCAGTTCTGCTTCGTCATTGGCCATGATGTCGACCACAGCCAGTTGGAAGTCCTGCTGACCTAGCAGCAGGTTCTTGTGTTGCGAGTGAATGTCTACGAGCTGGTCGCCCAGTTCCTTGAGCATCGACAGCGGCACGGGCGTGTCGTTGATGAAGGCACGGCTCTTGCCGGCGGCTGTCAGTTCGCGCCTTACAATGGTGTCCTGGGCGTCATATTCTATCTCGTTTTCGTCGAACAGGGGCTTCAGCTGATAGTCCGACAGGTCGAAGTGAGCCTCAATCACGCACTTGTCAGCCCCCTGTTTCAAGGTCTTGGAGTCGGCGCGTTGTCCGAGCAGCAGACCGATGGCACCGAGTATGATGCTCTTGCCCGCACCCGTCTCGCCGGTAACGACCGAGAAGCCCCGATGCAGCTGTATGTCAAGTTTGTCAATCAGGGTGAAGTTCCTGATGTAAAGCTGTTTCAGCATGGTAGTCTTTCGTTTTTGGCTGCAAAGATACTGCAAAATCACGAAACCGCCAAATATATGGATAATTTTTGGCACGGATTACACTCAATCCGTGCCTAAAAGAGCTTAAGGCTCCACCGGCTCCTGGTCCTGGTTCGCCAAGGCCAGGGTAGCGATGGGCTGGCGCGTCTGGTAGCGCTTCTTCTTGCCGTCGACGGTCACCACATGGACGGTGATCAGGTCGCGCATCTCGAAGACGCAGTCCTGCTTCAGGTTGCGGCTGGTCAGCTCCTCACCTTTGGCACCCTCAGGCAGGAAGCGCAGGTGCACGCCCTCAATCTGCACGTTCGGGTCGTAGGCCAGCGGCGACTCCACGCCACCCTTCTTGTTCTCGATGGTGGGATAGAACGTGCCCAGCCCCTCCAGCTTCACGGGCTGTCCCTGACAGATCAGCTCCTTCATGCACGAGACGATGTTCTGCAGCACCAGCACCATCATCTCATAGGTGGTCAACTTGCCGTGGTCACTCAGGTGCTTCGCAAAGCCCTTCAGGTTCAACGGCTCCTTCGATTCGGCCTCACCGAAGTACATGCCGTAGGTACGGCTGGCCGAGTTGGTGTCCTTCTTCAGGTTCACCTGGAAAGTAATTTCATTTCTTGCCATTTTGTTGTGTTTTTTATGGTATCAGAAATTCGTTGCGACCAGCTACACCGGGTGGCCGCCTCCCGCTTTATCACTCCTCTGAATGATGGTACAAAGTTACAAAAAATATCTGAAACCACCAAATATTTCTTCAAGTTTTTTCGTAGAAAAATTACATGATTTTGTATGCTTTTATGGCTCTTGAAATCTTAGGGATTATTGTTGCTCCGCTTCCAGTTTTTCAATAAAGGTTTTAATCGCGGTTTTAAGCGGAGTGATTTCATTCATCATAATCCATAGCACTTGTGCTGGATCGACATCAAAATAATGATGTGAGATAATATCCCTCATTCCTTTTACCTGCTTCCAAGGGATTGACGGGTAGGTAGGCAATAATTTGCCCTCTGTCACCTTATCCAGGTTCTTTAGACTTTCTCCTATGGCAATCAAAAGCATACATGTGGCATCTAACAATATCATACCATCAGAAGAACCAAGGAAATCATCGACATCATGAATCCGGCTGGTTCTTTCTTGCAATCTTTCTATAGCAGACAGGATGTCACATAGAATATCAAGTGCAAGGCTCCTTTGTTCAGAAGACATTGATTCCATCTCTTTCAATACGTCTTTTTAGTCTGGGGTTCAGATTACGGTGATTTCGGATAATATCTACAGACCGTCCTGTTGATTTCTCAAGAAACTCTTTGGCTTCCATCAATAGAAAAGGATTGGGAGTTAACGTCTCAACAAACACATCCACGTCACTACACTCCTTTTGTTCATCTCTTGCAGTTGAGCCAAAAAGACGCAATGATGTTATGCCGTATTCACTCCTTAGAGTATTACTGCAAGTTTTCAACAGATCTATACATTCCTTTCTTGACATAGCAATCCATCATTTATTCAGCTGCAAAGATAAGTATTTCCCTCCAAACTTCCAAATTTTGGAGCAGCAAATGCTGAGAAATGGTTGCATTTCCTTTGTAGGCTGTCACTGACTGCCGTTTTCATGGTACTGCTTTTTGATGATGCGGATGTACTGGTCGAGGCCGAAGATGGAACCGGCAAGGAGGAAGGACTGGGCAACGTAGTAGAGCAGACCGGCGGCTACGTCGTCGATGTGGATGACCTGGTAGGCCACGAGCGCGATGCTGCTTACGATGAGCAGCATCGCACAGACGTACTGAGAGACTTTAAATCGTGTGTTTTCCATAGTATCAGATGCTTTGTTTATACCCTACAAAGATACGAAAAAATATCGAGATATGCAAATTACATATCATTCTTTTTCGCTTCTTTTTTCTCTCTTTCTTGTCTTTTCATATAGATGCGAATTAAAGAGTACACACAAGAACCAAGTCCTTGTGTATATGTTAAAAGTGGAATTGCCGACTGAATATAATTATTTGAACCAATACTTGTATATTCGTTACCAATCAGAAAGACCGTATTCGTATTGCTCAGTCCCTTTTGCCGCTTCATACTTTTGTGCTCTCGCATACCTGCTCATCATATCCAGCGGGTCTTGTAGCCTATCCAACCTCCTTTGTGTATTCTCGTCCATTACATACTTCTTCCGTACTTGTTTTTCTGTTACGCCGTTCTTCTTGTTAGAACGATGCTGATTGTCAACTATGCCTACCTTCCCACCATTCACGTGCTTCTTCTGCACTTGTTTTTCTTTTCCAACATTTTTCTTGGTAGAACGGTGCTGATTAACTACTCTTCCTACCTCCTCACCATTAACGATGCGGATAGCCTTTGAACTTCGCCCATAGAGTAAGGCAAAACCCTGTACTTTCCCAATGTGCTTCTTTTTCTTTTTCATATTTTAGTCCACCTCGCTTTAAGCAGGTTCTTGAAAATGGCAAATGACTTTTCTGATATGACTCCACCTGGGCATAAGCTGATATAATCAGGATCACACACCACGATTAGTTTGTGTCTTGCACGACTGATGGCTACATTGAGGAGCTGTTCTCCTTGCTCACGTTCATATATTTTCCCGAAGTAGGGTTGCTTCTTTCCTTTTTCAAACTTTGAACAGTCAACCATATCGAACACGATAACATCACATTCTGA
>JAEEGG010030280.1_pt1 | contig 10054 bp, 13 predicted proteins | sample 9134161 | NCBI WGS metagenome assembly JAEEGG01 (sample SAMN16246543, study PRJNA631951) | gut metagenome | biome: gut microbiome; feature: rumen; material: CR-attached | host: Bos | place: Iran: Karaj | collected 2018-10 | reverse complement strand
CAAAAATCGGCGAAGGCCTTTCGGTGCATTACTCCGGCGGTTCGAGCCTCTCGAAAGATGTGGCCAAGTGGCTCGAGAAAAACGGCGTGAAGACGAAATAATGTATATTCCTTGATATGCCTATTTCAGCAAAAATCCGTATGCCACTTGATATCGCGATGACGGTCGCGACGCTCGTGCTGATGGGTGGCAATTATTTTTTTGAATCGACGGCCGTTCACGAGATTCTGGGCGTGGTGCTGCTTGTTCTGTGGGCGGTGCACATCACGCTAAACCGGCGGTTTTTCCTTTCGCTGTTCAAGGGCCGCTACAACGCATTCCGCATCTTGCAGGCAGTCGTGAATTGCGGGATCCTTTTGTGCGCAATTTTCTTGATGGTGAGCGGCATCATGCTTTCGAACCATGTGTTCGCCTGGCTCGGGATTGAATCGGGCGCAAGCTTCGCTCGCACGGCGCACCTGCTCGCAAGCCACTGGTATTACGTGTTCATGTCGCTCCACATTGGGCTGCATGTGAGCCTGATTGCAAACCGCTTGGGACTTGCGGGCGCATTCAAGTCAAAGGCGGCACTTGTCGCAACTCGCATGATTGCTGCTCTCGTGGCGGGTTACGGAATTTACGCCTTTGTGATTCGCGGGCTTTGGAAATACTTGTTCCTGCAACAGCCCTTCTTCTTCTTTGATGCGGAACGCGGCTACGCTCTCTTTTTCACAGACTATATCGCCATCATTGTGCTGTTTGCCGTCGTGGTGCGCCTCTTTAATGCAATAATTTCAAGCCGACAATCCCGGATAAAATAAGCAAAACGCAAATGGCTTTCGGGATAGAGAAATGCTCCTGAAATAGATAAACGCCCAAGACACATGTTCCCACCGTGCCTAGTCCTGTCCATATCGCATAGGCGGTGCCGAGCGGCAGTTTCTTTACGGCGAGCGACAAGAAGACGGCGCTCAAAAGGAAACCGATTACCGTGATGACTGAAGGGACTGTTTTGGAAAAGCCCTCCGAGTATTTCATGGCGCAGGCCCAAACCACTTCGAGAACGCCCGCCACAGCAAGCATAAACCATTCCATTTCTTTACCTCCAGGAATCTTTATCTTCAAAGACCTAACGATAAAGAATGCGTGTTCCCCTGTTACCCGGTGGCAATAGGGCGCGGTTCAAATTCTTGAGATAAAGATAGTTATTCTCACTCAAAAATTCTTCTTCTAGGATCTGGAACGCGGCTATTTGCTGTTCGCGCTAGACTACATCGCCACCATGGCGCTGTTCGCGATGGTGATGCACCTTTTTAATGCAATAATTTTAATCCGACAGACGAGAACTTAGCTCCACAAGCGTACACAGCGTTCCATTTGGCGAAAAAATGGCTACCGCCGATTTGCGATTAATCGTTTTTTGTTTGCATATGGCGATATTCTCATTCGTAAGGGCATTCTTATAGACTATGCGAATATTTCTGAAACTTGCAGATTCATACAATTCCATTGGTAACGATTCAAGAGCGAAATCGAGATAACATAAATTGTGTACATGATTGTTGAAGTCGATGTCGCTTCGGCGTATTGCAATTTCTGTCTCCGAATCAAAAACTTCAGGAATCGTTATTTTTTCAAGTTTTATTCCACCGAATACAGTTTTGTCCTCTGGCTCATAAGATGCGATTAATTCGGGGCGCAATCTCGCAAGTCTATTCGCCTTCACGTCAAAAAGAACCCATTTTGCGGTAGCCTCGGCACAGAGTTTTTCGTCTGAAAATAATTCGTAGTTTCGCGAGCACCCGAAAGAAGAAGAAGGTTTCTCAATCCATGTTTTTACTTGTAGTTTATTTTCGTATCTCGGATACGATTTGATTCTAACGTCCCATTCAGCAAGAACCCAAGTAACGCCACTTGCACTTCTTGCGATTACCGCATCTCCAGCTAAATCGGAATGACGATTGCCAGCATTTTCGAACATTTTAAGCATCGCTTGGGCAGTAAGGCATCCTTTAAAGTCGTAGTTTTCTAGAATTCTTTCAAACGAAGTCTCAAAAAACATTCGCCTATTCCTCACGAAAAACAATGTTGCACTTGGGAATAAACCGGAATCCGCCACGACGGTAACGATCTATTTCAAAAAAATTTTTTAAGCCATTGTTTGTTATTTCGCCATTTACTTTTCTACCTTCGATATGCGCAACGACGCGATTCAATCGGCTTTCGAAGTTTGGGCGCAAGGGATCCATGCAAATGGATGTATCGCGTTTAAATTCTCGGTTTTCAAATTCTTCTCGACCTGTTGTTGTATATTCACTGAGAATATTACGAAGAATCTTTGCGGGAACATTACGCATCACGTGCTTGCCATTTACCGAAATAGAATCGGAATCCGTATAATAGACAACTTCGACAGCGTCGCTCATGGTATAGTCCAAACTCATAGGCAATCCTTGAACAAAAGACATTTTACACAAACAGATAAAACAGTTGTTTTTCCTGTTCGAAATATATAAATTGTAATAGAACAATACAAAGATTTTCATCAGAACGGACAAAACGGAGAAATTTGTTATGCCTGTAAGGAATATGGAAGGCGTCGCACTTTACAACGAAAAGCAGAATGAAATTGTTCGGCAATGCCTTAGGGATGCTCTTGTGATTTTGATGAAACAAAAAAAATACGACACTATATCGATTAGCGAATTATGCCGAAAGGCGGGAGTATCAAGGTCAGGATTCTATAACAATTTTTCAGCTCTAGCCGATGTATTTAAGGAAATTGCGCGAACATTCATTCAGGAAATTACGGAAAAAAATGCTCCGTTTCAAAACCACAACAGTCTCAAATGGTATGAACGCTTCTTTGAACTTGTCGAACTGCATGCAAACGATTATCGTGTAATCGTTTCGAGCGCAGGATTGCGAGAAAAATATCTTGATGTTTCAAACGAGATAATGCTCGACCACGATTGGATTGACGAAAAAGAGGCTTGTCGCCGGCTTGCATTCAATGGCGCAATCCAGAATGTTGCCTTCCAATGGATTAAGGACGGCATGAAATTAAGCCGGAAGAAAATGGCTACATGGTGCTATCATTTTCTAGAGCGGAATGGGACACAAATAAAAAAAAACAAAATTTTTTTCCTCAAAAATTCTATTTTAAACTTTGATGAAAACCATTAAACAAAATTTCCTTTTGATGATTGCGGCGGCATTTTTTGCAATTCTCGCCGCGGTTGTCGAAGGGTCTTTTGTTTATGACTACGATGTTGAATTAAACTCAAGCGTCGAATTAAGCGATGCCGAATTCAACCAAGGCTCAACTCCCGAAAAATCACATTACCTATCGCGGGAAGTTTCGTCCGAAGCCGTTCTGCTCACTCGCAGAGCTGGGCAACAATCGCTTTCGCGCACTTTACGGAACGCAGGTTTCCACGGAGTCGGCGGGCGCAGTTCGGCAACGTCCAAACAGGCTACACCGTTTGCGACTAAAATCGCGCGGTCAACTATTTGCATCCATTGCGGCTTCCCTTTACCGCTAGTTTATCAAAAACCTAAAGAATATTACGTTTACACGCTAGAGCGAATGCTCTGTTAGCAAGTTCTTTCTCCAAGCCTAAACACTAGTAAATGGCCGCGGCCCTTACCGGGTGCGCGACATCATTCATTTTAAAAAAGAGAAAGAACATGGAAAACATTTCCAAGATGGAGATGGCTAACGCCCTCTTCAATAAGCCCTATATCAAGACCGAAAAGAAGTTTTTCGGTTTCAAAACCAATGTCACCTACACTAAGACGAATTCACCCGTTGTGGGAATATGCCTGGAGTTTAGCCCCACGGAAGGGCAAAAAGTCCAGGCGATTGTCGAAGCGTCTTTGGAATCTCTGGATGCAACAATCCAAAGAGAGGGGCGGCCTAAAACAAGCGACAATGGAAACTACCGGCTGAATCTCTGCTATTCGCAGGACCGCGAATTTGCGGCACTGCACCTGCAGCAGTTCTCGGGATACGAGTACCATACCGTAGGTGAAATCCGTTTTGCCGAAGGCGACGAGGCGCATAAACTTCTCGCCGTTTTCGTGAAATAAACGGACATATGGTCAAAAAGGCTCCCTCGGAAAAACGAGGGGGCCTTGATGTTCAATTATATAAAATTTGGGAAATTGTCTAGATAGACAGGTTCGGGGAACGCCCAAGGAAGGGCTAAATTTCAAAAATTATTTAGTAGGAAAATTATTTTTCTGCTGGATAATTTTCGTAACATCCGTTTTTGTAATTGGTTTGGCTCGATGAGCCGGGGAACGCCCATGGAAGCGCCTGGCCGCCAAGAGTCCCGCTTCGAAGAGCAGGTACGTCGGGAGCCCGAGCAGCAGTTGGCTTACAATATCCGGGGGCGTGAGGAGGGCCGCTAGCACAAGGATTGCCACCACCACGTAGGGGCGCTGGCTGCAGACGGTTTCGTAGTTCACGATGCCCGCACGGATTAACGCGTAGGTCACCAGCGGGAACTGGAACATGCATCCGAACGCAAGCGAAAGCCAGAGCGCAAGGGATACCAGGTTGGAGACGCCGAATATGGGTTGCAGGGTCGTGCTTGCAAAGCTCATGCCGAACTGCACAATCAGCGGGAAGCAGACGATTAGGCAGAATGCGACGCCCGCGATAAAGAGCATGCTGGTCAGCGCAACGATGGAGCGGATGAATCGTTTCTCGTTGTCGTATAGGGCGGGGAGCACGAACTGCCATATGTTCCAAGCGATGTAGGGCGAAAACAGCGCGCAGTCCAGCAGTGCAGAAATCTTGATCTGCAGCAAGAACACTTCCATCGGGGAAAAGTAATGGAGCGTGACGCCGCCCTGCAGGGCGATTTGCTTACAGAACCAGTCCAGAACGTAGGGCGAAACAAGGAATAGGGGCACGATGCCGATGGCAAGCGCTACAATAGAACGCAAAAGCGCCCGACGGAGCGCTTCCAGGTGCGAAATCAGCGTAGCCTCTTGATCCTGTTTCGAGGACATCAGCCTTTCTTATCTTCAGCCTCGGCGGCTTTTTCCACAGTCTTCTGCAGGTCTTCAGCTTCTTCCTTCAGGGCGTCTTTCGCCTTCTTGTACTCGTTCTGGGCCTTGCCCAGGGAACGCGCAAGTTCAGGGATGCGCTTTGCTCCGAACAGGAGAAGCACCACGACCACAATCAGGATTATTTCTGGAATTCCGATGGACATATTTTACCTGCCTTTTTATGGAAATATAACATAATTTCTTTGTATATTTAAGCGAAAAACAAAGGAGTTTAAGATGAAGGTCGTTTTATTCAATGGTAGCCGTCGCGAAAAGGGTTGCACTTATACGGCACTGAGCCTCGTGGCAGGCGAACTCAAGGCCGCAGGCATCGAGACGGAAATCTTCTTCGTGGGTGGCCGCGTGCTGAAGGGAGAAACCGACACCGTGGTCCACGAAGCCAAGGAAATCCTTAAAACGGCCGACGCCGTCGTTTACGGCTCTCCGGTGTACTACGCATCCCCGAGTGGCGAGATGCTGATGTTCCTGGACAGGCTTTACGGCATTGCCGAAGCCGAACTGCTCTTTAAGCCTGCCGCAACGGTTGCCTCTGCCCGCCGCGCAGGGACTAGCGCTACTCTCGACGCTCTGAACAAGTATCCGGCGTTTGCGCAGCAGCCCATGGTGGCGTCGCGCTACTGGAACATGGTTCACGGTTCTAGCCCCGAAGATGTGCTGAAGGACGAAGAAGGCGTGCAGATTATGAAGGAACTGGGCCGCAACATGGCGTGGATCCTGAAGAGCATCGAAGCGGGTAAGAAGGCTGGCGTGGTGCAGCCTGTAGCCGAAAAGAAAATTTTCACGAACTTTATACGATAGAATGAGAACGATGCGCTTGCGTTTTGCGAAGAACAAGAAGCTCATGATTACGGCGATTATTTTATCGACCCTTTTTATTCTGGGAACCGTTGGCGTGCTGTTCCTGAACCAGGCAAAATTTGGGCGTATTCCGCAAGGCAAACGTCTCGAGCGCATCAAGCAGTCGCCCAATTATGATGGCAAGCAGTTCGTGAACGAGATTGAGACTGTCACCATGACCGGCGACAGGAGCGTTTTTGCCGTATGGAAGGATTTTCTGTTCGGCGATAAGAGCCAAACCGTTCCCGATACCGCGATGAATGTTGTCAAGACGGACCTGAAGTCGCTACCGCAGGACCGCGATTGGATTGTATGGTTCGGACACTCTTCGTACCTGCTAAATTTATCCGGAAAGAAGGTGCTGGTGGACCCAGTTTTCTATCAGGGTTCGCCGGTGAGTTTCGTGAACAAGATGTTCAAGGGTACGGACATCTACAAGCCCGACGACATGCCGGATATTGACTACCTGGTGATTACGCACGACCACTGGGATCACTTGGATTACCAGGTGGCTACGGAACTGGAACCCCGCGTAAAGCGCGTGGTGACTGGCCTTGGCGTGGGCGAGCATTTTGAATACTGGAAGTATCCCGTTGAAAAACTTACGGAACTCGACTGGTGGTATTCTGCCGACCTGGGCGAAGGCTTTAACGTGACAGCGACTCCGGCAAGACATTTTTCGGGCCGCGACTTGAATCAAAACAAGACTCTGTGGGCATCGTTCGCGTTCAAGTCTCCTAAGCGTACCGTTTGGATTGGCGGCGATACGGGTTACGGTCCGCACTTCGAGAAAATCGGAAAGAAATTCACCGACATCGATTTGGCGATTCTTGAAAACGGGCAGTATAACAAGGACTGGTCGCTCATCCACACCATGCCGGAATACTTGGGCAAGGAAATGGTGGAACTCGGCGCGAACCGCTACATGACCGTTCACCATTCCAAGTTCTGCCTGAGCAAGCATTCGTACACGGAACCGCTGGAAAATGCGAAACGTGCCGCTCAGGAATCGGGCAAGCCTGTACTTATGCCGCAAATGGGCGAGGTTGTGTACTTGGAGTAAGCGAAATCGTTGGCGCGATTCAGAGGCAAAGCGAAAGATGCGCCATGTGATGCTACAACTTATTTTTCTTCTTCAAACGGAACTAGGGTGACGCAGTTCCGGTTCTTCTTGGACGTGTAGAGCGCCTTGTCGGCAAAAGAGAGCATGTCGGCGACGATTCCGTCTCCGTATGTCCCGCCAAAACTCATTGTAAATTGCACATCCGGATAATCTTGCAATTTGATTTTTTCAGCCTTGGCGCGCATCTGTTCAAGTCTGATTTTCAGCACTTCGGGGCTGATGCCCTTGAACGAGATCAAGAACTCGTCGCCTCCATAACGCACGACGCGGTCCAAATTACGGACAGATGAACTCAGTATCGATGCCACGGCGGCAAGGGCTGCATCACCACACTGGTGGCCGTAATTGTCATTGACTTCTTTGAAAAAATCGATATCGGCCATTACGACGGCTTGACAATTATGCATTGCTAGTTTGTCGTCAAAATACTTACGGTTCATCACCTGTGTCAATGAATCCCTGTAGATCTTGTCGTTTATTTCCGTGATTTCGGTGTTTTTATCGGTAAAGCCGAATACGGTTGTTTCTTCGCCGGTTCGCACAACCTTCATTTCGACATACTGGCCGATATCGTTACGGAATATTGTAGACAAACTGCTTCCAACTTGCAAGTTTTCTTTGATATAGGACTCGTCAATCACCTTTCGAAGACTATCCCGATCTTCTTCGCGAACTGTCGTATTGATGTACTTTTCAGCAAGAACCTTGAACGGAGGCAGTTCTTTCTTGAGGGCAAGAGCGATTTTTGCACGGTCGTTAATGCGGAAAATTTCCACCTTTTCATTTACAAAGTCGACACCGACAACGGAGGCGTATCCGTGCATGAGCGCATTGATCATGTTTTGCTGCTTGCGGTTCTGTTCCAGGAGCTCTTTCTCTTGTTCGAGCTTTGTCATTTGCGCATTCACGTTTTCGACAAGGTACAGGACTCGGCGTAGTGGTTTTTCATTGCCGATGCGTACAAATATCGCCTTGCTCCAACCGTGAATCTTTCCATGAAAAATTTCTGAAATGACGTTTGTATTCTTCAGACGTTCCGGCAATGTCGAAAGGGTCGTAAAATTCTTAATGGTTTCAATGCTTTCTGGACATGCAAGATTTATCATGATATTTGTGAGGCTTTCTTGTAGAGGAATGTCGCATTTCATGAACTTGTCGATGAATTCGTTAGTCTTGATAGGGAAGACGGTTTTGTCCTCGAGATCAAGTACATGCATCGAAATATACAGTTCGGCGGTGGCGTGAGTTATAGCCGTGAAGAACTCCGCAGAGTTCGCAGGAATGTCTGCTATAAGTTTTTTGCAATTGTCCATAACAGTTACCAAGAAAAATTGTTACTCCCGATACCTGTAAAAATATATTCATTTCAATAAAAAGATTGTTTACGATGCGTCGATGTCGGCGTTGATATGCAGGTCGTAGCCGGGGTAGGCTTCGCCGATTTCCTTGTAAAGGATGTCGAGGCCTTCTTGTGGCTTGATTTCGAAGTTCATGACCACGTCAAAACGCATGGTCTTTTCTTCAAGGTTCACGTAAAAGCCGTGGAGCTGCAAAGCCCATTCATGTGCTTTTACCAGCTTCAAGACATTGCTGCGGATCTTGGCGGATTCATCGTTCTTGGTGTTGTAGGAATAAACGCCAACGCCTGTCAGAAGTACGCCAGTTTCCTTTTGCACGCGAGCCTGCACCCTGCGGGTGAGTTCATCGAGTTCTTCGACTGTCATGGTGTCGGGGAGTTCCAGGTGTACAGAACCGAGGAACTTGTCCGGCCCGTAATTGTTGAGGATGACGTCGTAGGCGCCGTGGACTTGCGGTTCTTCGGTGAGCAACTTCTTGATCTGCTTGACCAGGTCGCCGTCGGCGCGCTTGCCCAGAATGTCGTCCAGGGTTTCAATCAACATGCCAATGCCCGACTTGATGATGAATCCCGAAATCACGAGGCCCACGTAGGCTTCAAGCGAAATTCCCGTGAGGATGAAGACGATGGCCGAGGCCAGCACCGAAAGGGAGAGGATGGCGTCAAACAATGCGTCTGCGCCCGATGCCACGAGTGCGCCCGAGTTTACGCGTTCGCCCTGGCGTTTTACAAATTTGCCGAGCACGAGTTTCACCACCACCGCCGAGGCGATAATCACCAGCGAGACGGTGGAGTAGTCCGCTGCTTCGGGGTGGATAATCTTCTTGACCGATTCAACTGCCGATGTACCGCCAGCGTAGAGCACGATTGCCGCGACGACCACTGCGCTCAGGTATTCGATTCGCCCGTAACCGAGAGGGTGTTTTTTGTCGGGCAACTTGTTCGAAAGTTTTGCGCCCACAATCGTGATGACCGAGGACAGCGCGTCGGAAAGGTTGTTCACCGCATCGAGTGTCACGGCGATGGAGTTGGTGGCAAAGCCGACGAACGCCTTGAATGCCGACAGCACGATATTTGCCGCGATGCCGATGATGCTTGTCCTGACAATGACCTTTTGGCGGTTTTCTGCTTCGTTCATAAAATCTAATCCTTTTTTTGCGGAATGACTTGGGTGATAAGCCAATCGTTCGCTTAAAGAAAATAGAAATAAAAGACATCTGGGATTTTTTTGTGGACAGCGATGTCAACGGAAAAAAGTTTACATGCGAGCGGAACAATTTTTTTGAAAGTATTTTCTGGAATAGAAAATCCAAAAGGAGTGGTTTTATGAATCATGCTCTATGGATCCCGGCCAGCAGCAGTCCTGGGTGCCGCAAGCTACATGGGAATTTTTCGAGAAGTTCTAGCGGATAAATACATCTTTCTGTTGTCAATTTATCAAAACGAATTCGAATAAAGCCCTATATTAAGCGAATTTTTCAACTTATTTTATAGTAAGTAAAGTTCGTATGGGAGGCTTTATGTCGTTTTCAATTAAGGGAATTCCCTCTTTTGCAGGTTTTGTCGCGTTTTTGGGCACCCTCGCCAGTGCGGCAACGATTAACGTAGATATCGGCAAGGAATACCAGCGCATCAGCGGCTTTGGGGCTGCCTCGGCATGGGCCGGTTCCATCACC
>JAEEGG010030276.1_pt1 | contig 10055 bp, 8 predicted proteins | sample 9134161 | NCBI WGS metagenome assembly JAEEGG01 (sample SAMN16246543, study PRJNA631951) | gut metagenome | biome: gut microbiome; feature: rumen; material: CR-attached | host: Bos | place: Iran: Karaj | collected 2018-10 | reverse complement strand
ATAATTCTGACATACCTTTAGTAAGTTCTGTTACTAAACCATTTTTACCAGTATATTTTGCTTTAATTTCTACTACATCTTGAATAGTATTAACTGATTTAATATCTTCATTTAAACTAGTTCTTATACTTTCTACTTTTTCTTTCATTTTATTCCTCCTATAAAATAAAAAATATCTATGATGTAAGGACTATTTATAGCGGTACCACCTTACTTCATAGATATCTATGCTCTTAAATTCTTAACGCGAATAAACGTATAACATTACTTATAAGCTTAAAGGGTGAATTCATATAACTTCATTTATTAGTTTACACCAACCACTAACTCTCTATCAAACTTAGTTATATTACTAGTCCTTATCATCGCTTGTTTAACTAATTATATCATATAAAATAATAAAAAGGAAGATATTTCTTCCTTTATTATTTCAAGAAATTATCAGCCTCTTCTTTTAGTTTTCTTTCTTTTTCTTTTTGAAGCCTTTTTAATTCTCTTTTATCTAATACTTCAGTTTTAGTATCAGTTAATTCCTTAGGTTCTTCTTTCTTAGCTAATTTCATTTCTTCTTTTTCTTTTTGTTTAACTTGTTTTCTAAGTTCTCTATAAGAAAGATCATCACTTACCTCACCAAGTTCTTTTTTATTCATAAATTCTTTTGCAGTCTCTTCTTTTAGTTTAAGACGTTCAGATCTTGTAAGAGGTTTAGTTTCTTCCTTAGGTTCTTCTTTTTTCTTAGGTGTTTCTTTTACTTCTTCTTTAGTATTCTTTTTAAGTTTTCTATTCTTAACTGCTAATGAAATAGTAGATACAAAGAATATTAAGAATAGTAATAATAATCCACCTGCAGCATATAATGCATATTTAGCATATTTAACATAGTCTTTTAATTGATGACCATTATATCTTTGGAAAGTTTTTTGCTTCATATCATATTGATAGAAACCTTCATCTCCACTTTCTAAATCTACACCATATACAAGTCTATATTTATCACTAGTTTTATAACAATAACCATTAACTTTTTGACCATTAATAGTAAATGTTATTTTCTTGTATCCAAATGGAATCGCTTCCCCAGGATTACTAGTAATTAATATCTTTAATTTTTTTGAATCAAGTTCTTTAAATTCTGTATAAGTATCTTTCTTATTATCATATATAAAGAATCCTGTATTACCTTCTTCATCTACTAAAACAACTAATGTTCTACCTACTTTTTCATTAGTATAAGCAGTCACTTCCATATCATTAATCATTATAGTTTCTTTATTATAACCTTCAGGTAATTCCATTTCAGTTTCTTTTTTAACAACTGTATATTTCTTACCATCAATTGTTACAATTATTGGATTCTTTTCTTTTCTAGTAATATTAATCTTATATTCTTTAACATCACCATTTTCAGCATTTACATAAAGAGTTATTTCATTTAAACCTTCTTGTAAATCTTTTTCACCAAGTCCATCAATATTAGATTTACCATCTTCTGCTTCAGCATTAACAGTTATCTTTTCAACAGTACCCTCAACAACAGCACTATATTCTAAAGTATCTTTATTAAATTCAGGACTAAGTTCTACATTTTCAATAGTAATACTCTTAAGATTATTATTAGAACTCTTGTTAGGATCTGGTTTTTTATTTGTATTATTTGTCTTTGGTTTGTTATTATTATTTGAATTTGATGAATTAGCTGCAACTATAGTAATATTACATGAATTACTATCACTATATTGATGAGGACCGTCTTCTCGAGTTTCTGCTACGTCAACATCATATACATATATTCTTGCAGACCCAGGATTTCCAGCCTTATAAGTTATAGTTCTTGAAAATCCAACTTCACCCCATACACCAATTGCTAGATTACCACTTACATAACTAGCATTACCATCTGCACCAATATTTGCTTTCCAAGTTGCAGTTTCGTTAGATAATCTTCCAGAAAATGTTACTGTAAATATTTCGCCAGACACAACAGTACTAGGGCCTGTACAATTAATTGTTGCTGCCTTTATTGAAAATGGAATTAATAATAACAACGTAAGTAATAAATATTTTGCTTTTTTCATAATTCCTCCTATTGAGTTATTTTACTTATATTTAATATATGAGCCTTAACCATTGAAAAATCAATTGCACTAATATTTCCATCTTTATTAGTATCTGCAGATTCATAATATACTCCACTCATTTTATTAATATTTAATATATGTGCTTTTATCATAGAATAATCTACTGCACTTATAATACCATCACCATTAGTATCACCATAAATTACTATATCATATTTTTTTTCTACACCATTTACTTTTATAGAAATCTTATTACCAGTTGAAATTATTCCTTCAGTTATTTCTTCATTAGATGAATTAAATAATTTTACTTCAGCTGATGGATATTTATTTTTAAAATTATTTATATTATCTTGAATTGATGAACCCAAACTAAATCCTGACATAAATGTTTCATCTACTTTAAGTCCAACATAGTTTGCTACATCATCTGCTGTTTCCTGTGTTGATTCTTTCTTAGTTATAGTTACATTATAATTTCTAATAGATGTTCCATCTTCTGCAGTTACTTTAATAGTAGTATTAGTAGGATTATTAGATAATGTGATTTCTCCACCACCATCTATATTTGCTTTATCATCATCTTTTACAGCACTAATATTTACTTTAGTAACATTACTAGCAACTTCTAAAGTATAATCTGTTATTGATGAATCAAATGCAGGATATAGTGTTCCAGTATCCACAGTTAAACTCTTTAAGTTAGCGTTATTACTCTTTGTAGGAATAACAGTACCTGCTCCCATATCAGAGTATACAGGAATCTTAAATGTAAATTGTAGGTCCATTAAACCTGCTTTCCAATAAGAAGTATATGTTGTATAACTTTCTTTATATGGAGCTTGAATATTAGCCATATATTGATGCCAATATATTGATGATCCTACCAAATTAAATTTTTCATAGAATATAGTATCTTGTCCACTAGTTATATAACCATTAGCTATTCCAGAAGCTCCGCCCATAATAGATGCATATGGACTATCCCAGTTTCTATTTCTAGCATAATTTAAAGCTCCTGAAACTATTTGTTCTAATGTAGAACCAGAAGCACCAAAGTTAAAGTAATTGTAATATTTCTTACCATCTCCGCCATCCATTTCTGTAGTAGCAGATCCTTTATTACCTTGTTCTTGTAAAACTCTAGCAGCTAAATGTACAGGACTTACTCCATAAGTTCTACCTGCTTCAACAAATGTTTCAGCATATGATTTTTCTCCACCATTATATGGATAAGTACCAGACATAAATGTTCCATTTAAAATATTTTGAACAACAGTTTCATTTTGATTTTCACTAAATGATAATTGTTCAAACATGAACACACTATTATCATCTAAAAAGTTTCTTGGATCTAGATAATATCTTAATGTTTCCCAACTAGGAGCATACCATCCAGGTTCAAATTGAGTATAAGTTCCATTTGAATAAGCTCCTGGATCTGTAGATAATTGAGCAGTATTTGTAGTACTAATTAAGTTTTTATTAATTGGTGAATATTCACCATTAGTAGCTTCATCTAAAGTCATATTAGTTTTAGATACTTCAAAGTTCCAGTTTGGATGTTGAGCATGCATCTTAACAAGCTTCTCAACATATGATTCTGGGAATCCTTTTGCTCTTAATTCATTAGCATAATTTTGATCTATATTATAAGTAGTTTTATAACCTAAATAACCTGTAGAAACATAACCTTCATAAGTAAATCCCCAATAGTTAAATCTAATCTTAGACCAGCTTCCTACTTCTTCTATAACTTCAACTACTCTTGGTCTATTTAAATAAATATCTCTATGTTCATCGTGTTGAACTCTAGAATAATTAGTTCCAGGGCCAGTTCTAACACTTAAATCAGTAGCATCTATAAATGCATAAGTATATGTACTATCTAATGCTTTTGCTTTATTTATACAAGGTGTAAACGCTGAAAAAAGAATAATTAACATCATAATTATTTTACTAATCTTTTTCATAATCGACACCTCGCATTCTAACATAATTATTATACCATAATTTTATGTATTATTTTCGTTATATAGATTGCTATTTTACATAAAATGTAAAAAGAAGGATTCCTCCTTCTTTTTTATTTTATTATATTAGTTAAAGTTTTTTCTAAATCAACATAACTATTCTTTTCTTCAATAGCATTTATAATCATACCTATAACAAATATATAAGCCATGAAATATATCCAAATCATTAATACTACTATAGAAGCAGCACTTCCAAAATAAGTAGTATATGGAGATATATTCATTGAATATAATGAATAAATAGCAGTAAATACTATCCAAAGACCTGTTGTAAATAAAGATCCTTTAGTAACACTCTTAATATTTATAGATTTATTAGGTGCTAAAACATATATTATTTTTAAAGTAAAATATATTACTATTATAGATATTGGCCACTTAATATAGTTAAATATCTTAACGCTATTATCAGAAATAATATTCATATTAGGAAGTTCCGATAGTATTAATAGGAACTTACTACCTACTATTAAAACTATTATTAAGAATACAAACAAGAATAATAATAGTAATGTTATTAAAAATGATTTAATAAAATTCTTGTAAAAATTTGTTTTAACATCATAAATATTAGAAGCTACCATAATAATTGAATTAGTTCCACAAGATATTAAATATAATGCAGATAGTAATAAGAATACTATATTAATATTTAATGCTCTTCCTGAGAATAATGGAATTACTAGCTCACTAGTACTTGCTGGAAGAGATTGTTGTAAGAAACTAATAAAACTATCTATTGAGAAAGAAAACGTATTAGCAGCTATTCCTATTAAAAGAATAATTGGAATTGCTGAAAGCAGGAAAAAGAAAGCAAGGTTTCCAGATAATACTGAAACAACCGGCTTTCTCATAAGCTTAAAAATATCTAAACAAAATTTTTTAAAATTTTGAAATTTGTTTTTCATTTTACACCTATTTATTTTTCCTCAATGTTCATTTCTTTATTTGTTTTAACTTCAAGTACAGCTTCATTTATAGCATCATCAATAGTTTTAACATCATCTTCGATCATACTATAACCTAAAGTTGCTCCATAACCATATGGTAAATTCTTAAATTCTTTATGTAATTTTCTAATATATGCAATTACTTTATTCTCTGCATATCCAACCATATAGATTAAGAATTCATCACCATTAGTTCTAACTATATCACTTTGTTCTAATTGATTATTAATTAATACATTAGCAGCCTTCTTAATTGTATTATCACCTTCTTGATGTCCATAAACATCATTAATATGACCAATCTTATTAACATCTACAATTATAACTGCTTGTGGATATATTCTATTTTGTTGCCATTTTTCATAGTTCTTATTTAAGTAATGTCTATTCTTTAAAGATGTTAAACTATCAACATATTTTAATCTGTCAGTTTTAGTAATTCTATATTTACCACTCTTATATTTTAAATATAAGAATCCAATAACTAATAGAACTCCTAAACCAATTAAAATATATACTAAAGTTAAATCTAGTTTTTTACTATCTTTACTTAATTTAAGCATTGCTCTAGACATATATATATCTTGATTAATAGATGAAATATAGAATTTAAATAATCCATTAAATGCTCTATTTTCAGAGTTATTAAGAATTAAATAATCATAATCTACATCATCTACTCTAGTTTCATATATAACTTTATAATCATCTAATTTAGAGTTTCTATAATAGTTATATACGTTGTAATCTAAGATGATTAAACTATCATCATCAATAGCATTAAATAATGATCCAACTTTCTTATATGTCTTAGGATTAGCTCCAACAGCACTCTTAAAGTAATTTGATAATTTATCTTCAAGCATTATTACTTCACTATTTTGTAGTGATTTAAGTGATGGAACAATTGTAGTCACATCATTAATTGAAGATAAAGCAACAACTTTAGTATCAAACATAACTGATGTCGAATCATATTCTTCAGTTAAATCAGAAAAGTCATAATAATCAAATACTATATCTACTTTTCCTTCATTCATGTTTTTAACTAATTCTTTAACTGAATTATATTCTTTAATCTTGAAAGTAATATTCATACTTTCAGCAAATTCATCTAATACTTGACTGTTATATCCAATGAAATCATCATTTATTTTAGAATCATATGGAAGATTCTTAACATAACCATAAACATATTCTTTACCTGAGAAATTAGCTATAGATGCATCATCTACACTCTTATCTTCAAAGTATTCAGTAAGTAATCTAGTATTATATGCTTTACTTAATTTTTCTTTTTTCCATCTAGTATAATACTTAGAAATAATATCATTTAAAGTTCCTTGATCACCATTAATAACTAAATTATAGTTAGTAACAAGTTCATTAAAGTTATAAGCTATATAATAATTATTTTTAAATATATAACTAATATTTTGTGTCTTAGGTATAACTGCATATAAAATACCATTATTATTCATAGATTCTACTAAAGAATCAATATTATTATATGTATTATATATAACACTAGAATTATCATCTAAATAATCTTTTACTTTATTTAAATCAGTATCAAGTACACCAATAGTAGCATTATTTAAATTAGATAAATTTTTAATGCTTGTATTATCTTTACTAATTAAAACATAGTTATCAGTATAGAATAAAACTTCATTTTCTCCTACCCTAGTATTATTACTAGTTATAAATGCATAATTCTTTAATCCTTCAGGAGATCCAACTTTATATGGAACCATATTAAACTTAATACCAGTTTCATCACTAAAGTCTTCCATGAAATCAAAGAATACTCCAGATCCTTCATAACCAAAGATAGGAACATCATTTAAAACTGAAATATCAACTACTTGTGATGCATTCTTTTCTAACCATCTTTGTTCTAAAACAGAAAATACACCATTATTTTTATTGTTTCTATTAATTAGAAAAATAATAGTTCCAATCAGTAATACTCCTACAATAATAGAAGATACTACTATCAATCTCTTTCTTTTTAAATTTTTCTTTCTTTTCATATATTTCTCCTATATTACCAAACTATATGGTCAGATGAATTATTCTTATATCCTGAAATTGGAAATTCTTTATGAATAATTTTTTCTTCTTTACCATCAGCATCTAATCTAGTTTCTTCAGTACCTTTTTCTTCTTTCTTAGTAATTAAAGCATTAATATCATAATATGCTTTTACTTCATCACTTAAATTATTTAATGAATCATTTAGGATATTTTTAGCATCATCTTTAGATAAATTTTCTTTAACATCTACAATTATGTAAATAATCTTACCTTGAATATTTAAAGAAGCACTATTTACATTTTCATTACCTTTAAGTCCATCTACTAATTTGTTTTTATCTTTATTATTAAACTTAATCTTTTCAATTCCTTTAAGTCTTTCACCATATTTATTTCCACCATTACCAACAGTTAAGAATACTACTAAACCTGCTACTAATAATAGAATTGATACAAAAACAATTATAGATAAATCAATTTTAAATTTCTTTCTAGTTCTCTTACTCATAGGTTCTTCCTTCTTTTCTTTTATTTCAATCTTTTTAGTTTTTACTTCTTTAACTTCTTCTTTATTTTCTTCTTCATCATTTATTATATCTTCAATTTCATTAACTTCCTCAGTTAATTCATCATTAAAGTTTTCTGTAATCTTATCAACTATATCAGTTAAATCTTCTTTTTTAGTTTCTTTTTTTCTAAGTTTCATATAACACCTCTATGTTTATTCATTTATCTTTCCAGATAGTAATTTACTATGTTCAGCTTCAGTCAAAGTAACATACTTTGCTCCTTTACCTTTAGTAACGGCTTCTATATCTGTATTATATCTATTTACTACTACAGATATTCTATCTACTTTATCTTCTGCCTCAAGTAATTGTGAGAATGTAGGCATATCTGTTTGTTCTTCCACTTTAGGTTCTTCTTTTACTTCTTCTTTAACTGATTCAAGTATACTTTGAACAGCTTTTTCTTCTTTAGTTTCTTTCTTTTCTTCAGTAGAAGTACTACCTATAAAAGAGCCAAAAGGTAATTCTATATCAATTTCTTTTTTAGGTTCGTTAGAAATAGTATCATCATTTTCACTAGATAATCTTTGAATATTATCTTGTAATCTTTTTATTGTATTATTTAGTTCATCAATTTCTTTATCTTTACTTGCTAATTTTTCATTTAAGCTACTATTATTAGTAACTCCAATAGATGGATTAGTCCAAGATATTTTATTAGGAGTCTCTTCTTTCATATTAAGCCACCTTTACAGAATTAAGTAACATTTCTTTTACTTTATTCCATTCCTCTGGATCCTCTATTTGTTCTAGAATATATTTACCATCTTCTTGTTTAATCTTAGAAATATAATCTTTAATATTTCCAGATTCATCTTTTTTATTAAATGTATAAATAACATATTCTGTATCTAATGAACTAATATTGATGATAGAAACAATATCTGCAACTACTTTTTGACCTTGGTCATTAGTAATAGTAATTGTCTTATTCATACTATTTCTCCCCTTTCAATTCTTATTCTATAAATTAGTATAACATTTTTTAAATAAATACACAAGGAAATACCAAAAAAAGGTACTTAAATAAGTACCTTTATTCTATTATTACTGGAGTACCAATCTCTACCATGTTGTATAACTCTGCAGCTGCTTTAGAACTAACATTTACGCATCCATGAGAACCATTATATTTATATATTGTTCCACCAAATCTACTTCTCCAAGAAGCATCATGAATACCATAATTTCTTCCTATAAATGGCATCCAATATCTAACTACAGTTTCATAGTCTTCTCCAACTAATGTAACATTTCTTGCTTTATTTAAAATAGAATATGTTCCTTTTGGAGTTCTTCCATTTTGTCCTGATACTATATCAGTTTCAAATACTACTTTTCCTTTAACATAATATCTTAGTTTTTGTTCATTAATATTAATAACTATCTTACAATTATCTTTATGATCTCTAACAAACACTTTTATTTCTTTAGTAGTTTTATTATTTGATGAATCAACTACTTTATAAGTAATCTTATATTCACCAATTTTAGATATATCTATATTATTAGTAGTTTCAATTTTTTTAGTTAAATCTCCATCATAATTATCTTTTGCAGTTGCTGTTGGTATAGCCATTTCTTCATTAACATCTAAGAATATACTTTCAGTATCTACATCTATTTCAGGAGCCTGAATATCTACTACTTCTACTTTTCTAGTTAATCTTTTAGAAATATTTAATATACCTATTTTAAGTTTATAAGTTACTTTATAAGTTCCAAGTTTATTAGTATTAACTTTATTAGAATTAATTATTATTTCTTTAGTTTTATCAACGCCATGAATAACAGCAGTAGCTCCCTCTTCTTTATATTCATCAAATACATTAACTACTACAGTATCAGATCCATTTAATTTAAAATTAACATCTACTATATTCTTTTTAAAATAAAATAAGAATATTAATAGAACTAATAAAATAATAATAAATACTTTAATAAGAGTTCTAAGTTTATTATTTTCACTAATAATACCATTAATCTCTTCTCTTGTTATATTATCATTCATAATAAGCACCCTTTTTTACTACAAAAATTATAACAAAAAAGACTAGTTTTTACTAGTCTATTTTGTCATATTATCTAATTTTTCTTTCATCATCTTATAAGCAGTTGATGGATTAGCTTTACCTCTAGTTTTTTTCATAACTTGACCAATAAAGTAATCTAATGCTTTTGGATTTTCAGGATCATATGTTTTTATAGCTTCAGCTTGTTCTGATAATACTTCATCTACTACTGCTTCAATAGAAGATTCATCAGTAATTTGCATCATACCTTCATCTTTAACTATTTGAGTATGTTCTTTCTTTTCTTCTAAACATTTAGCAAATACGTCTTTACCTTGTTTAGATGAAATAGTCTTATCATCAATTAATT
>JAEEGG010030272.1_pt1 | contig 10056 bp, 9 predicted proteins | sample 9134161 | NCBI WGS metagenome assembly JAEEGG01 (sample SAMN16246543, study PRJNA631951) | gut metagenome | biome: gut microbiome; feature: rumen; material: CR-attached | host: Bos | place: Iran: Karaj | collected 2018-10 | reverse complement strand
AAGTCTAAAAGGCAAAAAAGTTATATATAGCCTAAAATTCCTTGAAAAATCTTCTATATTTATTGTGTAATAAAGGGAAACAAGCAAAGAGACAAAGAAGCCTTATTCCCTAGTATAGTCATTAATTAAGGAGAAATTAAATTATGAGAAAGAACAAATTAATCACAACACTTCTTATTTCCACACTTGCTTTATCAAGCGTTTTAACAGCGTGTGGATCAAAGAAGAATACATCAGAAAATGAAACAGAGGTTGTAACGGAAGTAGAAACACAAAGCTTACAGAGTGAAGCAGGTGCTAATATAGAAGGAACAAATCTTGAAGGACTTACATTTAATCAGTCCGTTGCAGAGGATTCCAGCGAAGTAAAGAATTTACTAACAAGTTCAGGCATTGAGTATTCAGACGTAATTCTTTACGATTTCAACCTTACAGATGCTAATAATGAAAAGGTTCAGCCAAACGGTAGCGTAACAATTACATTTACACCAGAACTTGCAAACCCTAATAGAGAAGGTGCTACAAGCACTTATGCAGTTTACTATTATGATGATGAAAATGGAACAATCAGCCCTATGGAAACAACATCTAATGGAGATGAAGTTACATTTACAACAACACATTTTAGTTACTATGTATTAGTTAGATCAGTTTATTGGAAAAATGAAAATGGTAGTGTCTTATTATTAGGTTTTATTGATGAAGATGGAAATTATATGACATTATATGAATATCAGGAAGCTTTAGCAAAGAAAGAACAAGAAGCTATGGAAGCCGCAGAAAAAGAAGAAGAAGCAAAGAAGTCACAAGCTAATTCATCAACAACTAGCTCATCAACAACTTCTAATTCAGTTTCAAATTCAGACTCATCAGCAGCTACACAAGATACTTCAACTAACACAAGTTCAAGTGATAGTTCATCAACAACTAACACTAACACTAATACAAATACAGACACATCAGAATATTATTCGAATACAGAAACCTTACCAAATGGTGAAGTAGTAACTATTGTTTCTCCAATTAAGAAGGGTTCAGGCGAATTACTCTATACAGGAACAAATGGAAAACTTTATATATCAGATTTCTTAACACAAGCATATCTATTTTACATTGTAGAAAATGATGGTACATTTCACTCAGTAAGAACTTGTTATCCAGAAGAAAGATATAAGACAGTTTCAGAAGGTCATGGAGACTTGACATTTGCAGAAAAAACTCAAGAGTGTATTGATAGTGGGTTAAGACGTGGTTTGTTATAAAATATTGAGGACTTAGTTTACTAAGTCCTTTTTTTTATTCGTAATGAATATTAATCTTCTATATTTATTTTAGAGGTAATACTCAAAAAATAAATCTTAGGAGGTTAAGGTATGATTAAAGCATGGCAATCACAAAAAGATAAAGGTCGGAATATAGTATTAAAGTGCTTGCTTGTATTTACAATAGTAATTATCGCAGTTATTAATAATCTTTCAGATTCTTATGCAGGTTCGATAGTTTATGATAATTGTAATGAGAAAAATATCCATAATATAACAGAAGAATTAATTGACTCAGGAATAATAGAAATACGAACAAATTATTTTGGAGCGGGTTATACAAATAGTAGAACCACATTGGATAGCGAAAATGATTATCAATATTTCGGTGTTCAAAATACCTATGTTTCGGGTAATTACTCGTCAGGAGGTTCTCTAAGAGAGTGTGTGTTAAATATGAATGATGGTAGAGTTTCAAATGCTAGTGGTGATGATATGAATAGTATTTGGAACGGTATGTATAAATCAGAAACACAACGAAATGTAGCTTATAGTGGAAATTATTATTATTGTTTTTATGCGATATATAAAGGTCCTAATGGACCTGAGAACGGTGAAAGTTGGATGGGTGCAAGAGCTAGTGTAAACTTTTATGGCTATGTAGAAAACGGACATTATTATATCACATCATTCCTTTATCAAACCAAATGTAGTAATGGTTCTGGCAACTTTGGTTTTTATCAAGACTCAACAGCAAACTATTGGGGTGGCTTTGGTTGGGAAGGTGGAGCTTTATATGGTGGTTGGGATAGTACTTGTCCAGGTCATCAATATTGGACTATCAACGTAAACCCTCTATTTTGGAATGGTTCTTCATGGCAAGAGTTTACTAACGGAGCTTATGGCAATTTCAAGTTATCAGGAAACGATAATTGGCAAAACGACTTGTGTGGTGATTTTAGAGAAGGTGTTAGCTATGCAATAACAGCAACAAAAGCTAATCAATCTAATGTTTATGTAGAAAAGATTACTAAGGTGGAAAACGGTGTAGAAACCACTATTGGTACTACTTCTACGGGTGCACAGACTTTAAATGCAGATACAACCATAAATATATATTATAAATTCACCTACGATGTTGTATTTAACCCAAACCCAACAAGCGTGACGAGTAAAAATATCTATGGTAATACCATAACCACAAATCCAACAGGTAGCGTAAGCACTATTAAAAATGTTAGAGCTGGTAATAGTATAACAATGCCAAGTGGCTCTAGCTTGCAAAGAACAGGCTATGAATTTGTTGGTTGGTCAACAAATCCTTCTTATAGTTCTCTAAGTTTTAGTTCAAGCCTTGGAGGACTAAATAGGGTAGGTACAACGATTACACCAAAGTCATCAGGGACTAATGTAAATAATGGTACAACGATTACATTTTACGCAATTTGGAAGCCTATCTCATATACAGTTCATTATGATATGAACCTTGCAAATGAGGAACAAATCCCAGATAAGCGAGTACGTTTTGACGAAACAATCAAAGCCCCAGATAGCGTAACTAGAGAAGATTATGAGTTTAGAAGTTGGCAAGTATATGATGGTTCAAATTATGGTGGCTACACTAATAATACTAATACAGATCCAAGTGTTGGTATCGGTACAAAGTCATATATAAATGCTAATGAAAATTTCAAGAATTTACGAAGCTCTGATGGAACAGTTACTCTAGTAGCAATATGGAAACATTTTACTGACGCTGATGGTAATGATATAGAGAAACCAAATGCTAATACAAGTAATTCAGATACACCTTTTGCACCACTTTGGCAGAATCAGGCAATTGACAGTCCTGCTGGATATTTCTATTATTCAGATACACCGATTGTTACAAGCCTTGGAAGTGTAAGTGCTAGTGGTACTCAAATTGGGTACTATTTAAATACTAATCAAACAACAGATTGGCAATATAAACGTCAGGCCTTATTTACAAATGGCGATAAGGCTGCCACATCTAGTTGGTATTACATAGATAGCTATGGATATGATTATGTATCAAGTACAGATACAGAAAATGTTCAAACTATTACAACAGCTAGTTTTACATCTAATAAGTCAGAGGATGGCAAAATTATATATGGAACAGGCTATAACACAATTAATCTAACAGATGATAACCAAAAGCTAGTTATTGCATGGGTAATAATGAGGGATGCTTGGCATGACTCACATATAAGTTATGATGAAACAACTACTTATCACGATACAGATGGTTACACATCTCTTATTGGTGATAATGATATACCAACACTTGAAGGTATAGATAAACTAGAAAATATCGTGGGCCTTGATAAGTCTAATTTTACAGATTATATCGTAAGCCTTATAGGACATGACAATATCTCAGGTCTTAACTTAGAAAAATCTAGCATTGTAGTAACAAATTATGACAATTCACAAGTAGTCACAATAGGCAAGGCAGAAAACCAAGAATTAGATGAATATAATAGATATACTCACATTAATTGGAATAGCTTTGATGTTATGACAGTTAATCTTGAAGATTTTGCTGATAACCTATTCAATGGTGACTATGGTGTGACTTATCACTTAGAAGATAATGTGTCAAACATTTTGGAAAATACAACTAATAGTTCTGTTTTTGACTTAACAGTTGAAGCTAAGACAAAGCAAGGCGTAGATACATCAGAAGCAGAATTAATCAGAGGTGAATACTTCACTCTAAAGGTTAGTACTTTTGGCTATGCAAATGCAATTCGTATAGAGTTCCCAGATAACTGGTATATATCAGAGGACTATCCTTTATATATCTATACAGAAAGCCTTGATAAACCTTATGACGCACAAAAACTTGTAGAGATTACAAGTGATGTCTTATACGTTGATAGGGAATCTAATCTAGGTCAGCTAATTACAGATAGCGATGATGGTACATGGGTTCAAGAATTTATTATTCTCACACCACTCTATGCCACACCAGGAGAAGATACAATTAAGGTAACAGCCTATAAGGGTAATGTTCATGTAGATAGCTTTATCAATAATAATCAAGTTTATGTAAATGGACTTGTGAAAGATGGCGAAGCAGATAAAACAAAGGTTAAGACACTTAATAGAAATGTTAAGATAACAGTTGCTTCTGGAAAAGAAGGCTCAATCCTTAATAGATTGCATGAACATATTGTAGATATTTACTAAGATAAGAAGTCGGCTAGAGAAATCTAGTCGACTTTTCTTGTGTTGTGGAGGTAAAAACTATATATAACTTAATATAAAGCATCTTCTATAATTGTGGAGATAAAAACTATATATAACTTGATGCAAGATTTCTTCTATATTTGTAGTAGAAAAACTATTTATAAAATGGAGGAATTAAGTTATGGAACTTTGGTTAAAATTTTTAAGTATGGTATTGATGTCTGGTGGACTTATTATTGCTTTTCTTTCGTTAGACGAACTTCACAATGGGGGAAGAAATATTATCCCTTGGGTAATTGCAACTACTGTAATTGATGTTATCGCAATTTGTCTTATAAGAGAACCTTTTTTTGCACGATACGTTTTTATAGGTGAGATTGTTATGACACTTGCTGTATATTTAATAATAATTGTAGTATTAATCGTAACAATCGTAACATTAATCACAACTAAAAACAAAATGTATGATGATAAAGAGGACATCAGAGATGGTTTATTACCATTATTCTTAGTTATTGTATCTGGTGTTATTATACTTACATTTGGTATAGTGCATCTTAATAATGTTGACAAAAATTGTCTCGCTCAATTAGAGAACTCAGAAAATATTGTAGACTTTGATGTTGACGGTTCACATATGACAGTTGTTTATTATAATAAACAGGGTAAGAAGACGACATCTGATCTTCGCATAAAGACTATTGAAACAGAAGATGAAAACTTAGTTAGTAAGTATGATTTTTCTAGTATTTCTAAGGATAGATGTGTTAAGTATTATAAGGAAGTTCAGTCAGAGCCAAACATATCAGACTTATTAGTGAAGTAACATAAAAGAGAGCCACTATTTTAGTGGTTCTTTTTTTTATTTCTGAAAAATCTTCTATATTTATATTAGAAAAATTATTATTGAAAGGGAGTATAAGATTATGACATTAGAACAGTTTAAGAAAGAACATTCAGGTATTCTTCCATGGCTTATTTGTATTCAGAAGTACCCAAAACAGAAGGACGCTATTCGTTATAATGCAAAAACTTTGAAAAATATCGACTAGAAATAGCTATATTTAACGAAATGTGAAAATTCTTCTTTTTACAAAATAAAATCCACCCTTACCATTTTGGTTTGAGTGGATTTTATTATTTCTCTTAAAAATTGATTTCTATATTTTTTATATAGCCGCAAGGACAACTAACGATAGTCCGTTCACCGTTCGAAGTCATCGTAATCTTTGGTGTACCGTTGCATTTTGGGCACTTCACGCTCACATATCCGTTTTCCTGTTGTTCCAATCTGGCTTGCTTCGCTAACATAATTGATTGGTGTGATATTGTGGGTAATGTTCTTTTCTCCTTTTGAGTAGCCATATACTACCTCCTTCATAAAATCATCCATTTCTATTAAATGACCAAATTCTTTTGCTCTATAAATTGCATCCATCACAAGATTGCTTTTATCTCTATCGGTGAGATTGTGGGCTATTTTTGCGGCATTAATACTTGCTCTACATTCATCCTGCCATATCGGGGTGGTATGATAATCATCCCCTTGTGCCATATCGGATAGATATTCTTCTCTATATGGTCTATGGCCAAAATACTCATGTGCTAACACAGCGCCAACACTCATTAAGTCTCTTGGATGGGTAGAACCATACTTTTCGTCAGGAAAAACATTTCTTGTTACATAAATCTTATCTTCGACAAAGTTATAACAGGTGCTTAATGACAAATGTTCTTTGTTATTAAATACAAATATAGTTTCATCTGCTCCGATTCGGTGTATTTCTGATTTGACATAGTTTATTTCTTCTTTAGATAATGGTGTTTTAGATGTATCTCGCATCCCATTTGCCATATCTTTGTCGTTGAATGATATTAGTCTTATCATATCTTCGTTATACTCCTTTTTATCTCGATTTGTTATCCATCAAAGTCTCAAATTGTATAAGATATTGTAACAATGCTTTTTCGACTACAGAAGTCTTTGGTATAGAAGTTTTTTCACAATACTGTGTCAATTTCTCGAAGATTCCCTTGTCTACATAGCAATTTAGAAACTTTCCATCTTTTTTTGCTCTTGGCATATTATTATTATCCTTTTTTTTTATCCTTTCACGCTATTATTCTTGTAAGATTTTCAATTTGTGTTATTCTAATCTTTCACTTTCTATTTATATTGTACTATATAAAATTTTAATTATCAACAATATTCAACAATATTCAATATAAAATATACGAATTTATCACATATAGAGAAATCTAGTCGGCTTTTTTAGTTGTGGAGATGGAAAGCTATATATAACTTAATACAAGATTTCTTCTATATTTACATTAAAGTAATATTTATAGAAAAAGGAGAAATAATTGCATTATGATTAAAGAAGAAACATTAAATAAAGCTAAGGTTATGACTATTTCATTTGAATGTATCACTAACACCGATATGCCGTGGATTAACACAGCGACTTTCTTCACCGACAGAGGCGAACTCACCATCGACAAAAATCAGACAGAGTATACATATGATTCTACCACAGGATTCATGTCAATAATCTGGAAAGACGTTTATATATGGGATGGACACAAACCTAATTATAACATTCCAGACGACTTCTTCGAACATGCCGTTCTAAAAGAACTGGAAGTCGAAGATGACGCTCCTGTAGGCTACGAAATCAGATGTATCCATTGTTATGTTGAAGGGAAAGAAATTATCAAAGCCTTAGAACAATCTTACGAAGATTGTGTAAGCAGAGAAGAATTAAAAAAGTGGCTTGATATGAATTTCTCATTTGGTGGAGCATTGAGAAAGCTTGAATTGTTCGATCGATTAGATAAAGAGTTACCATCAGTAACGCCTACACGCAAGGTTGGAAAGTGGATTCTTAATGAAACGCAAGGTGTGCAGGCGGTTGGATATAAGGCTTATCATTGTTCAGAATGTGGACGAGAAATAAGTAGTAAATATAATGGGAAGATAAGTCTTTTGAAAGAATTTCCATATTGTCATTGTGGAGCAAAGATGCAGGAGGTAAAGGAATAATGGGAAAATGTCGTGATTGTAACTACTGTTATACGAACGAGACAATGGATTCAAGGAAGGCTAATCATAAAACATTATCAAGAATTCCAAAGAATGAAAAATGTTTGGCTGATTTGCTCAAATAGGAGGTCGAGTATGGAAGAAGAAATGGGAATGACAAACGAACAGTATAAAGGGATGCTTCTTGATGAACTTGAAGATTGGCAAGAAGTTCTTGCACTTGCAGAAGAATCTGGAAGCAAGAAAATTATAGTGAAGGCCCAGAAACAAATTGAAAAAATCAATGAGAAACTGAAATTCTAATCATATACCAGCTAATCACAAAATGCTCTCGGCTATATAGTTGAGGGCATTATTTTTTATTTCTTGACACTCACCCTTCATCCCTATATAATATTTCTTGCTATACAAATTATATAAAAGGTAAAATAAAGGAAACTTTATGACACAAAACTAAAGGGGCTTTAACATGCCAGCCAGTTGCTATAGATAATAGTTCGCACATATTTTTATTAACATTAATATCAATAGCTTTCTACGTCATGGGTTCATGGCGTTTTTTTTATTTGTCTAGTAAATTTGTTTTGGTGAAATGAAAACCCACCACTAAGTTTACAAAAAGATATGCACTTGCATAAAAGTCTAAAAGGCAAAAAAGTTATATATAGCCTAAAATTCCTTGAAAAATCTTCTATATTTATTGTGTAATAAAGGGAAATAAGCAAACAATCAAAGAAGCCTTATCCCCTAGTATAGTCACAAATTAAGGAGAAATTAAATTATGAGAAAGAACAAATTAATCACAACACTTCTAATTTCCACACTTGCCCTATCAAGTCTTTTAACAGCATGTGGATCAAAGAAGAATACATCAGAAAATGAAACAGAGGTTGTAACGGAAGCAACTCCTGATACTCTTACAAGTGCAGATGGTTCAAGCGTTGAGGGCGTTGAACTTGAAGGACTTACCTTTAATTCAGAAGCCGTTGATATGACAGATGAAATGAATCAGGCTATTGAAAATTCAGGTCTTGCTGGTACTTTCACAAGTGCTGTAAGTTTCGATTTTAATATAACAGATGCTAATAATGAGAAGGTTCAGCCAAATGGAACAGTTTCTATCACTAAGACTTTAGATACTCTTGAACTTCCAGAAGGATATTCAGTTGAGTATAAGGTTTACTACTACAATCCAGATACAAAGATGATGGAAGCTTGCGAAACAAGTAATGATGGAAATGTAGTTACATTCTCAACAACACACTTTAGCGTGTACAGTTATTACTTCTATTATTTCAATGCAAATAAGGATTTAGTAACAAATATTCTTACTACAGACGAGGGTGTAAAGTTCTTTACAGGTGATGAATACGCAAAGTACATGATTGAGGAAGATGAAAAGACATATCAGGCAGAGCAAGCAGCTAAGACTCAGGCTCAGGCAGAAGCAGAAGCAAAGGCTTCAAGCTCAAATAGTTCTTCATCTTCAACAAGTAATACAACTAATGAAGTTGCAGATAATTCATCTAGTTCGACAAATACAAGCTCTAATGACACAAGTAGTTCAGATAGTTCTTCATCAACTAATTCATCAAGTTCAGATAGTCAGTATATTAAGGCGATTAGTATAATAGATGGTCGTGATTTAACAGATAGTTGGCAGGTTACATGGTCTATGTTACATGAAACTAAGAACCCAAGAATTTATGCTTATGCGTGTGGCTATCCAGGCATTGATTATGTTATTGTTTTTAACGAGGATTTAACAATAGGTCAATTAGCATCGCAGGTTAAATCAGATGTGAGTAAAGAAGAATATGATGTAGAAATTGATGCCGTATGGGAAGCATATTTACAATTTGCAAATTAAATTATAAAGACAAGGTATATTCCTTGTCTTTTTTTATTATCAATCTTCTATATTTATTATGGAACAATATTTTACTAATAAATTTAGGAGGTAAAGTTATGATAAAATCGTGGCAATCTAAAAAAGATAAAGGTCGGATTGTTTTTATTTTAGTGGTTATTTTATTTGCTTTTTCTTTAATGTTAAATAATATATTGACAGTAAAAGCTTTAGACCAACATAATGCAAGATTTGATTATAATATTATTCAAACGGGTGCAAATGGTGCTACGGGAACATATCAAATTACTTGGCTTGACTACAATGATGGTATGGGCGCTTCGGCTTATCCTGGTCTCCCTACGGCAGAGAGATGTTATGCACAGATGAAGGATTATGACATAGATTGGATGAGGCTTTCAGACTTTAACTTTGGAGCACAAGGTACTAATGTTACATCTACTTATGTTTCGGGTGATTTTGTAGGTCGTACTCCATTCCTTTTATTAGAGGTTATAAGTGCCCCAGCAGGATATAGACTAAAAGAAGTATTAGACGGTAATACAGAAATGGTATCTTATTCATATGTAGAAAACGATCATCAGTTTATATTACTTGATTGTGGTGTATTTATAGGTGATTGGCAAAAAACAGGTGTAAAAATCGAAAGATGGGAAGGTTTAAGT
>JAEEGG010030269.1_pt1 | contig 10057 bp, 6 predicted proteins | sample 9134161 | NCBI WGS metagenome assembly JAEEGG01 (sample SAMN16246543, study PRJNA631951) | gut metagenome | biome: gut microbiome; feature: rumen; material: CR-attached | host: Bos | place: Iran: Karaj | collected 2018-10 | reverse complement strand
GACGTAGAGCCAGATGTCGCGCGAGAGGTCGATCAAGATGGTGTTGACGCGGCGCAGGGCAGCGAAGTAGGCAGCCATATAGTCGTAATGCTCGATCTGCGTGGTGGTCTGCTGGCGTTTGAGTTTCAGGCTCTTCTCCACGAACTTCTTGGCGAAGGCGGGCCAGTCGATGTCGGGGTAGGCCACCTTGTGGGCGTTCATGTTGCCCGTGGCGCCGCCGAACTTGGCCGTGAAAGGCACGCTGTTGAGCATCTTCAGCTGGTCGTTGAGGCGCTCCACGAAGACATAGATTTCCTTGCCCAGATGCGTCGGGCTGGCGGGCTGACCATGGGTCTTGGCCAGCATCGGGATGTCGCGCCATTCCTCTGCCATGCCTTTCAGTTTGTCGACGAGGTCTTCCAAGGCGGGCTTCACCACGAGTTTGTGTGCCTCCATCATCGAGAGCGGCACGGCGGTGTTGTTGATGTCCTGCGAGGTGAGGCCGAAGTGCAGAAACTCCTTGAATTCAGTCAGACCGAGTTCGTCGAAGCGGCGTTTCAGGAAGTATTCCACGGCTTTCACGTCGTGGTTGGTCTCTTTTTCTATCTCCTTGATTTCCAAAGCGTCTTCCGTTTGGAATTCCTCATAGATGGCGCGGAGGTCGTCGTAGTCGCCGTTGAACTGCTCGAGTTGCGGCAAAGGCAGTTCGCACAAGGCGATGTAATACTCCACTTCGACCATCACGCGATAGCGGATGAGGGCAAATTCACTGAAAAAGTCGTCCAATTCAACGGTCTTGGAACGGTAGCGCCCGTCGACGGGCGATATTGCTGTTAAAGAATTGAGGTTCATTTTTTATGTGTTTATTTTATTTGCTGCTTCAGTACACCTAGAAGGACTATCCTGACCCTATGCCGTCATTGCGGACTTGACCCGCAATCTCCCAAGCAGAAGGGATATCCTTCAGCGTAGGAGATGGCGGATGTTCCTCCGCCATGACGGCAAGAGGCTCGGTGGTTGTCCTCTTGAGTTAATAACAAAAGTATCGCAAAAATAGGGATTTTTGCGATACTTTCTTTTATCAGTCCAAAAAATGTTGTTTCGGGTCTGCTTTGGCTAATTGTTCTTTAGCGTTTCAGAATGATAAGCACTCACAAATATATCTCTAAGTAGTATACCCATTGTGTTTTTGAATGAACGGTGTAGATGTACTTTCTTTTGCCAAACCATCTTCGAAATACATCATTTTTGTATTTATGAGCACTCTCTATGTCTGTATTATTATATGCGTCTAATCTTCCGATATAAGCATACTCATTGATTTGAAATTGAAAACCGTCATTATGGCTAATTCCTTCTACTATTTGAGTTTGTATCTTGCTGTTTTCGAAATATAAAGTGTCTTGATGGGTGCGTTTATCGGTCTTTATTTGGAAAGTGCTTTCTTGTTCAATGATAGTGTCGGTTAGATAGTTTTCAACCAAAGGGCTCTTTATTTTAATATTGAGTTCTGTGCACTTATAGTTGCCCAAGAATACTTTGATATAACTACCATTGAGGTCAATAGGTATTGAAATATAGTCTGGCAAATCCTGCTCTAACTGGTAGTGGTATATTCCATTTGTGTGATGATCGTATGGAACGGAAATTTCGTCATAAAAAACATCGCCAGTAAGATTGCCGCATTTGATGGGTAGGGATTCGCTTTCGGTATCATCCTGGTATTCGATGGTAATCTCGAATACTTTTGCTTGCCCTCCTGCTTTTCTCAATCTATCTTCCCATTGTTTACTGTCTGAATAATAGTATATCCCTTCACCAAGTGAAGTGCCAAACCAAATCGTGTAGTTGATGCTATCTAGTCTTTGATAACAAAATACTTCTCCGTCAATTTCTAAAACTGATACTACCGTACTGTCATTTTGAAAATCCAAAAACTCATATTTCGAACCAATATAGTTTATCTGATCGGGAAGATGCCCGCTGTCTTTTTTATATTTCTCTATTCTTTCGATTATCAAGTTTCCTGTTTTCTTGTTCTTTTCTATGTATGATAAACAAGATGGAAGGCAAAACAGAAGAAAAAGCAGGGCTAGTAATGGTAATCTTTTCATGGTTGGATGTTTATTTACTGCGAAGATAGTAAATTGTGCCAAGATATCCTGTTTGATCAACAAAAAATCCTTGACACGACTTTGTCCGGCTTCTTATGTTGAAGTTTCCGTGTTCATCCGATGTGCCAAGAAAGTGCCCGTAGTACGATTCATGAAACTTGTCGGTGTTTTGGATGTCTTCATAATAAGTCGAATCGATTTCATAGAACTCTACAAATGGCACCGCATCACCGTTTTCATCCATTGTCTTTCCTTGCCAATGGGCAAAGCCTCTTTTTACATACGCTTGATGTGTTTCGATGTTTATTTCACCATCGCCAAGTGTTATGCCTCTTGTTATTATTGTTGCATCTATATCCCAAAAACACATTCGGTCGTATTCAAGGTAAAAGCCTTTGCAATGGGCATTTCTTGTGTCTATGCTAAAAGCTCCATGGAAGTCTGATGTTCCAAGGTAATGATAACAAGTTGAATCATCCTCGTATAAATCCACAAGCGGCAACTCATAACCATTTTTGTCGATGGCTTTTCCTTCCCAATGCAAAACTCCTTTGTGCTCAGACAATCGAGAGTTTTTTATGTGGATTTCCTTTTGGCCAAAATCAAAGTCCTTATCCATCCTTTCAACGTCAGAAATGGCATAGTAGGAAGTCTCGAAAACGTTTCGTTGGAAACCGGTTTCTTTTTGGAAAGAAAAGGGTTGCTTTACAAGGCTGCATGATGAGATGGCAACAAATACGGCGAGAATATATACCAGTTTCTTGCTCATTTCATTTGCTCGGCCTGTTTTTTCGGTTCGCGGCGGGCGTCCCAGAATGCAACGGTTTCGGTGTGATGAAGTTCTTCAGCCGCAAATTCTTCTTCCAATTCTCGGAACATGTTTTCCGAGTCTTGCCATTTTCCTTCTGCAAATTGTTGTTCGCCTGCAGCAACCATTTGATGCAGTTCCTCTATGGTGTACGGCTTCACTTTTCCCTCATCGGCATCGGCGTGAGCCATCAAGTGCATCGCCATCCAACGCATGTTGTCGGGGGTAAGGGTGCTGTATAGGTAATCCAACAGGCCTTGCAATGTTGCTTCACTCATGGTATTATGATTTGTAGTTGTTGCAAAAATACACATTTTCGTCAAAAGAGAAAAATCCGTCAAACAATTTGACGGATTTTTCCATTTTGGTTTGAAAAATTGCTTTTGTCTCAAGTAAAAACCAAAAGCAAAATGACGGAAAGAATCATGAGAAAAAAGAAACTCACACCGTGTGTGCCTTCACGGTTCTCGGTTTTCGGGAAGATTTTAGTGTGATAGGCGAGGAGCCTTGCAATGAAGTAATCCGCTGTAAAAAGTGCAGCAAGGACAATAACGGTCAAAAGCATCCCCCACCAATCGAAAGGCTCTTTATGAATGAGAGAAGGGATAAGTCCTCCAACAAACATACAAGCAGCTAAAGCGGCTACAAACACGAAAAACTTCGCAATGGAGCCTTTCTCTTGGCTAAAAATGTGAGCGTCTTTCAGTTTACCCATGCTTTATGCATTTTCGAGCTTGTCGTTCGAACCCAAGACATTAATGATCTTGTGCTCGTAGAGCTTCTTCATGTTATCGCGGGCGGGACCGAGGTACTTGCGCGGGTCGAACTCAGCGGGCTTTTCGGCGAAGGCCTTGCGGATGGCGGCGGTCATGGCCAAACGGCTGTCGCTGTCGATGTTGATCTTGCAGACGGCGCTCTTGGCGGCCTTGCGCAGCTGCTCCTCGGGGATGCCGACGGCGGCTTTCAGCGCACCACCATATTTATTAATGGTGTCCACCTCGTCTTGCGGTACCGACGACGAGCCGTGCAGCACGATGGGGAAGCCGGGCAGTTTTTTCTCGATGGCTTCGAGCACATCGAAAGCCAAGGGAGGCGGCACGAGGCGACCCGTGGCGGGGTCGACGGTGCATTGCTCGGGAGTAAATTTGTAAGCACCATGCGAGGTGCCGATGCTGATGGCCAACGAGTCAACGCCGGTCTTGGTCACGAAGTCGATGACCTCTTCGGGCTTGGTGTAGTGGCTCTCTTCGGCAGCCACTTCGTCTTCCACGCCGGCCAACACACCGAGTTCGCCTTCCACGGTCACATCAAACTGATGGGCGTAGTCGACGACCTTCTTCGTGAGGGCAACATTCTCGTCGTAGGGCAGGGCGGAGCCGTCGATCATCACCGATGAGAAGCCCATGTCGATGCAGCTCTTGCAGGTCTCGAAGCTGTCGCCGTGGTCGAGGTGGAGGACGATTTCAGGATGGGCACAGCCCAGTTCCTTGGCGTATTCCACGGCACCTTGGGCCATGTAACGCAGCAGGGTCTGGTTGGCGTAGTTGCGCGCGCCTTTCGACACTTGCAGGATGACGGGCGACTTGGTCTCGACGGCAGCCATGATGATGGCCTGCATCTGTTCCATATTGTTGAAGTTGAAAGCGGGGATGGCATAGCCGCCGTCCACAGCCTTGGCGAACATTTTACGGGTGTTCACGAGCCCTAATTCTTTGTAGCTGATCATATTGATATTGAATTGTTGATTGTTGAATCGTTGGGCCTATGGTTTAGGTCAACAGCGAATGGCTCGCCTTACCCGTGGCAGTCATTGCGGACTTGATCCGCAATCTCCTCCCAGGAAGGCGACCATGAGCCATAAGCCATCGGCCATGGTTATTCCCTGCAAAAATAGGAAATACTTCCGTTTCTTCGTCACCTGACGCTCACTTTCTTTGAACAACTCCCGTTTTCAGTGCTCAATTTGACGATATAGAGCCCCGAAACAAGGTGACTTAAATCCAAGGAAACCGTTGCGCCTTGTAACAAACGGTCCGTGTTTTTCGCCATCATTCGTTCGCCCAAAAGGTTGTAAACTTCAACAACTGCCTTGCCTTGCAACGCCTCTCCAATGACGAGATTCACCTTTCCTTCGGTGGGGTTGGGGAAGATCTCGAAGTCTATAGAGTGCCATTCGGAAGTGGAATACCCGATGAGGCTGATGTGCTTACTGCCGGATTCACATCCGTTGTTGGCCCAAGCCCAAAGGGTCACTTCGGCATCGCCCTCGTGTTGGTTCCAAAGGATGTCGATGGCATCTCCGAAACCATAGATAATGCCTGCGCTGGCTGGTTCAAGATACCATGAGTGGTGCATGCCTTCCGGATTTTCAATAGCGTAATGACTGATAGGGTTGTTGTATTTGTTCACCACGCTGTCGCCTGCAATCTCACCCAAACTGACATCATCCGCGAAACGGATTTGCGTGGTACTGACGATGGTTTCGTTGCCAAAGGCGGTAAGCGTCAGCTGGACACTGCCGTTTTCTATGTCTTGGTCTCCAGGGTAATAGAAAGGATTGGCAATGGTGTCGCGGTCGAAATGACCGTCGCCATCGGTGGTCCATTGTATGGCGTCGCAATCGTAAGCATAGGCCTCGGAGAGGACGATGAAATCTTGGTTGCAGGTAATGATGTCGTCTCCGGCATAGGCAATGGTGGTATGACTCGGCGGGAAGCAAATGTTGTCCAATCGGGCTTGTGCGCTGCTTTCATGGTTTTTCAAATATGTGAAATTGAATACTCCTCCGCCGTTATTCAGGGTTAACTCGGCATATTGCCATTCTTTGGAAGAGAAAGGTGTTTCCTCGTTGCTATATTTGAAGAGCAGTTGTTCTTCATTATCGGTTTTGAATTGGAACGAGACCTTGACCTTGTGCTCGATGGAATGGTCTTTTAATCTACAAATTAGTAATGATTTGTGTGTCGTGTCGGCTTGTGCGACGAAGCAGCGGTCTCCTTCGTAGGCGTCATCGTCGCTATAAACCCAGCGGTGGCTTCCGGAATTGGACCATTGCAATAGGGGATTCAGCGTGTCGGTCTCGAAGTTCTCAAAAACGCCGCCGTATTGTACGATGGTGTCAAGCCAGAGGTGGTGCTCCAAGTGTTGCACGGTAATGTGCGACTGTAACCAAGCACCGGTGACCGTGTTTGGAGTGGTGTTCAAATCAAATGTAAAGTTGTGTGTCTCGTTAGGTTCCAAGCCTTGATGCTGTAGTTGTGGGGTCTCCACCTCTACAAATGGGGCTTTGATGTCCAAACTGGCCAAAAGCAAGCCTGCAGGCGAATGGCCTCTGTTGGTTACGGTGAAAGCAAGTTTCGACTTGCCTTCGGTGGCGATATGCGTCGAAGGTTCGCCGTTCGCTGTCATGGTCTGGTACTCGGGTTCGATGTAGAGTACCGGGGCGTTGGCTTCGATGATGATCCTGTCGGAATGCGCGTTTTGGCCTTCGTTGAATTGCACCGTGAAGGGGATGAGGGTCTGGTCGGGCACATCGGGCAGCAGACTTATACGGAAGGCGTCGTGCAGGGTGAGTTCTGCGTCAGAGTCGATATGAGGATAGTTGGCCGTTCCTTGCAGAATCTTGACATAGGGCGATTCGCAAAGCAAGGTGGCTTGTCCGCCGTTGGAGGCCACGGTACTGCTGTTGTGTATCGTAATCCCGATGGTGGCAGTCTCGCCATAGTCGAGTTGTCCGTTGCCGTCTTGGTCGTGAAGTTCTGAAGTTTTCATGTAGACATTGGGCTGTTGGGCCGAAACGACGGTGACGGTTTGCTCATAGCGGAAGCGGTTTTGCTTGGTAACCGTGACCAAAAACTGCGTTCCGACTTCCATCTGCGGAAGCGTGAGACTTTGGTGCTGCCCTGTGGCTATCGCTGCTTGTTGGAACTCGCCGTCGCGTGAAATGCAGACCAAGGCGCCTCTCTCTGCGGTGAATTCATACTGCCACTGGTCGTCAGGATGGAACGGCGAGACGTCAAGGCTCATCTGCTGGGGTACCTCGGTGTAAAGGTTGAGGTAAGCCTCGCCAAGATAATGGAACACATTGTGCGTGTCGGTGATGCGAGTCGGCCACCAATCTGCCATGAAGGCGCCTTGCGTGAGGAAGAGTTTGCCCGCGACCAAGGCGTAGGAAGGTCTTGCAAAAGCGGGCTCGCTGGAACTCCCCATGGTGGGCATGAAGTTGGGCCAAATATAGTCGAGGAAGCCCCATGTGAGTCGGTCGTTGTAATGGGAACGCGTGACGGTGGTGGCGCCGATACCGCCCAACGCGCCTACAGGGACATTGCAGAACTCTGCGATGACGGAGCGGCTCATCCATATAGAATAGAGGAGGGAATAGGAAAATTGGTAGCACGCCGCGTCGCAGCCTATGGAGAGGATAAAGGTGGGGTTGGCATTGTTAAGGAATTGGGCGTCATAAGTGGTAAAAGAAGGGCAACACCAATAATCGCTGGCCGAATGGTCGCGATAGAGGGTCAGGAAGGTCTCCTCGTTGAGCGCATTGATCAGCAGATGGGAGTCCTCTCGGGTTACCCAATGGTTGAGTCCTCTTGGATTGGCGGGGACGTAGTTCTGCCCGTTCGGACCGAAATAGTCTACTACGGCATCGGTGTTTTGTCCTGTCGACCATACCGAATCGGGGCGGGGAAGGGTCTCGTCATACATCATGTATAGGTTGGTCGGGTGCTTGCCGAGTTTGTCGCGGCAAAAGCCGTCGACCATCTGCGAGGTGAGCAGGAACCATTTGTTTTCTTCATGGCCTGCCGTGATGACTGGATGGTCGTAATAGTGGGGGTCGACCGTTGGATGGGTCTCGTATTCAATGAGTTTTTGGATTTGCAGTTGGTACTCGTTCAAGAAGTAGGCGGGCAACCTGCTGATAGCCATGTCGGGGATGCTGTCGTCGTTCATGTCGACGTATGGATTGTCGGAATAGTAGTTGAAGTCCTTGATGGTGCCGTTCTCATAGTCGTACTTGAGGAAGATGAGCGGGAATCCTGGGATGCCCGAATAGCCTTCGCTATAGGTCGGAGGCCAGTTAGAGATTAAGGTGTCGTTCATGCCCCCAAAGAGCATCACAGCCGCGGGTGGGATGACCCAATTGTCATAGGCGTTATGGATATAGCCTTTGATGGCGTTGGGGTAGTTTCCTCCGCATTCCGTGATGGTGACTACCTTGGTGAGTATGCCTTGCTTGTTGCGAAAACGCCGCAGGGTGTCGGCCCAAGCCAGTATGCTGTCGTCGTCGGGTGCTATGATAAGGTATTCGCAGCCTATGTCGAGTTTGTTCTCGGCGTTGTTCAAGATATCGTAGTAATGCGCCTCGGGCAGCATGTCGGCGTTGATGACTAGGTCGCGTAGAATATGGTCCCAGTCGGGGTTGCGGTAGCGGGCCTCGCCAAACTTTCCGTTGCCGCCTTCAAAATGAACCTCGATGTCCATGTCGTAGATGACATCCAAAGTCTTACGGACTGGGTTGTAGCGGAAAGGTGTCACATTGAGCAGAACCACGTCCAAACCTCTGATTTGGGTGCTTTGGGCGATATTCACGTTGTTGTCGGGGAAGTCGGCATCCTTGCCAAAGACGCTCATGTCCTTGCGGATGGCAGGTACTCCCGCCTGTCGGTTCATCTGCAACTCTGCCACAGGCAGCAAGTCGATGCTGTCAAACACCCTCGATGCCTTCTCGCTCACTTCGATGCTTACTTTCGCGCCTTGTGGCACAGCGATGTAATAGTTCTCGAAAGGGAGGTTGGGCAAACCCTCGGCGGTGGACCCGAAACTGCCTTTCAGCGTGATCTCCTGTCCCCGATAGGTTCCGTTTTCAACGTCAGCAATGCCGATTTCCGAGATGGAGTAATGCAGCGAGAGGCCTGTTGGCGTGCTGCTTTCGATGCTGATCCCTTGAGGTGCATCGGTGCGGAAACGATAGGTCTCTTGGGCATTGATGATGCCGATGGTCAAAATGAATGTGAAAAGGGTAAATAGTCGTTTCATAGCGAAAAAAGTATGTTTCAGATGGCAAATTTACAAATATTTAAAAATATGTCAAGTGTTTTGACGCATTTTTTTTCGATGCTTCTGCAATTTGTTATTTGACACTCACTTTTTGGCTCCAGCAGCCTTCGTCGTTACATAGCTTGATGATGTAAATGCCTGGCGCGAAAAGCTGTAGGTCTATCGTGAAGCTCTCACCTTGTTTAAGGTCTTGTACGGTCTTACTCGTAAGGCGCGTGCCTAGGATGTTGAACGCTTCGACAGTCGACTTGCCTTGAAAGTCTTGGTCAAAGTTGATGTTGATCTTGCCATCGGTAGGGTGGGGGTAAAGAGTGAAAACAGAGGTGGTCTTGAATCTGTTTTCGTCCTCGTCTCTTCCAATGACACCTTGAGGGTCATTGTTTGGGATGACGGGAACCTGAAATTCGTAACGGAAGTGGTTTTGTTTAGTGGCGGTAATAGTAAACCGGTCGCCTTCTTCCAATTGAGGCATAGCGAAGCTATGGGGCTGCCCATTGCTTCTGCAAACACCGATAATCTCGCCATCTCTCGACAAACAAACTATGGCACCTTCTTCTGCCGCCACCGTGTATTCATTTACTTCCGCCATGCAATATGGTTCATGCTCGATTTGTATGGGTTGAGGCACCTCGGTGAAAAGGCAGAGATAGGTCTCTCCCGTGTAGCCGAAAAGGTTCATGGTGGAAAAGTCGACATCTGGCCACCAGTTGGGCAAGAAGACGTGATAGGCGAAATACTGTTTTGCCGCTGATAGCACATAGGAAGGCCTGACGAATTCTGGTGGCATGTCGCTACCCATATCGGGAAGGAAATCGGGCCAGATGCAATCGTAAAATCCCCAAGTAAGTATGTCGTTGAAATAGGAATGGGTGATGGTGGTTGCACCAATGCCACCCACGGCGCCACTGTTTTCTTTGATGCAGAAGGCATCGATGAGACATCGTTTCCAATTGTCAAAAAGCAAGGTGCTGCAACTAATAGAAAGGACGAAGGTGGGAGGACCGTATATATCAGTTTCGAGGTGATGGCATGAAAATTGCGGAAACCACCATTGATCCATGTTGGAGTGGCCACGATATAAGGTCAAAAATGACCC
>JAEEGG010030266.1_pt1 | contig 10058 bp, 9 predicted proteins | sample 9134161 | NCBI WGS metagenome assembly JAEEGG01 (sample SAMN16246543, study PRJNA631951) | gut metagenome | biome: gut microbiome; feature: rumen; material: CR-attached | host: Bos | place: Iran: Karaj | collected 2018-10 | reverse complement strand
TCAACCTTATCCAGAACGTTGTTCAGGGACAGCCTCTTGCCCAGAAAATGCTTGCCGAGCGCGGACGTTCAGGAAAAACTCTCTTTGGACGCTATCTCGAAGCCAAAAACGGAAAGGACATCAACCTTCCGCTCGGTAAGAACGTTACCGTGGACTCAGACGGACGCACAATTCTTGCCGCAATGGACGGACAGGTTCTCCTTATCAACGATAAAATCAATGTTGAACCTATCATGGAAGTTGACGGCGTTAACATCAAAACAGGTAACATCACATTCCTCGGAACCGTTGTTGTTAACGGCAACGTTGAAGACGGCTTTGACATCAAGGCAAGCGGTAATATCGAAGTTAACGGTGCCGTTGGTGCAAGTCACCTCGAAAGCGACGGAGATATCATCGTAAGCCAGGGTATTGTTGGCCGTGATGAAGGCGAAATCCTCTGCGGCGGCTCGCTCTGGGCAAAGTTCATCCAGAATACGAAGGTTACGGTTCAGGAAAATATCATTGTAAATGATTCAATCATGAACAGTGAAGTTTCTGCCCAGCGCCGTATTATTCTTCAGGGAAAGCGTGCTCAGATTACCGGTGGACATCTGTTTGCAACAGAAACCGTTCTTGCTAAAAATATCGGTTCTGCCGGTGGCGGTACAGAAACCGTTATCGAAGTCGGAGTCGATCCTAAGGCCAAGCACCGTCTTGCAGAACTTCTTGAAATGCAGGGCAATAACCTTAAGGAACTTGAAGAACTTGAACTCAACCTTCAGACTCTCGAAAACCAGAAAAAGATCCGTAAAAATCTTCCGAAAGACAAGGAAGAAAACCTCAAGAAACTGGTTATCCGAAAGGCAGAAATCAAAAAAGAAAACGAAGAGTTCAATACAGAAATTACATCTATTCAGGCACACCTTCGTGAACTCAAAAATATTGGTAAGGTATATGCGTCCGGAACAGTCTATACTGGCGTTAAAATCTACGTTCGTGATGAAAAAGACGAAGTCCGCGCAGATGTTAAGAGCGTAACATTCTACTACGAAGAAGGTTTTGTCCGCCGCGGCAAGTATGTTCAGCCGGAATTTGACGATATAAAGGGACCTGATGGCTATTCAACCAATTGATCTGCAGACAATGTATTCTCAAATGAATAATGTCGCCAAGACTGTTTCACAGATGCAGCAGGGGAACCAGCTTACCCAGGCCATGCAGGAAGCTAATTTAATAAGGCAGAATGCTGAGCAGGCAACTCTGGTTCATAAAACCGCAGACGACCAGGCAAAATCGCAGCAGGTAAAGGACGAAGGTCACCAGAGCCGGCAGGGGAATTCAGGCCAAAAAAAAGAAAAGGACGAAGAAGAACAGGCTAAAAAAAAGGTTTCAGAAATACGTGAGTCCTATCTTGGTCTGAATGTGGATATTTCGGGGTAATTATAAATGATAGGAATTTCAGTTCTCGCATTTTTTTTAATTGTGTTGAATATAATTTTCTGGATTGTATTTTTACGCAAGTTCAAAAAACTTTTTTCTACAGATGATATTCTCTATTCAACCCGTGCCGAAGTAACCCGCATGATTGAAGATATCAACAGAATTACAGCACGCGATATTGATTTAATTGAATCCAAACTCAAACAGCTCAAGGCCGCCGCCGCTGACGCAGACCGTCACATTTCCGTTGCAAAATCAGAACTCGATAAAAAAGCAAAATCCTACGAACTTCAAAAGACGATTTCTCAGGCGTCAATTATCGCAGGTACTTCAAATTCCCGTCCGGCACATCCTGCAAGAAATGAATCTTTGACCGACAGCATGAGGGCGGGGGAAATGTATTCAATTACCCACGAGGGGCAGAGGGCTCTGCACGAACAGCAGGGCACTCTTGATTTTGACGAAGAAGAAGATCACGCACTTGTTTCCAAAACAGGAACAAAATTCATGATAGATGAACAGGGTTCAACAGTTGCTTCAATTCCAAAGCTTGGGCTCAATGTTTCCTATACAGACAATCCGGTCAAACCAAAAAAGTCTTCTTCCCAGAAAGTAAAGGAACTTTATGAAAAGGGCTGGAGCGTGGACGAAATTGCAAAGGAACTGGCCATGACAGTAACTGAAGTTCAGTTTGCAATTGACATGGACTTTTAGTTTTTACTATTCCGTCAACTTAATATTCTTATTTTCTTAACACTTTTTTATGTTGAAATCCCGTTATTTTGTGATAGAATTCAAAAGGTTGTAAAACTATAAATTCAGACAAAAAAGCGAGGTTCACATGGACACTCAGGTAGAAGAGTTAATTGACAGAATCAAAAGGGACGGTGTTGCCGTTGCCGAAAATTCTGCTTCCCAGAAAATTTCTGAGGCTCAGAAAGAAGCCGAAAAAATCATTTCAAATGCAAAAGCCGAAGCTGATAAAATTATCAGACAGGCTAAAGACGAAACTGAACGTCTCCAGAAATCAGGTGAAGATGCCATCAAACAGGCTGGCCGTAACCTCCTGATTGCTTTCAGAGACAGCATTCAGAATGAACTTTCAGCACTCGTTAATAACGAAGTATCTTCTGTTTACTCAAAAGATATGCTCGTTAAACTTGTTCCTGAAGTTATCAAAGAATGGGTTAAAAACAATTCAGCAGAAGATGTTTCAGTACTTCTTAACGAAAAAGATTTAAAGCAGGTCGAAGACGGACTCAAGGCCGCACTCAAAGGAGAAATCTCAAAGGGATTGACCCTCGGAACAGACAATTCTGTTGCTGCCGGCTTCCGTATCGGAGTAAAAGATGGTGCTGCTTTCTATGATTACTCTGCAGATTCTGTGGCAGAACTTTTCAGTTCATATCTTAACCCGAGAATCGCAAAACTTATGAAAGAGGCATCTAAATAGTGTCTAATCAGTATTATCTTATGGCACAGCTGCCTTCGTTTTCCATCGATAACGAAAAAGCAGATTTGCCGGTAACAGAAGAATATTTTCTCGATTTATGTTCACGTTTTCTGGACAATAAAAGTTTAAAACTTATCAGGGAATTATCACTCGAACCGCCAAGACAGAATGTAAGTACAGGTTCAGCTTTTCTTGACAGCTGGTACAATAATGAACGCGACCTGCGTTTTGCCCTGGCTCAGATTCGAGCCCTCCGTTTAAACAAGAAATTCGATCTTGAAAACCGTACATTTTCTCCGGAAATTGTTCAGGCGGCTCGTACTGCTTGCGGTATGGAAAGCCCACTTGCCGCTGAACGTTACCTCAATAAGTATCGCGCAGAATTAATCGAAAACATTAAACCATCTGATGAATTTTCAATTGATTCGGTATTTTCATACGCGTTAAAACTCAAGCTTGCGCTGCGTATCAAGAAATTTGATGCTGAAAAGGGTATGGCTTGTTATCATAAAATCTATGACAGCATTTTGAATGCAGATTCCAGTGCTGACAAAACTACGGGAGTAAACTAATGACGGATACTAAAGGAAAGGTAGTCGGCGTAAATGGTAATATGGTTTCTGTCGAATTTGACGGAAATATTTCCATGAACGAAGTTGCCTATGTAAAAGTAGAAGGATCAAGCCTCAAGAGCGAAGTAATCCGTATCCGCGGAAATATTGCGCAAATGCAGGTTTATGAAATGACAAAGGGAATCAAATGCGGTGATTCAGTTGAATTTACCGGGGACCTTTTGTCTGCTGAACTTGGCCCTGGCCTTCTTGGACAGGTTTACGACGGTTTGCAGAACCCGCTGCCGCTTCTTGCAGAAAAGGCAGGCTGGTTCCTTGAAAGAGGTATTTATGTAGATCCTCTTGACCGCTCAAAAAAGTGGAGTTTTACACCGACTGCAAAAGCAGGCGATACACTCAAGGCCGGCGAATATTTTGGAACTGTACCTGAAGGACCATTTACACACAAGATTTTTGTTCCATTTTATCTGCTTGGTTCATACAAGGTAAAATCAATCGTAAGTGCAGGTGACTACACTCTCGATGATACACTTGCCGTTCTGACAGACGAAAAGGGAAATGAAGTAAAATGTACAATGTCATTCCGCTGGCCTGTAAAACGTGCAGTAAACTGCTATGCAGAACGTCTTGCACCGACAGAAACAATGGTAACCAAGGTTCGCCTTATTGATACATTCTTCCCGGTTGCAAAGGGCGGTACATATTGTATTCCTGGACCGTTCGGTGCAGGTAAAACAGTACTTCAGCATACAACTTCCAAGTACGCAGACGTAGACATCGTAATTATCGCTGCCTGCGGTGAACGTGCCGGTGAAGTCGTAGAAACACTTACTGAATTCCCTGAACTCAAAGACCCTAAAACAGGCAAGTCTCTGATGGAACGTACAATTATCATCTGTAACACATCTTCAATGCCGGTAGCCAGCCGCGAAGCTTCGGTTTACACATCTGTAACCCTCGCAGAATACTACCGCCAGATGGGCTTGAACGTTCTTCTTCTTGCTGACTCAACATCACGCTGGGCACAGGCTCTCCGCGAAATGTCAGGCCGTCTTGAGGAAATCCCTGGAGAAGAAGCATTCCCGGCTTACCTGGAATCTTATATCGCCGCATTCTACGAACGTGCCGGTCAGGTAAAACTTCCTGACGGTTCAGTAGGTTCCGTAACAATCGGTGGTACAGTATCTCCTGCCGGCGGTAACTTTGAAGAACCTGTAACTCAGGCAACCCTTAAAGTTGTCGGAGCCTTCCACGGACTTTCCCGTGCACGTTCTGATGCACGCAAATACCCGGCTATTGACCCTCTTATTTCATGGTCAAAATATCCGGGAGTTATCGTAGAACCAAAAGTTCAGTTCTGCCGCAGCATCATGAGACAGGGTGTAGATGTTGGTTCGATGATGAAGGTAGTAGGTGAAGAAGGTACTTCCCTTGACGACTACATCGTATACCTCAAGGAAGAAATGCTTGATGCAGTTTACTTCCAGCAGAACTCATTCGATGCAGTTGATGCCAACGCTACTGTTGAACGTCAGAAATACGACCTTGACAAACTTATCAAGATTCTTGGTTCTGACTTTGATTTTGCTGACAAGGATGATGCACGTACTTACTTTAACCAGCTGCGCCAGAAGTTCATCGACTGGAACTATGTTGAAGATACAAGCGATGCATTCAAAAAGATCGAAGGCGACATCGACCAGCTCTATGCTTCAAAGGGTGGACGTCTTGGTCCTGCAGCAGAAAAACTTCTTAAGGACGGTGAATAATTATGAACAAAGTATATAGTCGAATTGAATCAATTACAGGTTCCGTAATTACTGTCCGTGCAGAAGGCGTAAAATACAACGAACTTGCAGAAATCACAACGCGCTTTGGCAAGTCACTTGCCGAAGTTAATAAAATCGACGGTGATGTAGTCTCGCTCCAGGTATTTGCCGGCGGACGCGGTGTTTCAACAGGAGACCAGATCCGCTTCCTTGGACACGATATGCAGGTTTCATTCAGCGATGACCTTCTCGGCCGTATCTTCAACGGTTCAGGTGAACCACGCGACAACGGACCTTCTCTTGCAGAAAACCTTAAACCAATCGGCGGACCGTCTGTTAACCCGTCAAAGCGTATCCTTGCTGAACGTATGATGAGAACAAACATTCCGATGATTGATATGTTCAATACTCTGGTTGTTTCACAGAAACTTCCAATCTTCTCAATCTCAGGTGAACCATACAACCAGCTCCTTGCCCGCATTGCCATGCAGGCCGAAGCAGATGTTATCATTCTTGGCGGTATGGGTCTTAAATACGATGACTTCCTGTATTTTAAGAAAACACTTGAAGACGGCGGTTCTTTGAGCAAAACAGTAATGTTTATTCATACTGCCGCTGATCCGACTGTAGAATGTATCAAGATTCCTGATATGTCTCTTGCAGTTGCAGAACAGTTTGCCCTTCAGAACAAGGATGTACTCGTTCTCCTCACTGATATGACAAACTACGCTGACTCAATGAAGGAAATTGCGATTACACAAGAACAGGTTCCTTCTAACCGTGGTTATCCTGGTGACCTGTACTCACAGCTTGCAGCACGTTACGAAAAGGCCGTTGACTTTGACAGCAGCGGATCTGTAACAATTCTTGCCGTAACAACAATGCCTGGTGATGACGTTACACACCCGGTTCCTGATAACACAGGTTACATCACAGAAGGTCAGTACTACCTTAAGGGCGGACGTATCGAGCCGTTCGGTTCTTTGTCCCGCCTTAAGCAGAACGTAAACGGTAAAACACGTAAAGACCACCGTGCACTTATGGACGCTATGATTCGTCTTTATTCATCTTACAAAGACACACTGGAAAAGAAATCCATGGGCTTTATGATGAGTAAATGGGATGACAAGCTCCTCAAATACGGTGAACTTTTTGAAAAAGAAATGATGGATTTGTCAGTTAACATCTCTCTCGAACAGGCACTTGACCTGGGTTGGAAAATCCTCGCAGACTGTTTTGAAAAGGATGAAACTGGTATTAAGTCTGAGCTGATTACTGAATATTGGCCAAATAACTAACGGGGACAGGGCATGGCAAAAATTAAGCTGACTAAAAATGAGCAGAAAGCACAAAAAGACGCGCTGAAAATGTACCAGCGTTATCTTCCGACTCTTACTCTCAAAAAACAGCAGCTTCAGTCCGAAATCCGTACTATCGAGGCTAAGGCAAAAGATGTCCGAAGCCGAAGAGTCGCCCTTGAAGAAGAATTCAAGGTGTGGATTAGTGTATTTGGCGAAGAAGAAGCCTTCAAACCTGATATGGTTACAGTCCGTAATATTAAAAAGGGATTCGGCAACATTGCTGGTGTAACCATTCCGGTGTATGAAGGAGCAGATTTTAGTCGCGGAGACTACGATCTGTATTCAACTCCGTTATGGATTGATCTTGCTGCAGACCGCATGGAAAAAGCACTTTCTCTCGATCTTGAAGCTGAAGTTCTGGATGAACAGGTACGCCTTCTGTCACACGAACTGCGTACTACAAGCCAGCGCGTAAATCTGTTTGAGAAAGTCAAAATCCCGGAAGCAAAATCCAATATCAAAAAGATTTCTGTTTATCTGGGTGACCAGCAGGTTAGTGAAGTCGTACGCTCTAAGATTTCCAAAAAGAAAATCGACCAGCGTAATCAGGCTGCTGCACAATTAAAAGATGAGGGGGCTTTAGCATGATAGTCCCAATGAAAAAACTAAGTCTTGTTGTTCTTGAAAAAGAACGCAGACAGGCATTAAAAGACCTTAGAAAACTTGGCGTTGTTCATCTTGAAGAAGTAGAAGGCAAGAGTGAAGAACTTTCTTTGTGCAAAAAGAAAACTTCTGTACTCGAAACTGCAATTTCTATTCTCGGAGAAATTAAAACTCCAAAAAAGGCAAAGGCCAAATCAATTGATAAGGATGCGGCTTTTGAACTTGCAAAAGATGTAACAGACATGGTTGAAGAAAAGAAAAACCTTTATTCAACAAAGACTGCTTATGACAACGAAATTGAGAGACTCAGACCATGGGGTTCAGTCGAACCTGAACAGTTTGAATTCCTCGCAGAAAAAGGTGTTTACCTTTCAATGTTTGAAATTCCGACTGATAAATATAACTTAATTGATGAATCAATCGGTACGCTTCTTGTAAACAAGGATAAAACTACTGCAAGATTCATGGTAATTACTGATTCAAAACTTGAAGCAAATGACAGACCGGCAGGCCTCAGGGCAGAAGCATACAAGGTTGTACTTCCAAAAATGTCAGTTGCAAAGTTGACAGAAGAAAGTAAAAACTGTCAGAAACGCATCGAAGAAATTGATCAGAAAATTACTGATTCGGCACTGTGTCTTTCCAGCCTCAAAAATGCCCTTAATGAATTCAATAAGGATGTTGAATTTGAAAATCTTTACAGCGGCATGGGCACAGAAACAGACCAGGAAGTTTCAGTAAAACTTTCATGGCTGACAGGCTATGTTCCGGCTGATGATCTGGATTCAGTTAAACAGGCAGCCAGCCAGAATAAGTGGGCTCTAGCGGCAGACGATCCGTCGGAAGACGATGCTGTTCCAACTAAGTTAAAGAATAATAAGCTTGTAAGTCTTATTTATCCTGTTACAGACTTTTTGGGAACAGTTCCAGGCTACAATGAGTATGATATTTCAAACTGGTTCCTGCTTTTCTTTACAATCTTCTTCGGAATGATTTTTGGAGACGGCGGATATGGAGCACTTTTGTTTGCGGGAGCAGTTGCAATGATGATTCCTGCAATTGCAAAGAAAAAGGCTCCGGGACCATTTGTATTCCTTCTGGCTTTACTCGGACTTGCAACAATGGTCTGGGGTGCCGTTACCTGTACATGGTTCGGACTTACTCCGGCTCAGCTGCCTGATTGTTTAAAGAAACTGTCAATTCCTGCAATTTCAAACGTAACTTCGGCTACAGAAGGAATTGCGATGAGACTTCTGGACGGCGAGAACAAGGTAATTACACTTACCAATGAAGCGTGGGTAAAAGAAAACCTTCAGATTTTCTGTTTTGCTCTTGCTCTTGTTCAGCTTTCAATTGCCCATCTCAAGGGAATTGCAAAAAACATTAAGAGCCCTAAATTCCTCGGTGAACTTGGTTCTTTGTTACAGCTCTGGGGTATGTTCTACGTTGTTTTGAGCATGGTAGTAGACGGAGTAAGATTCCCGCTCGGAATTACTCCTGAAAGTTATTACCTGTTTGACAGGGTTCCGCTTTCTACAGCATGTCTTGGTCTGATTGGATTTGGCTTTGCTTTGAGCTTTATCTTCTCAAATTACGAAGGCAGTCTTGGAAAGAGTATCCTTGAAAGCTGCAAGAATATCGTTTCTGTACTTCTTGGTGTAGTAAACGTATTCAGTGATATTGTTTCTTACATCCGTCTCTGGGCAGTAGCCCTTGCCGGAGGAGCAATCAGTGCAACCGTAAACGAAATGGCTGGACCGCTTCTGGGACACGCAATTATGTTTATCTTTGCAATCCTGATTCTGACAGTAGGTCACGGACTTAACATGATTTTGAACGTACTTTCTGTCATTGTACACGGTGTTCGTTTGAATACCCTTGAATTCTCAAGTCACCTGGGAATGAGCTGGACCGGATTTAAATACAAACCGTTCCAGGAATAATGTTAAAATCCGGTTTTCATTTGAAGACCGGTTAAAAATAAAAAAAATCTTTGGCTGGCTCTTGCCGCCGAGGCTTTACAAAGGAGAAATATTATGGAATTTTTAGGAAGTTTAGGTAGCGCAGTTGTAATGGGTATTGCAGCTCTTGGTTCTGCTATTGGTATTATGGTTGCAGGTCAGGCTGCAATTGGCGCATGGAAACGCTGTTACATGGCTAACAAACCGGCTCCATTTATCCTCACTGTATTTGCAGGTGCTCCATTGACACAGACAATTTACGGCTTCCTGCTTATGCAGACAATGATGGGTTCTGCAGCTGCTGCAGGATTTAAACTTGGTATTGGTCTTATGTCAGGTGTTGCAATGTGTGCTTCTGCTATCGCTCAGGGAAAAGCAGGTGCTGCTGGTTCTGACGCTCTCGGAGAAACAGGAAAAGGTTTCTCTCAGTACATCATGGTTGTAGGTCTTTGTGAAACTGTTGCTTTGTTCGCAATGGTATTCTCAATGGTAGCTCTCGGCTAATTTAACCGCAATCCTTTAAGACGGTCTGTAAAGACCGTCTTTTTTTTTACAGTCATTTGGGGTATACTGTTTTTATGACTAAGAAATTTTTAACTCCGAGAAAGATTTTTGTCGGCGGAAACGAAAACGTAGAAAGAATCGCCGTAGGCGGAGACGCTCCGGTTACGATTCAGACGATGTGGAAAGACTCAATTTTAGACGTTAAAGACAATCCGCAGAAACTTGAAGAAATAGCAAAACAAATCAACTCGCTCAAAATGCTTGGCTGTGACATTATAAGATTTGCAGTTCCAGACATGCAGAGTGCAGAAAGTTTTATTCAAATCTGCCGCGCAACTTCAATGCCGCTCGTTGCAGATATTCACTTTGACTACAGACTGGCTCTAAAATGCCTTGAGGGCCCCGTAGGAGCC
>JAEEGG010030263.1_pt1 | contig 10060 bp, 10 predicted proteins | sample 9134161 | NCBI WGS metagenome assembly JAEEGG01 (sample SAMN16246543, study PRJNA631951) | gut metagenome | biome: gut microbiome; feature: rumen; material: CR-attached | host: Bos | place: Iran: Karaj | collected 2018-10 | reverse complement strand
AATACCCTCGCCGGCAATATACGCATCCCAACCCGTCTTGGTTCGGTACTCCAGCAAATAGTACTCGTCGGGATTGGCATCGTTAGTAACCTTGACGGCTGTTCCGTCATCGGTGTTGAGCGGCGCCATCGTGTATTGGGTATTCTCCACCGGGTCAATCAGGTCCATCCAGCCCATGAAGTGGCGCTCATAGGAGGTGTAGCCCACCGGCGTATAGCCGTTATTCAGGTAACAACCATGGTCCATCAGGTCCCAAGAACTCATGCCGTACACACTGCCGTAGTCCGTTTTATAGAAGTCGGGCAATCCCAGGCAATGGCTGAACTCGTGACAGAAGGTGCCCACACCGTCAATGTTGGTACTGGAATTGTTGACACCCTTCAGCTCGTTGAACACGGCAAACTTGTCAATGGTGACACCGTTCATCTGGAACGGGCCGCACACACTGTAGCCCCAATCATAGCACTCCTGCATATCCCACTGGCAGGGCCACACCGACTCGGGCACCTGATACCATGCCTGCGCTTCACCCACACCGGCGTACAGCACAACCACCACATCGACATAGCCATCACCGTCATTGTCATAAATCGAGAAGTCCACATCATCGGCAATGCCCTGGCAACTCTCATAGATCATCGTTCCCAACTGGGCATCATAGCCACCAACATTGGCACCATAATAGGCTCGGTCGTTGGGCAAGTCCACTGGCCCCAATATATCAAACACCGGGGAAAACTTGCCACGGGACTGGTCCTCGAAATAATGCAGGCAGCTGTAATCCATCTCATTGAACTGGTTTTCAAAAGTTGAGAAAGGATCCTCGTCAACGAAATGCACGTCGCTGTAATTCACCAGGATGATGGGGATGCGCGGTGAACCCATAGTGGGCACCTGGGTGGCTGCAGCACCATCCTCACGACGAGGAACGCGGCGAGGCAAAGCCTGCTGAGACATCTGGTCGCGATAGGCCGAAATGAATGCCATCTCCTCAAGGCCCCTGTTGCCTGCATCATGCGCACGCATGTTACTCTGCATGCCGCCAGCCAGATAGCAGTAATCGCCACGCTCGTCCTGCGCAACGGGCAGACCATCCATGGTCAAGATGCGGTGATTAAACTCGTCGCCCTGCATCATCAACGTCACAGTCGAGCCGTCACTCTGCACATGGACAATGGACTGGAGCTTTGCAGGGACAGCCTGCATCTCAATGCAGCACACCATCGCCATCACAGCCACAAAAACCGATTGAATATTTCTTTTCATCTTATTCTAATTATTTACAACAATCAAACGCATTGACTTTTTCTCAACGGCAATAATCCTTATTCTTGAGGCACGTCCTTGTTGTTGGACATGACCAGGTCGTGGGTGCGTTGCATGAAGCGGGTGAATTCGCCCTTAGCATCTGCACGGAGCAAGTCGGGACGCGCCTCGGGGATGAGGACATAATTCTCGCCTGCCCCACGGGGTTTCTGGACGAAGAAGAGTTTGTAACGCGGCTCGACAATTACAGCACGGCCGTTCATCATCTTGAGCGAAACTTTGACCATCGCACCGCCACGGGTGTCGATATCACTCTGATTGCTGATGAAATTGCCCATGCTGTAAACCAGCAGCACGTTCTTGTCATGCTCCTCGCTGTAGCGCATCTCCATGGGTTCAACAACATGAGGATGACCGCCGATGATGAGATCGACCCCCTGCGTGACAAGCCAATCGGCAAGGGTGCGCTGCGCAGCAACTGGCTTGAGTTGATATTCAATGCCCCAATGCAGGTTCACACAGATGGCATGTGCACCCCTCTCCCTTGCTTTAGCGATATCGGCAGCGATGAGTTCCTGATCGATGAAATCGACCACGACATTGCCTTGAATGGGGATACCGTTAGTGCCATAGGTATAGTCCAGAAAGGCGATTTTCATGTCCTTGACGGTGACGATGTGCGGGATGATTTTGTCACGTTCTTGCTGGTCACGATAGGTGCCGATGTGAGAAATCCCCATCGAATCAAGCGCCTGGCAAGTGCGCATCAGTCCCTTGTCGCGGCGGTCCAGACAATGATTGTTGGCTGTGAGGAAAAGATCAAACCCCACGTCACGCAACTGCTGGGCATAGCTGTCGGGGGCACTGAAGCACGGATAACCCGTGTAAGGCTTGCCGCCCAACGGGCACTCCAGGTTAACCACAGCGAGGTCAGCCCAACGGATGTCATCCTCAAGGTACTGAAAACAAGGACTGTAGTCATAGGTGCCGTCGGGTTGCTGCGCTGCCGTGATCTGCGGTGCATGCTGCATCGCATCACCCACGAAGGTCAGGTTCACCGTGTGATTGCCCTGCAGCAACGATATCACCGAGAGCATCAATATGGATAGCAGTTTCATCTGATTTTATGTTTTTTGTCATTTTTAAGCTGTCTCTTCCTCTGCACACGCAACGTATTGCGCTCCCAGAAGATGCCGTCACGATAACCTTGAATCGTCTTGTCCTTGCGAACCATTCTTAACCTCTTGGCAGCAAGCAGGCAATATTCTTCATTGATTTCCACTCCGCAGTAAATACGACCCAGCTTCTTGGCCACGACACTGGTTGTGCCACTGCCCAGGAACGGGTCGAACACCACATCACCACGTTTGGAAGAGGCCAAAATGAGTTTAGCCATCAGTTTCTCGGGCTTCTGCGTCGGGTGGTCAGTATTCTCGGGCATGGACCAGAAGGGGATGCTGATGTCATCCCAAAAGTTGGAAGGATAAGTGATTCTGAAATTACCGTCTTCGGTCTCCACCCAGTCCTTGGCGACTCCGTTGACCCGATAGGGTGCGATGACTTTGCGCTTCATCTTCACCGCATCGACATTGAAGTAGTAGTTTTTGGGGTCCTTGACCGCAAACCAGATATCTTCCATGCCGTTTTTCCAGTTCATCTTCGCTCCCCTGCCCTTCTCACGTTGCCAGGTGATGCGGTTGAGGACGGTCAGCCCCGACTGCTCGATGACACGCTGCAAAACGGCTGTTGACTTCCAGTCACCGCAGATGTAGAGCGAACCCGTCGGCTTGAGTTTCCTGCACACTAAACCAAACCATGAGCACAGATAATCCTCATAATTATCGTTGCTCATGGCTGTGAATCGGGTGCCGTTATATTCTTTGGTCAGATTATACGGCGGGTCAATGATGACCAGGTCGGCAAAGTCATCGGGCATGAGGGGCAGAACATCATTCAGGTCGGCTTGTATCGTCGTGTTGTCAAAGCCGAAGCCCTCATTGATGTGGTCGAGAGTGACGATGTCCGCTTTCAGATTCTCGCGTTCCTCGTCCGACAAAGTGATTGTCTTGTTCCTCTCGGCCCTCATGACGGGTGACAGGGTTATCTTCCGCGCTTTGCGGCTTTGGCGTTGGCCTTGGCGCTGCGCATCATCTGCATGGGATTGGTCGAAACCTGGTGCATCACCTTGCGCATCGACAAAAACTGTTTCAACAGGCGGTTCACTTCCTCGACACTGGTACCGCTACCGGCAGCGATGCGCTTGCGGCGGCTGGCGTCGATGATGTCAGGGTTGGAACGCTCTTGAGGAGTCATTGAGCCGATGATGGCCTCAACACCCTTGAAAGCGTCGTCGGGGATATCAATGTCCTTGAGGGCCTTGCCCACACCGGGAATCATCGAAGCCAGACTCTTGAGGTTACCCATCTTCTTAATCTGTTTGATCTGCTTGATGAAGTCGTCGAAGTCAAACTTGTTCTGCTTGATCTTCTTCTCCAACCTCTCGGCCTCTTCCTCGTCATACTGCTGCTGCATGCGGTCCACAAATGACACAATGTCGCCCATGCCCAGGATGCGGTCGGCCATACCGGCGGGACGGAAGGGATCCAGGTCGGTCATCTTCTCACCGATACCCACAAACTTGATGGGTTTGTCCACCACGGCGCGGATTGACAGGGCGGCACCACCACGGGTGTCACCGTCGAGCTTGGTGAGCACGACGCCGTCAAAGTCAAGGCGCTCGTTGAAGGCCTTGGCGGTGTTGACAGCATCTTGACCAGTCATCGAGTCAACGACAAACAGAGTCTCGTTGGGATGGATCGCATCCTTGATGGCCTTGATTTCTACCATCATCGCCTCGTCAACGGCGAGACGACCGGCGGTATCGACAATCACCAAGTCAAAACCGTTAGCCTTGGCATGGTCGATAGCGTGCAAAGCGATAGCAACAGGGTCTTTGCTCTCAGGCTCGCTGTACACAGGCACCTCGATCTGCTCGGCGATGGTCTTCAACTGGTCGATAGCAGCGGGACGGTAAACGTCGCAAGCCACGAGCAGCGGTTTGCGTTTTTCCTTACCGTTTTTGAGACGGTTGGCAAGCTTGCCGGTGAAGGTGGTCTTACCGGAACCTTGCAGACCCGACATCAGGATGACGGCAGGATTACCCTCGATCGAGAACGTTGCCTCCTCGCCACCCATTAGGGCAGCCAGTTCATCATGCACAATCTTGACCATCAACTGGCTGGGATTGACAGCATTGATAACGTTCTGACCCAAAGCCTTGGCCTTCACGTCATCGACAAACTTTTTGGCAACGGGATAGCTGACGTCGGCGTCAACAAGTGCACGGCGCACTTCCTTAAGAGTTGATGCCACATTGATTTCGGTAATGCGGCCTTGTCCTTTCAGGACCTTGAAAGATCTTTCAAGTTTCTCTGATAAATTTTCAAACATATTGTGATTGAGGTTTTTATAATTTCGCAGATGACATCCCGAGGTGGGGCGGGAATGTTAAAAGTTGTTATTTCTTTTTCTTGATGAGGCGGTTGGTCGCTGTGTCGGGGAAGACGATTTGCGGTTTGAACTCGCGTCCTTCTTCGGGGGTGACGATGGCATAAGCCATGATGATAACGATGTCACCCACCTCGACCTTTCGTGCCGCAGCACCGTTCAAGCAGATGGTGCCGCTGCCGCGTTCGCCAGCGATGGTGTAGGTGTCCAGACGCTCACCGTTGTTCACGTCAACGATATACACGCGCTCGCCCTCGATGATGCCGGCGGCATCCATGAGGTCCTGATCAATAGTGATGCTACCGATGTAGTTGAGGTTAGCATCGGTGACCGTCACGCGGTGAATCTTGGATTTCATGACCTGGATATACATATCTTCAGTTTTTTAGTTGTCAGTTGTCAATACGATTACTATCGCCTAATACCTAAAGCCTAATACCTAATACCTAAAGCCTCTTATAAGTGATATTGTCGATCTCACGCACATCGCCGCAATAGACGGTGATGCAACCCACGATGTAGTCACTCTCGTCCCAGTCGGTAACGGGCTGCAACGTGATGCCGTCGCAAATCGAGAAATATTCGGTCTCCATCTCGGGCCATGCGTCGATGGTAGCAACCACCCAGTCATGAGTCTGCTCCACGGTGTGATCTTTGGCAAACTCCAAGCTGCGCTGCAGCGTGGCATAGATTTGCGGGGCCACCTTGCGCACCTCGGGGGTGAGGCGCACGTTGCGGCTGCTCTTGGCCAAGCCGTCCTCCTCGCGCACACACGGGCATTGCACGATGTTGATGTCAAAGCCCAGTTGCTTGATCATTGCACGGATGACAGCAATCTGCTGGAAATCTTTCTCGCCGAAGTAGGCACGGTCGGGCATCACCCATGAGAAGAGTTTGCTCACGATTTGGCACACGCCGTTGAAGTGCCCCGGCCGGTAAGCGCCCTCCATCACCTGGGTGACGGGGCCAAGGTCGAACACGCGCGTGTCGGGCTCGGGGTAAATCTCGTCGACGGTGGGCATGAAGGCCACATCCACGCCGCACGACTCGAGCAACGCCGCATCGGCGGTGGCAGTGCGCGGATAGGTGCGCAGGTCATCCTGGTTGTTGAATTGCGTGGGATTCAAGAACACGCTCACCACCACCACGTCGTTTTCGCGACGTGCGCACTCCACGAGCGACTTGTGGCCCTCGTGCAAGGCGCCCATGGTGGGCACCAATCCTATGCTTTTGCCTTCTGCTTTGGCGGCGTTGACGGCCTCGCCAAGAGCGGCTACTGTTGTTATTCTTTTCATTTGATGAAAATATTTAAATATCCTTGGTTTTAATTGTCAAAAAAAAGAGTTATTCCACCTCCTCATATTCTGTAAATCCCTCGTCGTCAGTATCCTTGCTTTTGTATTCACCCCGATTGAGGAAACGGTTGGGCAGCTCCAAAAGGTAGTTCAAGGCTGTTATGACAAGGCTGAAAAGGAGGGCGCTGCCAAAGCTGTCGACTTGAAATGGCGGCACCAATGCCGCTGCCATCTCAATGATGACGGCGTTGATGATAAAAATGAACAATCCCATAGTCACCACGGTGAATGGGAGCGTGATGAATATCAGTATCGGGCGAATAAAATTGTCGAGAAGGGCAATCACCAAAGCTGTTACCACCGCGGCAGCAACTCCATTGCCCTCCATGTGTACTCCTGGAAGAAAACGTATGGCGATAATTATGGCCAGCGTGAGAACTATGGTACGACCCAAAAAGCCCCACGGTCCTGACTGGCGCTGACGCCGTGTGTTGATATCTATTCTCATATTCATTGTCTCGTTTGTTTAGGTTTACTGTTATTCCAACTCGTCGACATCGCCCTTGCCTCTTCGCACAACTTCCATATTGCCGCCGCTGCAATCTATTACCGTTGAGGGGCTGTCGTCTCCTATGCCTCCGTCGACAACGACATCAACTTGGCGACCAAAAAGCTCGTTGATGAGCTCGGGATCGGTAAGATATTCTGTCTCACGCTCGTCGTCGAGGGTACGTACCGACGTGCCAATAAGGGGCATACCCAACGACTCTATGATTGCGTTGCATATTGGATTGGCAGGCACTCTTATGCCTATGGTTTTGTTGGGATTGAGATAGTTTCTGGGTACCTGATTGTTGGCATCCATAATAAAAGTATAGGGGCCCGGCAAACATCTTTTGAGCAAAGCGAAAGTCTCTTTGTCCATAGGACGCACATATTCCGACGCCTGTGCCAGATTGCAACACAGCATCGAGTATTTGGCTTGCTTGAGAGAAAAACCTTTCAAACGCGCAATGCTCTCAACCGACTTCTTAAACTCCATGCTGCACACAAAAGCATAGAGAGTGTCGGTGGGTATTATGGCTATGCCGCCATTGCCGAGGATGTCGGCTATAGCATTGACATCATGACGGTTGGGATTGTCACTATATATCCTTTTCAACATCGTTTTCTACTTTTTTTGAGCGTGCAAAAATAATAAAGTTCTATATATTATTAGAAAAAAAAACATTTTTATCACATTAACACTCTGACTTTCTTGCAAGAAAAACAAAATTCATCGCCTTATTTTTCTCACATCATCATGTTTTAGCGCAACAACCTTTTTGATATTTGTTCTTTTTCATCTCCTTTTTGCTAAAAAAATAAAAAAAATTTGGCGGTATTAAACATATTAGTATATTTGCATTGTAAAAAAAAAGGATTGAAGTTTTTCGCACTTTGTTCAAAAAGACCAATAAGACAACATTTTACGCTATTATTATCACGACTTGACAGACAAAAATACGATAAAAAAAAAGTCAATTTATATATATTTGACGAGTTTTTATCGAAATCTTTTCATTGAACTGCAATAAAACAATAATTCAAGAAACTAATCAAAATAATTATTAACTTAAAACTAAAAAAAAATGAAAAAAGTTTTCACTCTTATGGGCGTTGCCCTGATCGCTTGCAGCCTTATCACCTCCTGCAAAGATGATCCCGAAGAAAACAACGACAACAACCAGCAGCAGGAAGAGCAGATTGCTGACGGTATCAAGATTCAGTTCAAAGGCGGCGCAGAATGGACTCCTGGCGACGTTTCTACAATCAACGCTTCTACCCAGAATGGTACTTTCATGGTAGCCGACTATTTTGGCACCTCTGACAGCTACGTTCCTGGCTTCGAGCTCTACACCTACCAGCAGGGTGCAGGTGCTGTTACCTCCACTTGCGACGATGGCGGTCAACTCCAAAGCTCCAACGGCCCCATCATCTGCGAATACTACGACCAGACCTATCTCACGAACCAACAGGGCACTGCTTACGGTGACTGGTGGGCAAAGAGCGTAACTTGCGACATGAAGGCTTTCGACCTCACCACCCTGAAGACCACCTTCACTGTTGACGCTGACATGTTCTGGGCTCGTCAGGCTTTCGTATCCTCTTTCGAGGGCTACACCAACGGTAACATCAACGCTGCTGAGCAGGGCAAAGTCATTGTTAAAGCCGGTAACGTTGAACTCACCGAACAATCAGCTAAAAGAACTTTAAAATTCTAAATTTCCATTAAACAATGAAGAAATTTTTCACAATCGCAGCTATCGCTGTCTGCGCTATGGCTTTCGCTGTTGCTTGCAACAACGCTGACAACACCGAAAAACAGGACACTCCCGTTGTGGATACCCCCGAAGTAGTTGACACTCCTGCTATTGACACAATGGCTCAGGACACTGTCGCTCCCGCCGAGGAACCCGCTCCTGCCAAAACAACTGCCAAGAAAGGCACCAAGACAGCTAAGGACACCAAAAAGTCTCCTAACATGACAGCTGCCACTTCCAACGAGCGTAACCCCAACACCACCACCTCTAACTCTAGAATTCAGAGCAAAGTCGACAACAATAGCGCCAGCAGCAAGGGCTTGACCACTGCTACCGACACTAAAAGAAACGGCGCCAAGGCTGGTGATAAAATCAAATAACAGCTCGCTTGAATAGTTAAGAGCCAGTGAGACACCACTGGCTCTTTCTTTTATATCTTTCGGCCTAAACATTGTATCTACTTTATCAAACGAAACGCTCAATCAACCATGAAAAAAATCCTTTTTGTAATCTGTCTGGCGACATTGCTCTCCGCATCCTGCGCAAGCGACAAACAACAAGTCAAAAGTGCAGCAAAACATTATCTTAACGCCACAGGCGATTACAATATCGACGAGGCCTGCAAATACGCCACACCCGAAACCGCCAAAGGACTTCGCACCATCGAGAAAACTGTGATGCGTATGGTCGACCCTGAATATATCAAGAAAAACACTCCCGCCAGAATCTCCATCAAAGACATCATCTACGACAACGACAGCGTAGCCAGAGTGGCCTTCCACAAAAAAACACCTATACAGGAGGTTGACGACACTATCATGATGGTGAAAATAAACGGCGAATGGAAAGCCCAACTTAATATAAAAGTCCCCGAGATACTTGCCGGCGACGAAAACACAGTCATCAACTCCGACAAAAAAGCTGTCACCAAATTCAACTATGATACCATTACCACTCTCGAAGTCGGTGACCCCAACAAAAAACGCGACAATAAAAACATCATAAAATAAAAAAACGCCTCCTTGCCATCGCGCAACAAAACAGCGACACAAAGGACAGCAATATTTTTTCATTTCGAAAATCATAGGTCTCAAATTTGCCAATTAAAAAAAAATGCGTACTTTTGCATTCTCTATTATGGCAAATAAAACCATACATATAAACACTCGTCAGCTCTTCCTAAATATCAAAAGAAGAGATATTTACAGCATTCTATAGAACCATCGTCAACATGGTTCTATCTCAAAATATGACACCCCAAAGTGCCATATTTTTCTATTTTCTATATACGACAATATTATAAAAACAGATTTAAAAACATAAATATTATGGAACTCCCATTTGCAGAAGCGTGGAAAATAAAAATGGTTGAACCCATTAAGAAATCCACCCGCGAACAACGCGAAAAATGGCTCAATGAAGCCCACCAAAACGTATTCATGCTCAAGAGCGACTACGTCTACATCGACCTCCTCACCGACTCCGGCACCGGCGCCATGAGCGACCGTCAATGGGCTGCTATGATGATGGGCGACGAAAGCTACGGCGGAGCACGCTCCTTCTACCACATGAAGGACACCATCACCGAACTCACCGGTTTTGATTACGTAATCCCCACCCACCAGGGTCGCGCCGCTGAGAACGTCCTGTTCTCCTACCTCGTGAAACCTGGCAACATCATCCCCGGCA